>Ga0079223_10001595_pt1 | contig 13597 bp, 3 predicted proteins | sample Stecom2011_FD_75072 | JGI IMG/M metagenome (GOLD analysis project Ga0079223, IMG submission 75072) | Agricultural soil microbial communities from Utah to study Nitrogen management - Steer compost 2011 | ecosystem: Environmental > Terrestrial > Soil > Agricultural land | place: USA: Utah... | reverse complement strand
CCGGTCAGGTAAAGGATTTCTTCTCCTTCTTCCATTAGTTTGTGCTCCACTAAGATTTGATAAAGCCTTTCCGGGGTGATTTCTTCAAATTCTCCCTGGATCGGGATTGCCGTAGAGAATTCAATCCGGATATTGGTCATTCTGGCTAAAGGCAGATGATGGCAGCTCTCCACGCGTCCCGCTCCGGTTACCTCTACCCCGGCGGCGGTGGCGGAAAACAGATCCCCTAATCCGGCTTGAAGAATGCCGTTTTCAACGATCCGCACCTCTTGACGGGGAATCCCGTTGGCGCTGATCGGCTGATAAGAATAATCCCCCTCCACCGGCCCGTCAATAATCGAAACCTCAGGAGCGGCCACCATTTCACCCAGACGCATACGACCGCCTCTGCCCAGGATAGAGCTGTCCATGCCATCGGTTTCCGCGGCGTGACCAAAAGCTTCGTGGGCCAAACCCTTGGCCAGCGCATAGTCAATAACTATTTTATAGGAACCGCTCTTGACCGCTCCGGCGCCGAGCAGATTCAAACTTAATTTTGCGGCATTGATTGATCTCTGGCGCAATTTCTCGCTTTCCTCTTCATCAACCAAGATCGACAGATCCGATCCGGGAAGATTACTATAGGTGGTGGCTGTCTTTCCCCCCTCCTTTGCGGCAAAGGCATTAAAAATAAACGAGCGCGGGGTAGTAAAGATGGTATCCGTTCCGTCATGCCGCGCGATTCGCCATTCCTCATCCACTACCCTGAATACGGTTCGCACGGAGAGTCGAGGATCGATCTCCCCTAAATTTGCATTAATCTTCTGCAGTTTTTCTTCAATCTGATTCAAGGTGAGACTATGATAAGGATTTTTTAATTTGACCACCCGTCGCTCCTGATGAGGGGAGAGACTGAAAACAGCCGTATTTTTCTCGCCGGAAGCCTCTTTCACCATCTCTCCAAGGCGCAACGCCTGTCTGATTAGAACCTTAACCTGAGCGACCCCGACCTGATCTGAGGAGGCAAAACCCGTATACCCCTGACTGGTAAAAACTTGAACTCCCATCCCCCGTAGAGAAGTGGTGGCGATCTCTTCTGTAGCGCCGTTGTTGATATTTACCATGGTCTCTTTTTTATCCTGAATGCGTAAAATAAAACCGATGCCGAGCTCTTTAGCAAGATTCCTCGCCTGTTCCACCACATTTTGGTCAGCATCAACCCTAAGTCTCTCTTCAGTCATTAACCTACTCCTCTCTATACTCTGTCCGGATGTTCAGCCCCCCACCGGATCGTCCACAAAGTAGTGGGAACATGCCTGAAGTGGTTTTCGTCTAGTTATTCTACCCAAAAAATTCCGATTAAACTAACGAACTACCCAGGCTTTTGGAATAATTCCTCCGGTCAAGATAAATAATTTTACGGATAATGTCTTTCTTTACTTAAGTTGCCGGCAGGAAACTATGTCGCCTTAGAGAAATAATAGATCTATGCAGGCGCCTGAGTGGGTAAAGTAAAACTAATCTATGGGGGTTCTTTTGATGAATTCATCTAAACAAAAAGTCCTGGAAAAAAACGTTTTTCCTGATTGGCTTAAAAAAGGACTGTCCCTAACCATTTTCATCAGTATAACAACGGTGGTTGTTTTATTCTTATTTGGAACCACCTCCGAAACATGGAAGGGTCTATTCTCATTTCGCCTGCAAAACGTAGTTCTGCTTTTTATAATTATCGTCTTATCCTGGCTGATCGAAGGATTACGGGTCAAGATTATCACCAAGGCATTGGAAGAGGAGATTGGATTATTTGATATTCTCCGCATCAACCTGGCAACTCTTTTTTCCGGTAATGTAACCCCTTTCACGTCGGGAGGGCTGCCCACCCAAGTTTACCTCTTGCATCAAAAGGGAATCTCCGTGGGAAAAGCCACAGCGGTAGTCACAATTAGAGTTACATTTTCCAATCTCTTTTTTGCCCTTGGCGGCCCAATCACCTTGTACTTCCTACGGAATAAGATCCTGAGGGAACTGGAATTAACATTTCTGTCCGGAATAATCAATTATATTCTCTTTTTAGCTCTTGGCTTCTCCTTTTTAGTACTTCTATATCTGTGGCGACCGGCCAAAGGCGGAGCGTTGGTCGAACGGTTTTTCAGGTTTAAAATCATCCATAAAGTACTGGGCGCCAAGACCGAGCCCCTCTGTCAAAGGATTATAAAGGAGTTGGAGGATTTTCACACCTGCATCGGGGTTTTACTCAAGAAAAACCTCCTACAAATACTCTCCATAATCGGCTTAACTATCCTTTACTGGGTGACTTTCTTCTGTATCGCCCCGGCGGTCTTGATGGGATACGGCGTAAAAATAATCGGAGATATCTTCCGCTTGATCATTCTACAATTTATTGTGATGTTTTTAATTTCTTTCATCCCCATCCCCGGAGGAAGCGGTCTGGCGGAGATGGGACTCTACTCGGTTTTTGCCATCTACCTTCCAAAGCATCTTCTGGCAATCGCCGTAATCATCTGGCGCTTTATAAGTTATCACTTAAACACTCTGGTCGGGGGGTTCTTCTTTGCCCGGCTGCTGTTTCACAGGGAGAAAAAAGAGGCGGATCTTCCAGGGTAAATCGTCCAAGGCTCCCCGTTCGAAAATCCGACCACAAAAGATTCGCCGTCCGGATCCAATCTACCCGTCCGCCTTTGAGCAGACACCCCCGTTTTTTTCCAATAGCTTCTAAAATATCAATCGCCTCTCCCAGCTTAGTTAGATCATAGCCCTCTCTTAAGCGGGAGGGGTATTTTCTTACCAAGAATTCGATCAATCTAACGGCCAGTTCTTCCAAGTCGATTATTTCTGTTTTAACAGTGCCGATAAAGGCCAAGTTCCACCCGGCCTCCGGGTCTTCAATCTTTGGCCAAAGCAAACCGGGGGTATCTAAGATCTCCCACCCCTCTTTCTTCACCCACTGGCGACCTCTGGTTACACCTGGTTTATTTCCGACCTGAGCCGCGCTTCTTCCCACCAATCTATTTAAAACCGATGACTTACCGACATTCGGAACCCCCACCACTCCAATCCGGAGGCGCCGCCCCCTGCCGGGTTGAGGTCTACGCGCTCCTTTAGAAAACTCGGTAAAAGTCTTATGTAGTTGGCCTATTCCTTCTCCTGTCCGGGCGTTAAAAGGAAAAGCCCTTTGCTGCTGAGTATGATAATATTCCATCCACTTCTGGGTTTGCTCATTCTGGGCAAGGTCTGCTTTGTTTAATAGCAGAACACAAGATTTCTTTTGTAAAAGATCCTGCAAATCCGGATTGCGGCTGCTTCTCGGTAACCGGGCGTCGGCCACCTCCACAACTAAATCCAATAAGGGCAAAGCCTCTTTTAATTCTCGCCGAGTTTTTGCCATATGTCCGGGATACCATTGAATATCCATGACTACCTCCGTCCAGTATTCTGTTAGTATATGCGTGATCAAAGCAGAGTATTTCCTGACTGATTTCCCCTTCCCTTCCCATATTTCCTCCTAAGTCTATTGGATTTTGTATATTACTGGTACAGTCTGGTCTTAAAAAAGTGTATTTCATCTGCTTGACCTTGTCCTTGTCCTCTATGTAGGAGCATAAAGCCCTTAAATAATTCAAACTTTAAATCTGTTTAAATACAAAAAAGAAACAAAGTACAGGAGTTTTAAAGAAAAAATAAAATTTTTTAAAAAATTTATTACTTTACGTAATATTTTACATGTCTTGCGGTTTTTTGTTATTAGGGATATGATATAATTGTAATGTTGTAATTGATGAAAATAGGAAAAACCTTCCCCTATATCCAACTGATTTGCCTGGATTACACTAACCGGCTTCTCCAAACCTAACTGTACAACTTCGGATGGGCGGACCGCTTAAATCTAAATGAGATTCGGCGTTAATCAAGGATCTATCCGAGTTGCCCCCCTGGCGAGACTGATGCGATTTATCACCCGTTAGATGAATGCTATTACATTCAGGAACATCCATACGTGAACATTCCGGAAAGAAGAGCCTACCCAACCTATTACTCAAAGTCAAGTAACTGTTTAGAATGCTGAAAGCTCAGCCTTTCTCCTGTTTCGATGCGCCAGGGGGGCTCAGATTAACAACTAATACTTAATATTAGATAGCGCGCAAACCGTAATACAGTTGAGTTTACGCGTTTTTTTATTAATAAATAGCGCCTCATCCCAGCAAGATATATAACTCTGTGTAAAAATAAACAAAAGGAGCATATCTATGAATTCTATTCCTAGGCAACCATTAAATGAACTAGTTCAATTTGCGCATCAACTCGCTTCCGAACAAGTGATTGGCTCCAAGCGGAACAGTTGTTATGCAATGCGGAAAGAGCTTTCCCGGGATATAAAGAAACTTAACCAAATTTCCCAAAGATACCAAGCAGATCTCGACCGAAAAACCATTTTCCCGGCGACCGGCGAGTGTTTGGTTGATAATATGTATCTCCTTAATGAACAGGCACAGTTTATTCGAAAAAATTTCCCCAAGAATTTTTGCAAAAAATTGCCTAACCTAATCACCGGCCCGGACCGGGGCTGTAAACGGATTTACATAATAATTCTGAAATTATTAGAAAAAACCGATGGTCGGTGCGACCCGGAAATATTAAAAGAATTTTTATGGGAATATCAAACGGTTCAATCTTTAACCATGGGTGAGTTATGGGCTGTGCCACTGATTTTCCGCATAGCAATTATTCATAAACTAAGAGTCTTATTTGAAGCAATCAATCAAGATGTTTTACCGGCCAAACAGGCCCATATTCTATTTAAACGAATTGTTCCTCTTTTAACTGATATTTCCAACACCGTTGATCGCAGTATCCGCCTGATTGAACAACGGATGGATCTGGCCAATCCAACGGTCCTGGTTTATCTGGCAAAATACGTTAGGGAATATGTTAAATCCAATTCTTTAAATCTCTGGCTGGAAGCGCGTACCGCCACCCATAACCTAAGTTTAATCCAGTTAATCGAAGATGAGCAACGCCGCCAATCACAGAATCAAGTTTCCACAGGCCAGCTTATCTCAAGTTTAAGCCGGATCTCTCAGACCATCTGGGAAGACCATTTTGAAGAGTTATCCCTGGTTGATCTAACCATGCAGCGCGATCCAGCCGGAGTCTATCCAAAAATGGATTTTAACAGTCGGGATATTCTCCGTCACACCATAGAGAAGCTGGCTCTGCGTTGGAAAATATCCGAATTAATCATTGCCGAGCAAGTTATTAAACTGGCGGAAAACGCCAACGTGAACGAATCCGAACCGCATGTAAAAAAACATGTCGGTTATTATCTGACAGATGCAGGGCATCGTCTTTTGCCTGAATCATTAGGAGTAGATAAGGGTTTAAAATTCCACCCGCTAACCATTATAACCCATTATCCTAGTATTTTTTATTTTTCTTCCCTAATGGTTTTTACCGGGTTTTCCATATTTGCAATGTTCCGGTTCCTGATGGGACATACTGGGCCGAATTGGCTCTTGCCTGTACTAATTCTCCCGCTCCTGGTTTTGTCAAACGAATGGGCTGTTCGACAAGTTCATCTTTTACTGACAACAATACTTCCACCCCGACGGCTATTAAAAATGGATTTTCAAAAAGGAGTCCCAAAAGACCATTCGACCATGGTTGTGATTCCTACGATGCTCACCAACCTTTCAGCTGTGGAAAGTTTAACACACAAACTGGAACTATATTATCTTGCCAATCAAGACCCACATATTTATTTCGCCTTATTAACCGATCTGATCGACGTCACTCAAGAAGACTGTTCAGATATAGATGAGACTATTCAGGCTGCTATCGATCAGGTCAATGCGCTAAACCGCAAATATCCTCATCCAGAAAAGACACGCTTTTTTTTATTTCATCGAAAACAAACTTGGAATCCTGTTGAAAAAAAATGGATGGGTTGGGAAAGAAAAAGAGGGAAGCTGGCTGAGTTCAACGCTTTGTTATGCGGAGAAAACAAAGATCCCTTCTCTCACATTGTGGGTAATACCGAACTTTTATCAACGATCCGCTATGTGATTACTCTTGATACCGACACTCAGCTACCCAGGGATTCGGCTAAGGGTCTTATCGGCGCGTTAGCCCATCCGCTTAACACACCCTTACTTGATACGGCTCAAAAAAAGGTCATCCGTGGTTATGGTCTACTACAGCCCAGAATCGCCATCAGCCATGCCAGTACCAATCGGTCGTCCTTCGCACAAATATTCGGCGGCCGGTCCGGAATCGATGTTTATAGCGGCGCTGTTTCCGACCCTTATCAGGATCTATTTGAACGTGGTATTTTCACCGGAAAAGGCATCTATGATGTGCGTGTCTTCCACCAGATTTTAGGGAAAGAAATCCCCGACAACATGGTTCTCAGCCATGATTTATTAGAAGGAAGTTTTTTGCGGGCCGGACTGATTACGGATATTGAGTTGGTTGACGACTACCCGACCACTTATTTAAACGCCATGGAACGCATCCATCGGTGGGTAAGAGGTGACTGGCAACTCTTACCTTGGTTGACCGGTAGGGTTTCCAACCGGCTTGGCGCAAAATCCGCCATTAATCTTGATCCAATATGCCGTTGGCAAATAATTGATAATCTACGCCGGAGTCTATTAAATCCTTCCGTTTTGTTATTGATTTATGCGGGATTACTGAATATTCACCGGCTAGCCATGCCGGAATGGCCTTTATTAACCATTATCGCCACATTTATCCTCCATTTTATCCTTAACCTATCTAACGGACTGCGCTCAGGGTCAAATTTAGCGCATCATTTCATTAAACCCCTATTTAATTTACTGGTTTTACCGCACCATACTTTCAAGATAATTGATGCGATCGCCCGCACGGTTTACCGGCTGTATATTTCACACCACAACCTGTTGCAATGGGTTACCGCGGAAGAAACAGGAAAACGAACTCACAACAATTTCTTTGCCGTATTAAAAAAGATGCTTTTAGGAGAAGGATTAATCTTCGTGGGCGGAGCTTTATTATGGATAGTTTCCGGCAACTTTTTCACAACTGTTTTGCCTATGTTCTGGCTCACATCACCCTTTTGGGTCTACTTGATCAGTCGCGAACTCCGGCCCCATTATGAAAAAGTTGAAACCACAGAAGATAAAGAGTATTTAAGGAGCATAGCCTGGCGGACCTGGAATTTTTTCGCAGAGACCGTGACCGCTAAAGATCATGATTTACCCCCTGATAATCTTCAAGTGGAACCTCCTAACGGATTAGCGCGCCGTACATCTCCGACCAATATCGGACTGTATTTATGCTCAGTTATTTCAGCGCGTGATTTTGGCTATATCGGCCTTCTTGAAATGATCGAACGGATCAAGGACACTGTGGATGCTTTGAAAAAATTACCCCGCTGGAAAGGGCATTTTTACAACTGGTATGATACTGCTACGTTGGAACCTTTAAAACCGATCTATGTATCGACTGTAGACAGTGGGAATTTAGTCGGATACTTACTGGCGGTAAAACAAGGTATCCTGGATTGTCTGGAAAGGCCATTCATTGATGAGACTGTTCTCCTTGGCCTCTTGGATATAGTTAAATGGGAAACAAAAGAATTTGACCAGCCCTTAAGCGGCCTCAGACAACAAATAGAAGAGGAAATTAAAAACCCGCCTACAACTTGGAGTGAGTGGTATGAGACCTTACATTCTCTCCAGAAAGAAGCATTCCAAAGCGGGGAAACTACCAAGGCCATAACGAAGCAAATTCAAGAATTCGAGCGTCTCTTACCTTTGCTTTCTAAGACGAATCTGTCAACACAGGCGGTAGCGGCCTGTATACCAATTCACCCTTTATTAGCAGAAGCTGCCGTATGTAGCATAAATGAATCAGTCCTCGAAACTCAGGAAAAAACGAAGAGTACTGCCTCTCAAAGTATTAGTGACACGGGTACGCGTATCCTGGCGGAAACAACTCGTTTGATTGGTGAAATCGACCGATTAACATCAGAACATGATTTCAGTCTCTTATACGATCATGAACGTCGCCTTTTTTCCATTGGTTATAATGTTTCCAATCAACAACTTGATGAATCTTTTTATGATTTATTTGCCTCTGAGATGCGTCAGACTAGCTTTATCTCGATCGCGCTGGGGCAGGTTCCCCTGCAGCATTGGTTTGCGCTGCGGCGCACCATGACTATGGTGGAGCAAGCCCCTACCTTGGTTTCCTGGAGCGGGACCATGTTTGAATACTTTATGCCCCTAATCCTTTTACCAAACTATTCCAATACTTTGTGGGACTTGACTTACCGAAAGGTCCTTCGCGGACAGGCCGCTTATGGTAGAAAGAAAAAGATCCCTTGGGGGATCTCAGAATCCGCCTACAGCCTCCAGGATTTTAACCATAATTATCAATATCAAGCTTTTGGCGTACCGGGGTTAGGCTTAAAACAAGGTTTAGAAAAAGATTTGGTGGTCTCTCCATATTCAACAGTATTGGCTGCTCAGTATGGGCCGCGATCGGCCATAAAAAACCTTAAACATCTTGAACAACAACAGGCCTTGGGAATATTCGGGTATTACGAGGCCATTGATTTCACGCCGGAACGCTTACCCAAAAACAGCTCGCAAATTGTAGTAAAAACTTATATGGCGCACCATCAGGGGATGATCCTTAATGCCCTAGCCAATCTGGTCTTCAATAACCGCTGGCAAAAACGATTCATGAGCGAACCGCAGATGGAGGCGACAGAACCTCTGTTGCGGGAACGAATCCCCAACCGGGCCTTGATTCTTGCCCGACCCGCCAATCTAGTTCTTTTACCCGGCTCGGTCGACCACCTCGATGAGCTGCGCACATTTTATCAGACTGATACCCTCTTGCCGGAGGCGCGTTTTTTATCAAACGGTCGCTATATTGTGATGGTTTCCAATTCAGGCAGTGGTTTAACTCGCTGGAAAGGGTTGGATTTAACCCGGTGGGTGGAAGACCCGGTTAAAGATGGGTCAGGTCCGTTCTATTATATCCGTAATCTCAATGAAGATAAAGTATGGTCGCCCACTTTCCAGCCCTGCCGAATTGGAACGGAAGATATGAAGATGGAGTTTTCTTTAGGTAAGGTGGCCTTTTCCAGAACAGATGGTAACATTCACACTGCGATGCAGATAACCGTAGATCCAGAGCTTGACGGGGAAATTCGCGAAATAACCTTGACTAATCATGGTAATGATCACTGTTTGCTGGAAGTCACAAGCTTTTTGGAGTTGGCTCTAGCGCCCCATGAACAGTTCCAGAGCCATCCGGCGTTTAGTAAATTGTTTATTGAAACCGAGTTTCTACCGGAACTAGATGTATTACTGGCTCATCGCCGCAGAGACAGCGGACAGCCCGGACCATACATAGCGTATATGATGAATGTAGACAGACATTCCGTCGGCGCCTTGGAGTATGAGACGGACCGCTCCCGTTTTATCGGACACGGTCGTTCCATGAGTATTCCCGATGTGGTTCAAACAGGGCATCACCTATCTTGTACTGTGGGAATGGTCTTGGATCCCATCTTCAGCTTACGCCGACGGATAAGTATCCCTGGCCACCGCCGCACACAAGTTTATTGCATCACAGCTATTGCCGATACCCGGGACGAGGTTCTGGAAACCTGCAAAAAACTACGTTATCCCTTCCAGATTCGACGAACATTTGAGCTGTCGATCACAAACGCCCAACTTGTGCTGCATGATCTGGATATATCACCGCAACAAGCCAATATTTATCAATGGATGGCTTCCCAACTGACCTATTTCAACAGCTACCGCAACCAACGAACATTGACTGTGCGCCGGAATATTAAAGGCCAATCCGGATTATGGCCCTACGGAATTTCCGGAGACTTCCCGATAGTATCGGTTAATTTTAACGCCCCTGCACAGCTTGAGCTGGCGGAAACCATAATCAAAGCCTTGAAATATTGGGCAATCCACGGCCTGACCGTTGACTTGGTATTCATCTGCCGGGAAACGGACGGATACAATCAGTTCAAGATGGAAGAACTAAGAAGATTAGTCCAAACTCATACCAATAGCGAAGCATTCAGAAAACTGGCTGCTCATATTTTTACCCTCTCCCATGACCAACTACCAGAAGCTGATGAGAATTTGATTGCTTCAGTCTCTAGAATCCAACTCGATGCCGACCAGGGCACGATGATCGCTCAATTACGACCGGTTACGGAAACAATGGAACTGCCGCCTGCTTTCCCCGTTCAATCGCCACTTACTAATTTACACGGTCTTACGGTATCCAAACCCCCGGAAGATCTGGTCTTCTTTAATGGCTGGGGGGGGTTTACACCTAACGGAAAAGAGTATCAAATATATCTTAAGGCAAATGAGGCGCTACCCCAACCCTGGATCAATGTGATAGCCAATCCTCATTTCGGATTCTTATTATCCGAATCAGGTAGCGGATACACTTGGGCTGAAAACAGTCGGGAATTTAAGATTACCCCCTGGTCTAACGATCCGCTGCTTGATCCCCCGGGTGAAGTATGTTACTTACGAGATGAGAAGGATGGTACGCTCTGGTCGGCTACGCCGTTGCCGGTCCGGGATAACGAACCCTATACCATCAGGCACGGCCAGGGGTATAGTATTGTTTCCCATCACCATGAGGAAATCACGCATGAGGCCTGTTATTGGACGCCTTTAAACGCCCCCGTCAAGATCATTGAACTCACTTTAAAAAACACCGGTCAACGCCAGCGTAAGCTTGCGGTGACTTATTATGTAGAATGGACGCTAGGGGTGGAGCGAGAAAAGACCTATCCCTATATCGTCACTGAAGTAGATAAAAGTAGCGGAGCGCTTTTGGCGCGTAACACATATCAAGATAACTTCTCCAACCGTTACGGTTTTTTAAATATGTGGACAACAGCGCCGGTGGAAGAACGGAGCTGGACTGGTAATCGCCATGAATTCATTGGACGAAATGGCAGTTTATCCCGACCGGCAGGGCTGGAAAGACTCTCCTTAGATCAGCAAACCGGGGCGGCCTTTAATCCCTGCGGCGCCATCCAACTTAAAATCGAACTTAAGCCCGGAGAAGAAATAATCTTAAATATCCTGGTCGGCGCGGCTTCAAGTCGAATTAGCGCCCAACAGTATCTAAAACAATACCATAGACAAGACACAGCGCTTCAAGCACGGAGAGTGATAACGGATTTCTGGCAAAACACCTTAAGTCAAGCGCAGGTTAGTACACCGGATACAGGCTTTGATTTCCTCATCAACCACTGGCTGCTTTATCAAACTCTGGTCTGCCGCATCTGGACGCGCTCAGCATTTTACCAGGCCGGCGGAGCCTACGGTTATCGGGATCAACTCCAGGATGTACTGGCGCTACTCCATACCAAACCGGATCTAACCCGCAGCCAGATTCTCCTTCATGCCGCCCACCAGTTTCAGGAGGGTGATGTTCAACATTGGTGGCATGAAGAAAGCGGGCATGGGATCAGGACAAGATATTCCGATGATTTGTTATGGTTGGTTTACGCGGCATGCCGCTACACTAAGCATACAGAAGATCATAGTATCTGGGATGAAACAGTCCCCTTTCTTGAGGATGCGCCGCTGCGCCCGGATGAAAAAGAACGTTACGCTCCCACCAAAGAATCAAAGGAAACAGCCAGCCTTTACCTGCACTGTATTAGGGCAATCGAACGGGCTTCCGTTTTCGGCGCCCATTCTTTACCACTCATGGGGGGAGGGGACTGGAACGACGGCATGAATAAAGTAGGTTTGGAAGGAAAAGGGGAAAGCGTCTGGCTGGCGTGGTTCCTGTATGCGATCCTTAATGATTTTATTCCCGTTTGCTTGCAGCAGGGAGATCAGGAACATATAGAAAAATACCGTTTCATGATGGAACAGATCAGTTGGGCCGCGGAGAATAGCGCTTGGGACGGACAATGGTATCGACGCGCCTATAACGATCACGGAGAACCCCTTGGTTCGGTCAACAATTCCGAATGCCAAATTGACTGTATTGCTCAAGCCTGGGCGGTAATTTCCAACGCCGCTCCAGCAGATAAAGCCAAGACAGCCATGTGGTCTCTATATCATGAACTGATCCTTCATGATGAAGCCATCCTGAACTTATTAAGCCCGCCCTTTTCTCAAACCAACCCCAGTCCGGGATATATTCAAGCCTATCCACCGGGAATCAGAGAAAACGGCGGCCAATACACCCATGGCGCTGCTTGGGCCATCCTCGCCTGGGCGAAACTGGGCAATGGAAATCTGGCTGGCGAATTATTTAAAATGATCAACCCGATCTATCATACGCAAACCCCCAGGGAAGCTCAGACCTATCGGGTTGAACCATACATCATGGCCGCGGATGTCTATTCATCCCCTCCGCATACGGGAAAAGGCGGTTGGAGTTGGTATACTGGGTCGGCCGGATGGATGTACCAAGCCGGATTGGAATGGATCTTGGGTATCCAGCGCCAAGGGGAGTTTTTAAGGTTGAGGCCTTGTATTCCGGAAGAATGGCCAGAATATGAGGTGAATTATAAATTCGGAAAAAGCATTTATCAAATCACCGTAAAAAACCCCAATCGGAAACAAACCGGCATCCACCACCTCCTCCTGGACGGAGAGGTTTTAGATCCAAAAAAAGCCCGCTTCCCCCTTAAAGACGACGGAAAAGTCCATCAGGTTGAAGCGGAGCTTTAGTGGTGATTTTATCAGTAGCCGATTTTATCAGTAACTACGCTCTAGGGTGAGCCTTGTCATAAATCTCTTTTAGTTTATTCCGGGTAAGATGGGTATAGATCTGGGTGGTGGAAATGTCGGCATGGCCCAACATTTCTTGGACCGAACGAAGATCCGCTCCATTCTCCAAGAGATGGGTAGCAAATGAATGACGGAGAGTATGCGGAGTGATAGATTCCGCTATCCCAAGCTTTTCTGCGTATTTCTTGATAATCTTCCAAAATCCTTGACGGGTCAGACCATGTCCGTGATGATTCAGGAATAAAATTTCTTCTCCTGGAACAGCAGTCAAAAACTTTCTGGCGTGATCCAAATAAAACCGCAAGTATTTTACGGCCACAGAACCCAAGGGAACAATCCTTTCCTTGGAGCCTTTACCCAAACACCTAATAAATCCTTCTTCCAGATTAACATCTAAGGTTTTTAAGGAAACCAGTTCAGAAACGCGTAAACCGGTGGCGTATAACACCTCCAACATGGCCCGATCCCGAATGCCAGCCGGCGTCTTGATGTCCGGTTGCGCCAAGAGATTCAGTACATCATCCACAGATAAAACCCGCGGTAGTCTTTTTTCTTGCTTCGGCGCCTCCATATTGGCTGTGGGGTCTTTAGAAATAACCGTCTCCCTGGCGAGAAAATGATAGAAACTCTTGATGGCCGCTAATGAACGGGATATTGTGGAAGTGGCTCTACCCTTGGCTTGTAAATTCAAGAGATAGCCCACAACCGTCCCTTGATTGGTACTGGAAAACTCCTTAACGCTTTTAATCCCCTTTTTTTCTATGAGATACTTAATGTATTGATTAAGGTCTCTACCGTAAGAT
>Ga0079223_10001591_pt1 | contig 13607 bp, 11 predicted proteins | sample Stecom2011_FD_75072 | JGI IMG/M metagenome (GOLD analysis project Ga0079223, IMG submission 75072) | Agricultural soil microbial communities from Utah to study Nitrogen management - Steer compost 2011 | ecosystem: Environmental > Terrestrial > Soil > Agricultural land | place: USA: Utah... | reverse complement strand
GGCTCCAAGCGTACCGAAGCGGGCGCATCGTCCGCGCCAAAACCGGAACGCTCAACGATGTCATCTCGCTGTCGGGCTATGTCCTCGGTCGAAGCCCCGAGGAAGGCTACGCATTTGCGATCCTCGCAAATGGCGTCCGGGGGCGACAAGCCGAAGCGCGGCGGCTCAGCGATCAGATCGTCGAAGTCCTGGTCAACACCCTCTATTGATCGGGCATCGCTCGAGGCGGCGTTCCATCTTCGATCACCCGCCCAAGCGACGTTCAAACGAAAAAGCCCGCTTTCAACCAGGCGGGCTTTTTCGTTTTTAGGGGGAAGTGAACGCCTCGCTCGGGATCATTCCTTGATCTGGCGTCGGATCTTACCAAGCGCCTGCTCTTGAAGCTGACGAATCCGTTCGCGGCTAAGGTTGTACTTATCGCCGATCTCCTTCAGCGTGAGCTCGTCCTCATCGTCGAGGCCGAAGCGCCAGCGGAGGATGCGGGCTTCCATCGGCGTGAGACCATCGAGAAGGCGGCGCACCTCTTCAGCCCACTTCTGGCTAACGAGCTGCTCAAAGGGGGTCGGGACGTTCTCTTCCTCGAGGAAGTCGATGAACTTCCGGCCGTCCTCATCGTTGACGGGGCGGTCGAGGCTGAAGGGAGTCTCCGCCCAATACCCCTTGATCTTTTCGAGCTTATCGGCCGCGATGCCCGTCTCCTTCTCGAGCTCTTCGGGCGTAGGCTCTTTACCGGTTCGCGTGGCGATGGCCTGCGTGGCGCGGGCGACGCGGTTGTAGGTATCGAGCATATGGACCGGGATGCGAACGGCGCGGCCCTTATCGGCGAGCGCACGGCTGATCGCATGCCGGATCCACCACGACGCATAGGTCGAGAAGCGGTAGCCGCGATTGTGGTCAAAACGCTCGACCGCCTTCATGAGACCGATGTTGCCCTCTTGGATAAGATCGATGAGGGGAAGTCGGCCGCGGTTGTACCGACGAGCGATCGAGACGACGAGGCGGAGGTTGGCAGCGACGAAGCGATTCTTCGAATCCTGCTGCGCCTTGCGAGCCGCCGCGACGCGCGCGAGGTAATCCTTGAACGCTTGGTTCACGCGGACCTCGCCGCCGATCATATCGAGCTCTTCGGCGTGCTCGCCGATGATGCGGTGAACGGCCTTATCGCAGTCCTGGACAAAGATGCGGTCCGAGTCGAGCTCGCGAAGCTTGGTCGCCAGGGCAAGTGAGAGCTCATCCCACTTCTCTTGCTGACGCTTTCCGAGCCGGACCGAGCGCTTCGACATGGCGGCCTTCGCCATCTTGCGGAGCGCGACGAACTCCTCGGGGTTCTGGTCGATATGGATGAGGTGAACTTCGACAGCTTGCGCCACCGTCTCGAAGGCGGGGACATAGCTAAAGAGGGTGACCCAATAATCGATCTCAAGGGCCTCGACCTCCTTGGCCGCCTCGATCTCCTCCTGGGGCGAGAGCACGCGGTGGTTCGCCATCTCGCGGAAATAGCGAGAGAGGGTCGAGTCCCCGGCTCCCTGACGCTCAAGCTCCTTGAGCGCCTTTTCGGCTTCGGTGCGGGCGCGTTCGAGTTGCTCCTTCGACGGCTCGGGAGCGGAGAGTCTCTCGGACACTTTCTCCTCCTCGACCTCGAGCTCGACGTTCACCTCGTCGAGCTTCGACTTTGCGACCTTCTGATTTTTACGAAGCGGAGCTTGTTTAGCCATCTTGGGGGGGGACCTCTCTGAATCTAGGGTAACGCGCGCATCCGAGCTCCGAAGTAGCCTCAAGAGACTCCTCCGCGCTGCATTCCACGTGGCGAGCGGTGGGGCCGCCCTGCCATGCCCCATAACGCTGTGCACTTTATGTGCCCAAGAAGTGAACGGGGTCTTTAGGGCGGGGAGCGTGGGGACCAGCTCGCCATCGACGAGCGCGGCGGAAGTCGAAAGATCGAAGCTTTTTTGTCGGATTGCGCTTGATTTTACGGAAAGAACTCGTGCCTCCGAGCCTCGCCGACGAATGTAGGGCTGCTCCTGGAGATGTCCACTGTTCGCGCAAAAATGAACTGCGCAGTTCAGATCTGAAATGCACCGAGGCTTCGAGTGGCAACTGAAGTTGCCGGTTTCGAGAACAAGTGGCTACTGCGATAGCCACCTGTCGTCTTCGGTGTCGTTCTCCGCGTCTTTCATTTTAGCTTATGGCATTCTTCGGGCATGTGCACGCGCTTTTCGTCGATCGCCGTTTCGAGCCTCCTGCTTTTTCTCTCCTCCGAGGTTGCCTCCGCCACCGTCCGCGCCGATGCGGACGGGGCTGCACCCGCCAGAGCGCGCTCCGCCAAAACCAGCATAGAGCCCTTGGCCTCTTCAACTCGGGAGGACGGCCCGGCTGCGATCTCTTCCGTCGCTCGCCATGAAGCGATGCCGAGCGTCGAAGGGCGCGCCACGCTCGAGCCTCCAAAGACCTCCATCCGGCTCGCCAACCCGGCCCATCCCTTCGCCATCGCCGCCCTCGAGCTGCGCTCCGAATCGAAGGCCCTTCCGCGCCGTGTTCAGCTGAGCCCAAGTGGAGGCGAGGCCCAGACCTTTGAGATTGGCCGACGCGAACGCGAGGCCACCCTCCGCTTCGATCCGCCGCTCGATGCCGATGCGCTCACGCTCGGATTCGACGCTGCGCCGGGCGAGGCGATTGAGATCCGGATGGTGACGAGCGCGAGCGCCGAGGCACTCATCGACGCCATCGAAGCCGGTGGGAGTGGACGGCTTCGTGCGCGAGAACTCCTCCCGCTCCTTGGAAGCTCCGCCCTTCCTTTGATGGAGGCCCGCTTTCCTCTTCTGAGCGCACGAGCTCAGCGCGATCTTATCGGGGTGTACGGAAGGCTTCATCGCGACCGGCGCGCCGCGGATCGACTCCTTGTCCTCAGCACAAGCAACGATGGAGAGATGGCCCGGCTTGCGGCCGAAGCGCTGCCGCCCTCACTCTTAGGAGAGGCGATCCGGCGTGGCGCTCGACCCGCGCGCCATCTCGCCGCTCGCCTCGCTCCGGAGAGCGCACTCATCCCCTTACTTGAGCGGATGGGCGATGCCGCTCCAAACGTCAAGGACGACGTAGAAGCAGGAAGCGATGGGCGCTCAGAGGCCGGCTCTCCCCTCCATGAGGCCGACGCCGCCCGACCGATGGCGAGGGCACAAGAGATCCGCGATCTTCGCTCGGCGATCTCCCGGGCGGCACGGGCACTCGGCGATCGGGCCGCTCCCCTCCTTCGAGATGCGCTCCATGAGCAAAGCCTCGTCGCCCGCGCGCGGATCCTTCCAGCGCTCGCCCCGATTCGCGGTCTAAGCGAGCTTGTCGAAGAAGAGATTCACGCGCTCATTGAAGGAAGCCGCGCTCAGACGCCAAATGGAGAGCAGAGCCATCTCGCTTCCTCACTTCATGAGCCCGCTGATGAATCGGCGCTTTTCGAGATCCGCTACCGGGCCCTCGAAAGCCTCGCTCGTCTGGGCCGCCCCGTCCGCCCGGAACTCCTCACGCTTGTGCGCGAGGCCACCGAAGCCGAGGAGTGGATGATCCGCGCGCTCGCATACGAGGCACTTTCCTCGCATGGACGAAGTTCGCCTTCGCTTGCCGAAGATCTTCTCCCCATTCTCTTTCGCGCCTTTGATGATGGTTACCCGCGCGTGCGAGAGCTCGCTGCATCTGTCGTCGGGGAGCTTATCGCGAGCGCTTCGGCGACGAGCGAACTCGGCGAAGGGATGCGCGCCGATGCGCTCGCGCGACTGCGGACAGCCTCGAGCGATCCTTTCCCCATCGTCCGTGAGAGCGCGATCCGCGCAGCGTTCCCTCTCGGTGAAGCGCTCGGGTCGACGCGCGATGAAGCCGGTAGCGTGCGCCTCGCCGTCTATGAGCGACTGGCGGCTGATCCCGGAGGCGAGCGAGCTCTGCGGCGCGCCCTTGACCGCGAAGCTCGGCCATCGGTCCTCGGCTCGTTCCTCGAGGGTGCAATTCGGCGCTGTGATGCGCGATTTGCCGAGCTTGCTGAGCGCGTCGTCGTCACGACCGATACGCGCGATGATGAAGGAGCCCGCGCTGGCAAGACCGCCCTCTCGTATCTCCTCGCATTTGAGGGAAAGGAGCGCGATGCATGGCTGAAGGAGCTCGAGCGGCGCGGGGCGAGGCTCGCAAGTACGGATGTGCCCATCCGCTGCGCCCAATAAAAAGAGCCCGGTCATCCCTCCACTTAAAGAGCCCTCGGAAGGGATCGGCCTTCGATAACGCGCAGAGCAAAGAACGCCACACGTTCCGCTCCTCCTCCATTCTTTGAGGCCGGGGCGCGTTTCGAGATGCGCCAGCGATTCGCATATTGTTTCCGATGAATTTCCCGTGTTAGGGTCGCTCCGATAGGCGCGAAGGACGCGCAGTCGCTATGACCAAGTTCACCACCTTACCTCTCGCCCATTCCCTCGCCCCACGTCTCGGCCTTCTGCTCATCGCCGGTCTCTTCTTCGGCGCGAGCAGCGGATGCGATGGCCTCGGCGGCGCTTCGGTGCTCGTCGAGAGGCTCCCCGACATCGAACCGAACCTCCCCGCGGTGCCGAAGATCCCGCCGCCCGAATTCCCGGCGGTCTACGAGGACGGAACGTATAGCGTCTACGGCGCAAGGCAGCGCGCGCGAGAGGCGAATGGCGAGGAGATCGAGGTCACGGCACGCATTGTACGGATTTATCATCCGCCGAGCTGCGAGCGCGGGGAGACCTGCCCTCGGCCGCTCGCACCTCATCTCTTCATCGGCGATAAACTCGACGCCGAGGAGCGGGATCTGATGATGGTGGTCGGTTACGCGGCTAATCAAGCCGAGATCGACGACGCGATTCGCCAAGGCGCCCGCGGCGCCGAGCGGGTTCGAGCGCAAGGCATGGTGCCGGTCCCGCGCGATTTTCGCCCCGGCAACCTCATCCGCCTGAAGGGCGAGCTCAACCTTCAGAGCAGCTCGGGCTTCAGCTCGAGCAACGGCCTCATCGAGTATACCGATCACGTCACCCTCGAGCGCGCGCAGTGAGTCTCGACAGCCCGCTTCGGCGCTGGCTCGAAGGGCTCGGCGCGCACCAGGATGTCATCGAGTTCTTCGCTCCGTACGGGAGCGATTTCATCCAAGCCTATCGCGATCTTGATCGAGGCGATTGGTTGCTCGGGCTCGCGAGCCGTCTGGTCGACGATCGCGGCGCGCTTGTCCGCGCGGCAGCCGCCGTGGCCCGCGTCGCCGAATCCGCGCTCGACCGGGATCGCGTTGGCGGCGAGGCGATCGAGCTCATCGAAGCCGCCGAGGACTGGGCGGCGCTCCGTCGAAATGGTGAGGAGCTCGTCGCCAAAGCGGACGCGCTCGAAAAGCGCGCCGAGGAGCTCGAGGATCCGCGCCACCGCTTCACGCTCCTCGCCGCATCTTCCGCGGCGCGTTCTGCGGCCGATCCCGAGGCCGCCCCGATGACCGCCTATTATGTGATGGAGGCGCTCCTCGCAGCCCATGGCGGCGAGGACGACGCAATGGAGCGCGTCGCCGAAATCCACCAGCTCACGGCCAAGGCCGCAAAGATGCACCTACCGCCGGAGCTCATGCGCACGCCCTTCAAAGCGCATTGAGATATCGGCTCAGGGCGAGCCGTTACGCGCCGCCTCGACGAGCACCGCACTGACCGTAAAAACGTGGGGGCTCCCACTGAGACGCGCGTAGTACGCATCCTTCTTTTTGCCGCCGTCTTCGGCTCGCTCGGCCGGCACTCGAGCGCCAATCTCAAGAAGATATTCTCCCGCCTCCGAGTCACCCTCATGCGCGCCTCCGTGTGAATGGCCCGCGTCCACCGTGAACCTGAGCGTGAGCGCCGGCTCTTCGAGACCAAACTCACGACGAGCGCGATCGGCGACGAACTCGATGGCCTCGAGCTCGGCCAGCCGCGCGGTCAGCGTCGGATATTCGCGAGGGTCGAGCTCACGCTCGGCGTCGCCCTCCCGGAGCGAGATCGAGCGCACGCGATAGGCCTCCGCATCGAGGAGGACGCGTGAGCGAAGGCGAAATACGCTTGGGGTGAGAAGCTCGGCGACATCGGGCGGGAATCCGAGGACGACACGCGTCTCACCGGCTGCCTCGGCGTCTGAGGCGTAGAGCGCGGCGGTTTTTTCGGCACCGATTTCAAGCTTTCGCTCGAGCTTGAGGGGACCACGCTCGACAATCCGCAGCTCGCCGCGAGGGCTATCGAGTCCATATCGGCCGAGATCGGAGCGGCTCACGATGCGGCGTTCGGTCGCTTCGGCAAGACGAAGCAGTCGAAGCCATTCGGTGAACGAAGACTCATCGACCTCACCGCGCTCGATCTCTCTTTCGCCCTCGAAGAGCCGGTAGCTTGTCTCATCGGTGAGGGTCACCTCCAGCCGGCGCTCCCCAAGCCGGAGCGAAAAGCGCTCCACATCGTAATCGCGCGCCGAGGCGAGCCGCCTCTCTTCAAGTCGCTCGGGAGCAAGATCCAAACCGTCAAGATCGGCCTCAGCCACACAGACGACCGGCCCCTGTCCACGGACGGCGATGCGCTCGCTCTCTCGGCCTTCACACTCGCCGCCGATCAGGAGCGTCATGCGCTCCTCGACCATCGTGAGGTCGAAGCGGAGTTCGGGATGTTTGAGGGCTGCATCGTACTCGGGACTGCGCGTCTCCGAGAGGATCGTCTTCGCCGAAAGGGTCTCAAGTGAGCGAAGGAGTCGCTCAGCGCGCGACGAGTTCGCCAGCATCTGGACGGGCTCGACGATACGGATGGAGCGGAGATCGCGCTCCATGACAAGCCTTTCGCCATTCGACAACCTCTCGATGCGGCGGAGTCCAGCGAGCCCCTCCGGAATGAGCGCCTTCGAGCGGAAGTGAAAGAGATCGTGCGAAAGGTTTTCGACGAGATCTTCAGGAATGATGAGGATCTGATCGCGGCGCTCACCGAGCGCATAGCGTTCAATCCCCGAAGGGGTCGCGTTTCCAACGGAGAGCTCCGCACTGCGCGATCCGGTGAAGACGCGCACGCTGAGCCTCGGTTGATCGAGCCCAAATTGCGCAAGCTCGGACTCTTCAACCTCCTCGATCATGCTCACGGGCATCGCCCAATCGAGCGCAGCGAGGAGCGATTCAACGGCGTCGTCGTCTGCAGCGGCGCGGATCGGTTCAAGCAGCTGGAAGTACCGCCAGGCTCCTTCCTCGTCACGCTCTCTCTCAAAAACTAGGCGCTCTTCGCCGCGCTCGAGCTCGATCCGATGAACGCGATCGCGGGCAAAGCTCTCGATCACACGCCCACGACGCGCCTCTCGATCCGACGTGCTCACTGTCTCGCGCTCGTAAAAATAGATGAACGCGGCTAGCAATGCCGTGACGACGGCGAGTGAGAGTGTGGCGCGCGAACTCATTTTCTACGCCCCCAATATGCAGAAAAGGCGAGGAGGAGCGCCGCCAAGGGAAGCAGAAAAAGCACCCGGAACGAAACGCTCTTCATATCCTCGCTCGTCATAAGGATAGGCGCGAGCTGCGTCGTCTTCGGAGGAATCGCAGCAAGCGAACGCCGCTCGAGGAGAAAGCCGGTAAGAGCCGCCGTGACGTGGTGGTTCGCGAAGGTCGGCTGAGTAATAAAGGCCTCGTTGAAGAGATCAGCGTCGCCGACGACCACGAGACGACCGCGTGCGGCCCCTTCGCCTTTCTCACCGGCCTCTCGGGAGTCGCCGAGATCGAGCGTAAGGGCGGCACCTAGAACAACAGAGCCTTGGATCGGCGCGCGCTGATGATCGTAATCCCGTCCTTCGAGAAGCGGGGAAAGATCGGATTCGGCGATCGACATCTCGGAAGCCAGAAAGAGCGGCTCCGCTCCCGAACCCTCGCGCACGCGAACGCTCCGGGCGAGATGAAAGATGGTCGGCCCTTCAAGCAGCTGAAATTGCTCGACCGATGCGTGATCGCCATAGCGTGTCACGAGGAATTGTTCGACTGGGCTCCCTGAGAGAAGCCGCGCGGGATCGAGCTCGAAGACGATGGTCGGATCGATCTCGATGCCTTTGCTCGAGAGGAAGCGCTCGAACCCTGTATGGAGCACTTCGCCGCCTTCGAGGATCGGATCGAGCGCGAGAAGGAGGTTGCCGCCTCCCTCGAGATAATCAGCGAGCGCGTCGACTTCATTTCGCGCAAAAGGTCGCTCCGGACCGATCACCAGCACTGCGCTACAGCGGGCAGGAACACGCGCATTTCCGACGAACTCGATGGTCTCGAGCTGAATATTCATATGCTCGAGATCCTCCCGATAGCTCGCGAGCCCCCGCCCTCCCCCAGCATCGGCATTCCACTCTCCGTGTCCGCTCGTCACGCAAAGTCGCGGCGGTTCGCCTTCGGTGAGGTCAAGAATCGCTCCGGTGAAGGAACGCTCGGCTTCGATATCGATGAGCCCGCCATCGTCCGCGCCGAATCGCGGACGGATGAGATCGTAGAGATCGATGGTGGTTTTGCGATCCCCGAGCGTGAGGATGGCGGCGACTCGCGAGGCATTTGCACCGAGCCCCAGTTTATCGGCGAGCGCACGATAACGAGCGGGCTCTCGATGTGGATCGACCCGCTCGATGCGCAGCTTATCCGTCACGCTCCGATATCGTTCAAGGAGCTCGTCGAGATCGCGATAGCTCGGATCGCCCTTCGAAAGGAGGAGGTAGACGGTGATCTCTTCATCGAGCTCGCGCGCGACCTCGAGCGAGCGCTCGCTCAATGAAAAGAGCTGCTCCGTCGTCAGGTCCCAGCGCTTATGGTGGCGGTAGCCGAGGTAGTTCACCATCAAGAAAATGGCGACCACAAGGATCGAGCCAACATAGATATTGAGGCGAGCGATTTTACGGCGCTTCAGCTCAGCGCGCTTGGCGTCATCTTCGGACATCAGGCGAACCTCCGATGATCGATCACTCGGATCGCAAGAAAGAGGCAAAGCGCGGCGGTCGAGGCTTGATAGACGACGCGCCGAGAATCGAGCACTCCTGCAGCCGCCTGCTCCATATGCCCATAGACATTGACGTAGGAGAGGATATCGGCGACCGCATCACTCGCGATGTATTCGCCAAGCCCGAGGACGAAGGTCCCGGCGAGCGCGAGTGTTGCGAGGACGGCTGCAACCGTCTGGCTGTTGGCGAGCGCGCTCGCGAGGACACCGACCGCCATATAGCCCACGCCCAAAAAGAAAACGCCGAGGAAGGCGGAGAGGACCGCTCCTCGGTCCACATCCCCGTAACGGCTCAGGATGAAAATATAAAATAAGGTCGGCGCCCAGAGCGAGAGCCAAAAAACGAGCGAGGCAAGGTATTTCCCGAGCACGATGGCCACGGGGCTCACCGGCGCCGTGAGAAGGCCCTCGATGCGGCCGGTCTGCTTTTCATCCGCGAGCGTCCGCATGGTGAGGATGGGCGCGAAGATGAGCATCGCGATGTAGATGAGCGGCATTTGGAACCAGCCGCGAAGCGGCGTATCGCTCGCGCCACGCGAGGCGGACTCGGCAAAATACCGGACGATGAAATCGAAGCTCGCTCCCGCGACGACAAGCCAGACGGCGATGACGATATACGCCATGGGCGAGCCGAAGAAGCTCGCGATTTCGCGCCGGGCGATGACCAATGCACCCTTCATGAATCCAGCTCCTCGACCGTGGTGAGCCCGACGAAGACCTCTTCGAGGCTCGCTGCGCGTCGCTCCATGCGCCTGAGGCCAAGCCCCTGGGCGGTCACTGCGTTGAAGATCGCGTCAAGGCTTTCATCTCCGGGCATGGCCTCAACCTCGACGCTTCTCCCCTCGCCCCTCCGTGCCGATTTCACCGGCGCGCAATCCTTCAGCGCTTCGATATATCGATCCGGCTCTGCCGGCCCTTCGATGACGATCGTCATTTGACCTTCGGCCTCCTCGCGGAGTTTGCGCGGATCGCCCTCGGCAATCTTCTTCCCGTCGCGAATGATGACGACGCGGCTACAGCTCGCCTCGACCTCCGGGAGGATATGCGTCGAGAGGAAAACGGTCTTTTCACCCTCAAAGCTCTTGATGAGCCGCCGGATGTGTCGAATCTGATTGGGATCGAGACCGACGGTGGGCTCGTCGAGGATAAGGATGGGTGGATCGCCGAGTAGCGCATCCGCGATCCCGATCCGCTGCTTTGTGCCCTTTGATAGCTTAGCAATCCACCGATCCCGCGCCTCAACGACGCCTGCAAGCTCGAGTACGCGATCGGCCTCGCGTTTGGCCGCGCGGTAGCTGAGCCCTTTAAGCTCCGCACGGTAGCGGAGGAAGTCGTAGGCGCGCATATCGTCGTAGACGGGGACGATCTCGGGGAGATAGCCGAAGCGGCGCTGCGCCTCGATCGGCCTCTCGAGGACCGAGATTCCATCGATTCGCGCGGTGCCGGAAGTGGGGGCGAGGAAACCCGTGAGCATTCGAAGCGTCGTGCTCTTCCCGGCGCCGTTCGGACCAAGGAAGCCGACGACCTCCCCCCTTTCGATCGTGAAGGAGATGTCGCTTACGGCCTCGTGGGAAGGATAGCGTTTGGTGAGACTCTCTACTTCGATCACGCGGAGCTCCGTATTTTCATGTGCTCGCCATAGCTGAACAGTTTATCCGCATCAAGTTTCGTGTAAGACGGTGCCACTTCGGATGCGCGCTGATTCTCTGATCTGCAGGCAGCGGTCTTTCATCGTCCACTAAGGAACGATTGGTCGATTTTTTTATTCACAAGGTGAGCGCATGTAGGATGACCGCATGTTCCACCTCCGAACGCTCGCGATCCGAACGGGAAAGGCGCTGGCCTGCGCGGCGGCGTTTCTCTTGGGCGGGGCTCTGGCACAGCTCCTGCCCGAAGGCGGACGCTCTCAAGCCAGAGCGTCCATCCAGGTCACCTCGGACCCTGGTGGGCTCGGCCCCATCCCGTCGCCGGTTGCACTCGGACCGACAAAAGACGATCTTCGCTTCGCCACCGGATCCATCGCCATGGAGGGAGCGAGCGACGATCGTCCCAAGCTCATGCGTGAACTGGCCACGCCAGCGCGCATCGATCTCGAGCGTGATGCGTTCCAAAAAATCGATGAAGCGGCTTTCGATTTTGGAGGCGGCCGCATCATCACGGGAGCGACGCGTCGACGGATGCTTCTTTTCACCTTCGATGATGGACCGGACATTCGGAACACGCCGCGCCTTCTCGATCTCCTCGATGAGTATGACGTCAAAGCGGTCTTCTTCCTAACGACGAATCGGATGGCCGAACGGACTCCTTGGGGCGCACAGCATCGGGAGCTTGCGCGCGAGATCGTCCGCCGTGGGCATACGCTCGGCAACCATACGATGAACCATGCAAAGCTCGGCGCCGCCTCGCCTTCCCGAATGCGAAATGAAATCGACGAGACCTCCGCATTCATCGAGGAAGTGACCGGCGTGTATCCGAAGCTCTTCCGTCCCCCCGGCGGCATCCGGAGCGAGCGCCTTGATCTCTTTTTGAAGGAACGCGGCTATACGACCGTACTTTGGAATACCGGGGCGTCGGATTATAAGATCGACAGTCCGCGTCTCATCACGAACACCCTCTTTAAAGTGCTCGAACGAAGGAGGCGCGAAGAGGGGCATCAAGGCGGCATCCTCCTCCTCCACGACATTTACGCGCATACGGTCGAAGCGTTCCCAATGATCATGGCGCGGATCGAAGCCGAAAACTGCAGGCTCTATCGCGCGGGCGAGGAGCTCTACGACATCGTCGACGATCCGCGCTTCTTTTTTGAACCGGCAGGCCCGAACGATGCTCCGGACGCGACGGCGGCGCCTGGAGACATTCCGAGCACCGTTCTCGCAGAGCGACAGGCCCGCCTTCGAGCGCGCGCGCGCGAACGCTGCCCGGAGATCCGCTGAAGCCCAGCCGCCGAACTTCGTTCTGGGCGCAGCGTCCGTGCGGCGCGTGGACGGGATGCGTCGCTTTGTTTAGCGGCGCCGCGCGAGGATCCGGTAGATGGGAAGGCCGTCTTCCTCCGCCCGAACCTCGCGATTTGAGCGCGCACCGTACGGGTTTTCGTCGATGAAGCCATCCTCGCCCTCAAGCTGGAACTCGGAATGGGCGGCGATGAGATCGCGGTAGCGGATCGCGCGGTCCTCGACGTCGGTCTGGACGAAGAGCTCTCCGCCGGCAAAGAGGAGGTCGGCCAACGCATCGAGAAAGGGCTCGCCCACAACGAAGCGATCTTGATGCCGCTTCTTCCACCACGGATCGGGAAAATGGACGAATGCGCGCGTGACCGATGCGCGCGGTCCGCATCGCGGGAGAAGCTCTCGGATATCCTCGGAAACAATGCGCACCTGATCGAGCCCGAGGCGTTTACGACGCTCATCAACCTTATAGGCCCACTTCGCCTTGATCTCGACGCCGAGGATGCGGCTTTCGGGAGCAAGCTTCGCGCGCTCAAAGATGGAGTGGCCTCTTCCGAAGCCGATATCGATCTCGATGGGTCCCGTTCCCGGGAGGAATTGTTCGAGATCGACGCTCCCTTCGGGCGCCCTTGGAGTGAATTCTCGGTACCTGATGGGCTTCGGTGTTTCGCTCACGCGCTCGATGTAGCAGAGCTTCGGCAAGTTTCGAATCAAACTCGGGCGGCGGGTTCTCCTCTCTTGCTGGCACGAATGCGGTGAAAGGCCTTAGGATGAAAGGATGCGCTTCAGTTGGATGCTCTCCGCGCTTTTCCTGAAGGCGTCCGTGTTGGTCCTCGCCGTGGTGCTCGTGAGCGGCGACGCGTCCGCCACCCCCTCCGATCGGGTCGAGGAAGCCGACTCCCGGCAACGCAAGACCATCCAATCGCTCCTCCAACGCGCCGGGGCGGCGAATCCTCCGCGCGAGGTCTTCATTCGTGCGTTCAAAAAAGAGGCCGAGCTCGAGCTTTGGGCGCGCAGCAACGATGGGGCGGAGCACGTGCTCATCGAACGCTTTCCGCTTTGCAAAATGAGCGGCACGCTCGGACCGAAATCGCGCCAAGGCGACAAACAGATTCCGGAGGGGTTCTACACCGTCGATCGCCTCAACCCGCGTTCACGCTTTCACCTCTCGCTCGGAATCGATTACCCCAACGCTCTCGATACGGCACGCGCGAGAGGCAAAGACCCGGGCGACAACATCTTCATCCACGGCGAGTGCTTTTCGGTGGGGTGCCTCTCGATCGGCAATGACGCCATCGAGCGCGTTTACCTCATCGCATCCCAAGCGATCGCCCTGCGCCGCGAAGCGATCCCGGTTCACATCTTCCCCTGCCGCTTTGGAGATCCCACTTGCGAGGAGGCAATGCGCGCGGTGGAGTCGCGCTGGCCCTCTTTTTATCGCGCGCTCAGAGAAGGCTACGCCGCGTTCGAAGCCGAGAAAAAGCCGCCCTCCATGGAAGCCTCGGCGAGTGGCTATCGGCGTAAAGAGTGAAGGCGGTCGAGTGCGCGACACCCGCTCAGCCCGCAGACATCGGGCCGTCTCTGCGCGTCCATCGCGCGTGCCCGAGCGCCTCTTCGTTTGACACTGGAATTCGATGCGGTTCATGGTCCCTCCCGTGAAAAGCTCGCGGTTCACCCTCCTGCC
>Ga0079223_10001588_pt1 | contig 13613 bp, 14 predicted proteins | sample Stecom2011_FD_75072 | JGI IMG/M metagenome (GOLD analysis project Ga0079223, IMG submission 75072) | Agricultural soil microbial communities from Utah to study Nitrogen management - Steer compost 2011 | ecosystem: Environmental > Terrestrial > Soil > Agricultural land | place: USA: Utah... | reverse complement strand
TCAGGCTATTTCCAAGTATCCCTCCTGCCTCTGCAGACCCGGTCTGGCCCTTGTCCTCCTTCAATGTCCAACCAAGGAGCTTGCTTCCCCGAATACCCCTATAAATGTGTCCCTCAACTGTCCGCGCAAGCTTGTCCACCTGCATGAGCAGGCTGTAGGAAAGGCTGGTTTGTATCCAGGACCTGTACTCCTTCCCGGCAGAATCCTTATCCTTGTTGAGGCTTATGCTGAATATAAAGCTGTTTTCTGCAAAATATTTAATTTTCATAAGCAAGCCTACAAAAAAGCTGTTTTTCAAAGCACTTTTGATTCCCATACTAATTCACAACCTCAATGGTCTCTATTTGTCCCTTAAGTCTATAGAAGTCACTTTCAATGAAAATAATCTTGCCCTGTCTGACTTCCTGGGCTCCAAGCTTGTAGCTCATGCTTTCATAGGGAAGGGTTCCCTCTATGGTCACCCTTGCCTCCTCCATGGTGGGATCAAGAGATCTTACTGGGTTTCCTTCCATGTCGAGATTTGTTTCATAGACTGGATGAACCTCAACTCCCACTACCTCTAGCTGGAGATATTGCTTTGTCTCTCCAATTGTGTCCCCAACCTTGATTGAGTCCAGATATCCCCTCTCATAGGGTATTGAAGCAACAAACCTTACCTGTACGTATTCAGCTGATGACCCTATATCCTCGATATCCTTGCCCATTATCTTGATTGCCGACAAAAACAAGAGCAGTATAATTGCTGCAATAAATATCAGGTCCAAAATGTTTATTCTATTAAATACCTTACCCTCTTTGTTCATCATCTTCATTGTGCCACCTCGATATGCTTTATATCACTCATTGCCTCAAATTCTGTGGTCTTGAGCACAAAGGTGAGACCTACCTTGACTTCCTGGCCACCAAGGTCCATATAGGGTCCACTTGTTACAACCTGGGCATCTATAACCGCCTGGAGTGTAACCAGGTCTTGGCTTTCTATCACCTGGACCTCTCCCTGACCGTTCACTGCCTTTATCTCCATAGGTCTTGTCTCTACCTCTCTTATAGTTGCATTCTGTAGTCTATATTGGGAAAAAATCTGGTCTCCTGCCTTAAGGTCTGTAACCATTTCCGGCTTCAGCTCGTCAACCTCCACTGTCATGACTATATCCTTGGTGTTGGACGGACCAGCCGTAACTCCACCCATCAATCTTTCCCTGTTAAGGAACAATAAGGCTGCTGCAATCACCAGGATAACAACCGCCGTATCAATCCAGTTCCACTTTCTTTTCATAATTTGCCCCCTTCTACTTCTCTTTTTGGATTTGCCCCAAAAATATTTCAGCAAGTTTTCCAGTCTGGGATTTTCTGCTGTATTTTCTAACATTGTCCCAATGGGGACTATGGTCCAGGTTTCCCTGCTTCCACTGGCCATAATATTTCACCAGTGACCCTGCCACGCCTTCTATGTCCTCTGGATCCACTACGGTTCCAGTTTTAGTCTCCCTGATTACCTGTGCGGCTACACCATCACTTGGAACAATTGCAAGTATGGGCCTGTCAGACCGTATATACTCGAATATCTTCCCAGTGTAGAAGTTCTTTGAACCCTTGCCCTTGCCTATAACCAGGAGTATTAAATCTGAATTGAAGAGCATCTGGATACTTTCCTTGTGTGGAAGGTATCCATAGGATTTTATCTGCCCTTCCAGACCGTACTTGGCCGCATAGGCATCTATTACCGAATCGTATATATTGCCAACAATCCTTATTTCCAGTTTCTTCTTGTCCACATCTCCCCTGTCCATGGCAAGCTTCAAGCCATCCATGAATTCATCAAGGTTTCGTCTCCCGTAGAGGGAACCGGTATAGGTTATGACAAACTTGTCTCCACCGTCCCTTTCATTACGCAGGCCCTCAAAGTCCTCTTCGTCGTAGCCGTTTGGAATATAGGTGGACCTTCCAACAAGGGATGGATTGTCTGCAACAAAGTTCTCTAGCATCAGGGGAGTGTTGGTAATGAAATAGTCGCAGTTTTCAGTGACCTGGAGCTCCATCTTCTTTTCTCCCTTGAATTTGATCCTCTTATAGATGCTGTCTCTGTGATAGGGGTTGTTGGTCCATTCATCCCTAAAGTCAGCCACCCATTTTACATCCGGAAGATTCCTTCTTAGATAGAGGCCCATAAGGTGTGATGAATATGGGAACGATGTGGAATAAACAAGTTTTATTCCCTCTCTTTTAACCAAATCCAGGACCCTGTCCCTGTTAAGGAGATACCAAAAATATTCCGAATCAGGAGACATTATTCTGGTTCCCAGGAACTTCATGGGCAGCCTTAGGACACCCTCCCTATTTACGGTATCATAGGGTTTTAGTCTATGGATTTCAACATCCCTTGGAATATCCTCCAACAGACTCCAGTCACTTAGCTGGGCCACATGTTCCTTGGTAACAACAAGTGGCTCAAATCCAAAATCCCTCAGGTACTTAACAAATTTTGTTGTCCTTTGAACTCCAGCTCCACCCATGGGAGGGAACTCATTTGCTATAATCAATACCTTTTCCATCAGTTACCCCTGCCCAGTACCGTTACATGAAAACCAACCTTTTCCAGTTCTTCCTTGTTCAGGTAATTTCTCGTATCGTAAAGTTTTTTACTCTTCATCAGATTTCCAAGCTCACCAAAATCCAGTGTGCTGTATTCAAAATGGTTTACACCCAGAACAATCAAGTCCGCATCCTTGACAGCATCCTCTATATCATCATAAAGTCTTCCGCTGTAGGGGAAGACCTCCCTGTCAACGTGGGGATCGTGGATTGCAACCTGGAGTTTGGTCTTTTGAAGCAAGCCATCCACCAGCTTAAGAATGGGGCTTTCCCTTGTATCATCAACATCCGGCTTGTATGTTACTCCAAGTATTGCCACCTTTGTTTCCTGGTCCTTAACAAGTTCCTGGATCTTCTGGAGGACCTTGTCAGGCATGCCGTCATTTATATCCCTGGCCTGTCTAATAAGTCTTCCTTCAGGATGGTTCTCTATTACAAACCACGGGTCGACAGCTATGCAATGGCCCCCCACTCCAGGTCCAGGCTGGTGGAGATTGACCCTGGGGTGCTTGTTTGCATATCTGATGACTTCCCAGGCATCTATTCCCATGTTCTCAGAAAGGACAGCCAGCTCATTTGCAAGTGCAATGTTAACATCCCTGAAGGTATTCTCCATTAATTTGCACATCTCTGCAGTCTTTGAATCCGTTGTATATATTTCACCCTTTACAAAGGTCTTGTAAATCTCCTTGACGGCCCCTGTGGATTCTGGGTTTATCCCTCCGATGATCCTGTCGTTCTGTACAAGCTCCTGAATGATTTTACCTGGAAGGACTCTTTCAGGAGAATGGGCCACAAATACTTCCTCTCCTATTTTCAGCCCAGATCTTGCAAGTATTGGCACCACAATATCCTCTGTGGCTCCCGGTGGAGAGGTGGATTCAAGCACTACCACATCCCCAGCTTTCAGGTGGGGCGCTATTTCTTCAGCTGCACTCTCCACATAGGTCATATCCGCCTTTTTGTCCTCTGTTATTGGAGTTGGAACTGCAATTATAAAAACATCTGACTCCTGGAGAGACGTTACCCCCTTAAGTCTTCCTGCCTTCACCATTTCGTTTACAAGGTCGGACAAGCCAGGCTCTTCAATTATTATCTCACCCTTGTTCAAGGCACTGATCACCCTAGGGTTAAGGTCATAGCCCAATACGTCCATTCCAGCCCTGGCCATAACTGCTGCCGTAGGCAACCCAATGTATCCAAGTCCAATTATTGTGATTTTCCTGTCTTTCATTAATATACCTCCAAATTGGTCCATCCTAAGACCTATCTAATATTATATGCACCACGGACCATGACAAAAGTCTTGTCCTTTGTTACAAATATTCCCCTTCCATCACTTCTTGGTACTATCAGCTGATGGTTGGTCGGAACATTGCCACCATCTGCAATATCAGCCCCAGCAGTCACATCTGATAGGCCACCTAGACTTGAGGCAATGGCAACAGCCTCGCCGCTCCTTTTGATAATCTCGGTTCCAGCTTCCCCCTCAAGGACCTGTCCGCTTTGAAGTTCCACAACAACAAGCGCATTTCCAGATGTTGGGACTTCAGTTCTGTCGTCAAGCTTCTCATCTATGTAGTCCCTGATTTCCTCAAGCTTAGTATTCAGATAGCTTAAAGACACAAGAGGATCTGATTCACTTCCTGGCTCAGAAAATACAGCAGTAGATCCAAGCAATAGTCCTGCAACTCCCAGAGTCACAATAGTCTTTTTAAATTTCATATGAACACTCCTCGCATTATTTGGATTGGGTTTTCGTTTCATAGTTAGCCAAGTTACATTATACTATAAGTGGGCGGTAAATGTCACCCACATCTGCCTATTGTGTGGTTTTTGTATGGAATAATTCTACTTTCACCGGGCATATCTTTCACCACTGATGGGTATAAGTCCAGTTGAAGGTTTGTGTACATATATAAACCGATTGGTAGTTGAGAGGGTGCGGATTGGGAGATGATTTTCAAGTTGAAATGGGAGGGATTCTATTGAAGGAGTTATCAAGGGTAATACAGAACTACCCTGCATCAGGAATCAGAAAGATGTTTGAGCTGGCGGACAAGTACGACAATGTAATCAGCCTTACGGTTGGAGAACCTGCATTTGACACCCCTGAAAACATCAAGGATGCAGCTAAATTATCACTGGACAAAAATAATACCCACTATGTTTCCAATGCTGGTATTCCCCAGCTAAGGATGGCCGTTGCAGAAAAGTACAACAGGTTGGTTGGTGATTATTACACCCCAGATAATGTTATGGTTGCAGTTGGAGGTATGGAAGCAATATTCCTTGCCTTGTTGGCAACTGTGAATCCCGGTGATGAGGTCTTGATACCAGATCCCGGATATCCCAATTACCAGGGGCAGACCGTCATTCTTGGGGCTAAGGCTGTGAAGGTTCCAATCTATGAAAAAAACAACTTCAATATTCAGGCTGAGGATATTGAGGCTGCAATAACTGAAAAGACCAAGGTCTTGATACTCAATTCACCAAGCAATCCCCTGGGCTCTGTCCTGTCAAAGGATGAGCTGGCAGAGATTGCAGCAGTGGTTAAAAAGTACGACCTGTTTGTGATTTCTGATGAAGTCTACGAAATGATCATATACGATGGACATGAACACCACAGCATATCCCAGTTTCCAGAAGTCAGAGAAAATGTCCTTATAGTAAATAGCTTGTCGAAAACCTATGCCATGACAGGGTGGAGAATAGGCTATGTCGTGGGCAGTGAAAAAATCATCCAGGCAATGCCAAAAATCCAGGAAGGAATAGCATCCTGTGTCTCCCATTTTATCCAGGATGCTGCAGTTGAAGCCATCCAGAATGGCCAGGACTCAGTGGAATTCATGCAGAGGGAGTACTCCAGGAAAAGGGATATCCTAATAGAGGAAATCAATAATATTAGGGGACTTGACTACAAGGGGTCTCCCGGAAGTTTCTATGCATTTGTCAACATTAAGAACACGGGACTGAGCTCACAGGAATTTGCAGAGAGGCTGGTTGTTCAGGAACAGGTGCTGGTAGTTCCAGGCTCAGCCTTCGGGTCCATGGGAGAGGGATATGTGAGGATGGTTTTTGCAGGGTCTGATGAAGACCTGAGAGAAGCCTTTAAACGGATTAAAAGGTTTGTGGAGGGATTGGGAAACACCCCCTAGGCTAAAAGGACGGGAGCAGAATTCTGCTCCCGTCGATTATTTCCATTATCTTTGGACACGGCCTGACCCGTCCCCTCCCATAAGTGCAAGAACCTCCCCTACACTCACATGGTTGAAGTCTCCTGGAACAGTATGCTTCAGGGCCGATGCAGCCACTGCAAACTCCAAGGCCTCCTGGATAGGCTTGCCCGTAATCATCCCGTAAATGAGGCCACTGGCAAAGGAATCGCCCCCTCCCACCCTGTCGACAATATCTACCTCATACCTTCTTGAAAGATATGATTTATGGCCGTCATAGATGGTTGCGGACCAACCGTTATGGGATGCGGAATGACTTTCCCTTAGTGTCGATGCCACAAACTTGAATCCAAACCTGTCCATTAGCTGCTTGGCTACCTCTTCATAGGCCAAATGGTCGATCTTCCCTGAATCAACATCTGTTCCACTGGCCTTGATTCCAAATACCCTTTCTGCATCCTCCTCATTCCCTATGCAGATATCTACATATTTCATAAGTCCTGACATTACCTCATTTGCCTTTTGGGATGTCCACAGCTTCTTTCTGTAGTTAAGGTCCACTGACACTGTCAATCCCATTTCACTGGCAGCCCTGCAGGCTTCAAGGGTCAATGCTGCAGCCTTGTCACCAAGGGCAGGAGTAATTCCTGTGAAGTGGAACCAGTCAGCCCCACTGAAGATCCTTTCCCAGTCAAAGTCTGATGGGTCAGCCTGTGAAATCGAAGAATACCCTCTGTCATATATAACCTTTGAAGGTCTCTGGGAGGCACCGGTCTCAAGGAAGTATATTCCCAGCCTTTCGCCTCCAATGGCAATATGGTCGGTGACAACCCCGTACCTTCTCAAGGAGTTGATTGCACTCTGACCTATTTCATTGTCAGGAACCCTTGTCACAAACCTGGCTTCCAGACCATAGTTGGCCAGGGACACACAGACATTCGCCTCTCCACCACCATAGTTTACATCGAAGCTGCTTGATTGAACAAACCTGTTAAAGCCAGGTGTGGAAAGCCTAAGCATAATTTCCCCCAAGGTAACAACCTTTTTCATATCTGATCTCCCCCTATTTCATTCTAGCTGCCTTGATCCTTTTGACAAACTCAATTGCAGCCCCAGTTACTTTTTCATAATCTCCGGTTTTCGCACCTGCTGTAAGCTCTCCCCCTACTCCAACAGCAATGCAACCATTTCTGATCCACTGGTCAACATTATGGAGGCTCACTCCTCCGGTTGGCATCAAGGAAGCCTGTGGCAGGGGGCCCTTGATGGCTTTTATGTATTCTGGTCCTACCATGCTGCCTGGAAAAATCTTTATTACATCTGCTCCTGCTTCCATTGCTCTTATGATTTCAGTGGTTGTCATGCAGCCTGGCATGTATGGAATTCCGTACCGGTTGCAAAGCCTTGCAGTTTCTTCATGGAAGCCCGGGCTTACAATATACTCAGCTCCTGCAAGTATGGCCAATCTTGCAGTCTCGCTGTCAAGGACGGTGCCGGCTCCGATTATGAGGTCCTCCCTCCCAATGGAAGCTCTCAATTCCTCTATTACCCTGGCTGCACCAGGAACCGTAAATGTAATTTCGATAGCCGGGATTCCTCCAGCTATGCATGCCCTGGCAATCTTTTCTGCTGTTTCACATTTATCAGCCCTTATGACAGCTACAATTCCAGCCTCCCAGATCCTGGTCAGGGTATTGATCTTTTGAATCATCCAAATCACCTACCTATTTTATTTTTGATACTTGTCCCATTTATCCTTATTTTGATTCTATCAAGCTATGATGCATTAATCAATTGAAACAATCCAAATAGGTTGCTGTTTTGCCCTTGAATGTATAAAAAGCAGCTCCGGAATAAGGAAACTCCGAAGCTGCTTTTTATACATGCTGGTATCCATATGTAGGTGAATTGAATCACTCAATTCATGTGGACAAAGCCGTCCACATTGATTCTCAGCCATGAACTTAATATGTAGGAGGATTGTCCTAGTTTCCAAGGCCTACACTTATTTTAAGTGCCTGGTCGACCTTTCTCATCATATCCTCATCAAACTTACCAATTTTTTCTCTAAGTCTTTTCTTGTCAATGGTCCTAATCTGCTCAAGGAGCACCACTGAATCCTTTGGAAGACCGAAATCCTGTGCTGTTATTTCAACATGGGTCGGGAGTCTGGCCTTGTTGATCTGAGAGGTGATGGCGGCAATTATGATTGTGGGACTGTACTTGTTACCCACATCATTCTGTACTACCAGAATCGGCCGTACACCACCCTGCTCAGAACCAATAACAGGACTCAAGTCTGCATAATATATGTCTCCTCTCTTCACTATCATATTTTTTCATACTCCAGTGAAGATTCATATCCCATCAGGTCGGTTATATCTTCCTCAAGACCCATTTCAGCGAGGGTTATGTTTAAATGGTTTACCTCGAGATACCCTCTCATAAACTCTCGGTATTTTTTGCAGTGGAACTCACTGCGATTGCACATGGCAACCACCTTGTCAAAAAGCTCCAAGCTATCTTCTATAACCATAGGGAGACATTCGTCTCTTTCACTCATTCGGTTAACCCCCCCTTTCATGTATACTTAGAGAAATATCAGTATATTTTAATTATATCCCGATATGAAAAACCCTGTCAATGCTTCTTTGACTAAACCAGTAGATAATCAATTGTCTTGATTATCTTCCCGTCCTTCTTGTATACCCTTGGAAGTCTCCTGCCCATCATGCATACTATTTCGTAGTTGATTGTCCCCAGCTTTTCAGCCACCTGGTCTACGGTTGGATAATCTTCAAGTCCCTCTCCAAAAAAAACCACCTGGTCACCAATTTCCACATTGGGAATATCAGTCACATCCAGCATAAGTTGGTCCATACAGATTTTACCTGCAATTGGAGCAAGTCCACCGCCTACATGGGCTTCAGCCTTTCCTGTAAGCATCCTGGTATAACCGTCTGCATATCCTATGGGGACAGTTGCGATTCTAGATTCCCTTGGTGCCTCATAAAGATGCCCATAGCTGATACCCGTACCTTCAGGGACTGTCTTGATGTTTGAGACCACAGCCTTAAGTGTCATTGCAGGCCTAAGTTCAATCCTTGACTTATCCACTTCCTCTGATGGGTAGTAGCCATATAGCATTATGCCTGGTCTCACCATATCAAGGTTGTACTCAGGAAGGTCAATTATTGCTGCCGAATTTGAAACGTGTTTGATGGGAGGACTAAAGCCCTTCTTCTCAAGCTCCTCCAGGGTCCAGGAATACTTCCTGTACTGGTCCCTTGTGACGGTCTTGTCCAATTCATCAGCCTTGGCAAAGTGGGTGAAAATTCCCTCAATCTCAATGTTTTCAAGATCCTTGAGTCTAAGAATCTCCTCCACTGACTCCTCATTGGGCAAGAAACCCAGTCTGCCCATTCCACTGTCTATCTTTATGTGAATCTTTGCCGTCTTACCCATCTCACCTGCTGCTTCTGAAAGGGCTTTTGCATCTTCATACCTGTATATAGCCTGGGTCAAATCATAGGCTGCAACCTCTTTCATCTGGCCGCCAGGAGTGTAGTTAAGTACAAGAATGGGAATGTCAAGCCCAGCTCTTCTTAGCTCAATCCCCTCATTTAACAGGGATACAGCAACTCTTTCAGCACCCAGTTCCTTGTACATCCTACCTAGCTCAATGGATCCATGGCCATAGCCATTTGCCTTGATTACAGGCATTACTATTGTGCCTGTCTTTACTATCTTCTGAATTTCCCTAAAGTTGTGTGAAAGGTTATCCAGGTTTATCTCCACATATGTGGGTCTTACATCATAGAACTTATCCATGGGGAACCTCCTTGTGTTATTATGCATTTCTTTGGCTTAACCGATTATTCTATCCTTGCAGTTTACTCAACAATAAGATCCACTGCCCTGGGAAGGTATTCGATTATGTCACTTGCTATCATTCCGTATTCGCCCTTTTCCTCCTTGGCCATATCTCCGGCAAGTCCGTGAACATAGACTGCCATTACAGCGGCTTGGAATGGATCATCCACCTGGGCAAGGAATGTGCCTGCCACACCTGAAAGTATATCTCCACTTCCTGCTGTTGCCATTCCAGGATTCCCTGACCTGTTGACATATATCCTTTCCCCATCGGTTACTATTGTATTGTGCCCCTTTAGGACTGTAACAACTCCATATACATTTGCAAATTCCCTTGCAGCGCTTTCACGGTCATTTTGGACCTCAGCAGTTGACATTTTCAAGAGTCTTCCCATTTCTCCCGGATGAGGCGTTATTATTGTCTTTCCTTTCCTGTGCCTTATTATGGTGGGATTATCTGACAGATTGTTAAGTCCGTCTGCATCCAAAACGATTGGGTTCTCAAAGTTCAGCAGACAATCCTCAATATTTGCCTTCTGCTTGTGTCCAAGACCATAGCCTGGTCCAAGAACAAGTGAGCTCAGGCCTTCCTGGGCCTTTCTGTAGGCGTAAATATCGGTGGCTTCCCTTACCATTACCTCAATTACCTTCAGACCGAAGTCTCTTGCAAGGTCAGGTTCAAGGATGGCATGCACAAGGCCAGCCCCACTTCTCAAGGCTCCATAGGTTGCCAGATATACTGCTCCCAGCATTCCCTGACTTCCTCCTATTACTCCGACTCTTCCAAAGTCTCCCTTATGGGTGTCCAGGGGTCTTGCAGGCAGCCTGAATTCCATATTATCAGGGACCTGATATTTTTTGTTCGCTTCTCCTACTGCAATTGACATACTGTATTCCTCCTCATTTGAAATTGATATATCAATGTGACTGATTCCTTCCAAATCCATAAAAGTTTTCATTTTTTCACCATAGCCAAGGTAGGGTCTACCCCCATCCTCATGCATTATCCACATATCCTTCCATCCAATTTTGCCGATGCCGGTTCCCAAAACCTTTGATACAGCTTCCTTTGCTGCATAAAGGCCTGCAACGGTACCTACCGCATGGTTTTTGGACTCCAGATATTTGATTTCAGAATCACAGAAGAGCCTCCTGTAGAAGCTGTCCCTCTTGGATTCCATAAGTTTTTCAATTCTCCTGTTGGACACAATGTCCACACCTGTCTTGATACCCATAAAATCATCCTTAAAATAGATTGTTTTCATCTCCTATAATAACACAATCATCATACAATTCATACCCACTCGATGAGCCCCTATGAAATCATAGATTTCAAGGAACTCTATCGTCGGGCACGTGGCAGTTCACAGTTGGAAGGATCTAGTTAATATCTAAAATCTAAGATTTAAGAGTTGAAAAGCTATTGAAAAGTTTCTTCATTTAACTCAATAAGGTGATTACTTTAAGCCCGAAAGGTGCTTTGCTAAGAAGTTCATATGAAAGAACGACTTTAAAATCCATCGAGGATTTCGGAGTGTTTTGATTCCTCCAAGCGTAGCGGCATAGGAATCAACGGAGAAAACGAGATGATGATTTTAATCGGGCTTGAGTCTAGAACTGTGTGCAAACACCTAAGGGCTTTGCAACATAAGCTTAATTTCTAGTAATTATGTTGAATGCGAGAGTGAGGCATCTGACTTTTGAAATGAAATTGAATTTATCAATTAAAAATCTCCCAAGGCTCTATTTCTGCGTCGGGAGATTTTTCAACTATTTTATTTTCCTGCTGCCAGGTTTAACTATTGGCAACCCTTCCTTGCAAAGTGGACACTCATCCTTGTCATAGGTATCAATGTGAAGCTTGTCGGCCGCGTAAACTGTATGGTCCAGGTTTCCTGAGCTCCTGTCAATAAGGGCGGCTATGCCAACAACAACCCCACCGTATTCCTCCACAACCTTTATTGCTTCATAGGAGGACTTCCCGGTTGTAACAACATCCTCTGCAATAAGCACCCTCTGACCCTTCTCTATGAAGAAGCCCCTTTTAAGCTTCATTTGCCCCTCGTCCCTTTCAGTGAAGAAGGCAGGCTTTCCAAGCTGTCTGCCAAGCTCATAGGCTACGATTATTCCACCCATGGCAGGTCCCACAACCACATCAATATCCAGGTCCCTGACCTTCTCAACAATTGGCCCCACGGCTTTTTCAGCCTTGTCAGGATACTGCAGGAGCTTGGCGCATTGCACATACCTGTTGCTGTGTCTTCCGGATGACAGAAGAAAATGTCCCTCCAGTAGTGCTTCAGATTCCCTTAACAAATCAATAATCATAATCTACCTCCCGATGATCCCTCTTATCTCTTCCAGGTCTTCCAACCCTTCACCATCCATATATTCCTCTATACCCCTTATTATATCCAGACAAATGTCAGGCTTTCTGAAATTTGCACTTCCCACCTGAACAAGGGTCGCTCCTGCCATGATGTATTCGATGGCATCCTCCCAGTTCATGATTCCTCCCATCCCTATTATTGGAACATTCACAGCCCTGGATACCTCGTATACCATCCTGAGTGCAATTGGCTTGATTGCAGGTCCTGAAAGCCCGGCTGTAATATTGTTGAATACCGGTCTTCTTTTTTTTATATCAATTGCCAGGGCATTGAAGGTATTCACCAGGGAAAGTGCATCCGCTCCCGCATCCACACAGGCAAGGGCCATTTCAACAATGTTCTCTGCATTTGGTGAAAGCTTAACAACCAGTGGTTTATCTGTCACAGCCCTAACAGCCTCCACAACAATGGATGCCGGCGCACACTGGATTCCAAAGGCCATTCCACCCTCCTTCACATTGGGACAGGATATGTTAAGCTCAATTATTGGCACATCGGTTTCATCCAATAGCCTTGCTCCCTCAACGTACTCCTCCACAGTTCCTCCACCAAGATTAGCCATCACCACTGTGTCCAGGCCCTTCATAAAGGGCCATTCATCCTTTATAAATCCCTCAACTCCCGGATTCTGCAGGCCTATGCTGTTCATAAGGCCAGCTGCTGTCTCATGGATTCTCCTACCCTTGTTTCCTGACTTTTCATTTAGGGTAAGTCCTTTTGAGGATATCCCTCCAAGGCTTGATATGTCAAAGTAGTCCTGGAATTCCCTTCCAAATCCAAAGGTTCCCGATGCAGCAACCACAGGATTCTTAAACTCTATACCACAGAAATACACCCTAGCCATGGAAAATCACCTCCCTGGCATTGAACACAGGCCCCTCCTTGCATACCCTTTCCATCCCACGGACGGTTTGGATTGTACAACCAAGACAGGCCCCTATTCCACAGGCCATGTGGCTTTCCATTGACAATACAAGTTCTGTCTTGCCCCTGCACTGGTCTGCAAGAGCCTCCATCATGGGCATTGGCCCGCATGAAATTACTGCATGGTAGGCTTCAGGCCTCAAGAGCTCTGTAACAAAGCCCTGGTGTCCAAGGGATCCATCCTCAGTGGACACCTTGATTTCATTTACAAAGGGCTTGAACTCATCAAGAAAATAAGGCTCACTTCTAAAGCCTGAATAAAGGTCAACCTCCGCCTCGGTATTCTTGGCAAGGTATAAAAGTGGAGCTATCCCAATTCCTCCCGATACCAGGGCAATCCTACCTTCCCGGTAAATCTGGAATCCGTTTCCCAAGGGTCCGAGGACGCTTAGGCTGTCTCCTGGTGAAAGTTTTGAAATTATATGGGTCCCCCTTCCCCTTACCTCATAGAGAAGGGTGAGCCTTCCATCCTGAACATCCCCTATGCTTATGGGTCTGGGCAGAAAAGGATCCAGACCATTCCAGCCTCTCAGCATGTAGAACTGTCCGGGAGCTCCGGTGAAATCCCCGTCAAGGACAAGCTTGAATACTCCACCTGCAACTTCTTCATTTAAAATAATGGTTCCATCCCTGTAGCTATCCTTCAAAGCCAATATCC
>Ga0079223_10001586_pt1 | contig 13620 bp, 14 predicted proteins | sample Stecom2011_FD_75072 | JGI IMG/M metagenome (GOLD analysis project Ga0079223, IMG submission 75072) | Agricultural soil microbial communities from Utah to study Nitrogen management - Steer compost 2011 | ecosystem: Environmental > Terrestrial > Soil > Agricultural land | place: USA: Utah... | reverse complement strand
GCGGTTTTTTTTCATAAATAAGTCATTGATTATCAATTAAATATACGACTTATTCTAATGAAAAACAAATGTATTTAACTGATAATCAATGATTTAACACACTAACTTAATGACATTGGGGGCAAGGGGAGGGGGGACAGACGAAATACCGCTTCGCCTTTCGGGGCGCAGGGGCAAGCCAGAAGCAGTTTTCAATTCCTCCCCCCAGCTCAAATCCAATTTTTTTAGTCCGTTATAATCACTTATCTTTCCACACTCATTAATTTTCTCCCCCTTAATAATATATCTATGACCAAGAAAACACTTGCAAGAGAGTTGTTGCGTGGGGGCCAAGGTTTTAAACCCTTCTTTATTGTCATCGCCTGCTGCGCGATGCTCCTCGGGATTGTCTCCCTGTTGCTTTTTCGGTAGCGTCAGGTTGGCTAAACCTAAGGAACAAATCCCAAAACCTTGAAACCTGAAATCAAACAACAAACAACAATAACCCTCCGTGTCCTCCGTGGTTACCCACCAAGTACCAAACCCCAAGCACACGAAGTACAGACGTAGGAACCAGGCTTGCCCGCCGAAGGTGGGAACCAGGACGCTAGACCAATAACCACCGAACAGCGACTACCGACCACCAATGTGGTTAAACCATACAACCGACCACCAATCAAATTCCAAACAATAAACAATAGCAATAAACAACAATAATCCTCTATGTCCCATGTCTGCCGGAGGCAGGTCCGTGTCCGTGTCCGTCCGGCAGGCGGGTCTGTGGTTAAACCCGACCACCAAGCACAAAATTCCAAACAATAAACAATAGCAATAAACAACAATAATCCTCTGTGTCCCTGTGGTTAAATTAACCAAACACCAAATTCCAAGTACCAAATACCAAAACCAAGAAACCTCAAAATAGAAACAACCTAATTGTTCTATAATTTATATTATGTAAAATAGTAAATTAGAACCCTCCTTTACATTCGCCTCTTTTACATATCTATAAATTCAATTTATAGCCTCCCCCGCTATCGCCAATCCGAAATACTTCCAATTATTCCTTATAGCGAACCCCAACCCAGATATTGTTGTTTATATCTATCCAAACGTCGTAGACTAAAAGTTTGGTGCCGGGCTGTACATAAAATCCACTGCGCTCAATTTTTTCCCCTAGGTAAAGTTCGCTTTTAAACAATGGGGTTATAATATCCTCGTATTGTGGTGGCGTGGTTTGATCGCCTGCGTAATACAGATATTTGGTGAAATTATAATTCCCACCTTTGGTTCCATACCAAACTGTTGCTGTCTTAGGTAGCATTTTGTTTATTTCCGTATAGGCGTCCTGATAATATTTTGTGGTTTTTCCGTAGGTGTATAAAAAGTTTATATAACTATCCAAATTGTCCTTATTGTAAGCGGTGGCCCAATCCTGATCCTCAACCGTTGTATTTGCGGAGGCTCCCTCATATGGGATGCTTATACCATCGGTATTCTCAGTTCCTGGAGCGAATACTACTACTAAAACTAAAATAAGAATAATCGCCAAGGTCACCCCAAGAGTAATCCCCAAGATTAGAACTAGCTTGTTGTTCAACTTCGGTTCCGTTTCTGGCATAACCGGACTTAACGGCGTTTTTGGAGGAACAAATGTTCCTTTGTTTATCTGTACATCACTGCTATTGGTCAACTGAAGCGTTATATCCCTTACCAACTTCTCAAACCCCTCCTCGTGGCCCAGCTCCTCAAAATCAATATATTGTTTTCGCGCCAACCGCATGGGCACATCGCAATCCTCTATTTTTATGGGGTTGATGACCTTGCCCAAATTCAAGACATAGTTCATCTCGTCTTTTACATTTTCCGACTTCACCGAGGTTTTAGACAATACGAGAATAATGGTGTCGGCTTTTTTTAATTCTTCCTCCAAGGTATCGTCCCAATCCGTTCCCGTTCTGATGTTCTCGTCAAACCATACATCAAAACCCTGCTTTCTAAGTGCATCAGCTAAACTGGATACATATTCCGTATCACGTCTTGAATAACTGATGAAAATTCTCTTTCCAGCCATGGTTTTCGGTTTTAAATGAGATTTTCAGTAAAGCTATTACTCTTGCAAATCATAAGTCTTATTGAAAATGGCCTCCTCGTAAAAGCACTTCTCGCCATTTATACAAATAGGATATCCCCTACCTTGCCGCACTTACCCCGGCATTAAGAGCTTTCACCTCAAAAGGTTCGTATATCTGTACACATTTTGATAGGAATAGGTTTTCTTAATTGCCGTGATTAAATCCCTGTGAGGAGCCCCGTGGAGAAAGGATTTTAACATCGTTAAGAAATTCGGAATTAAATTACGATAAAAATTTATTTCTAAGGAAATTAATGAACTTTTCTTCGGGATTATTTGAAGGGATCAAACGGCTTTAAACCTGAAAGGAACAGTGGTATTTCGATAATGTTTTTTACCTAATTAATAACCATAATCATAATCAACAGCATCAGCACCTCCCCATATGTAACCCATAACCATGAGGAGAAATATTACAATGAGGAATAAAACAAAGCAGCCCCCCAAAACGTAATAAGTAGTATTGTTTGATTTCTTTGGCAGATTTGGCTTCCCCGTCTGTTGATGCACCTGCTGCGAATTGCCAGTTATGGAGTTTGGTGTCGGTGTGGGTTCAGGTTTGGGCGTGGGCTTGGGTGTCGGCGTGGGATCAGGACGGTCTGATTTGCTTTCCACCAATTTATCAGCCACATTTCGCTCCAATTCCAATGCATCTACAAGGTGCTTTAAACCTGTTTCCCTGTTGCCACTAAAATCCGCATATTGCAACCGCCGCAATCTAAACGGAATCTGGCAATTCTCCTTGAGCAAGGGAACAACTTTCTTGTTCTCCTCCAATGCGTAGGAAACTTCATCCATTACGTTATGCGATTTCACTGAAGAATTGGACAGGACTACCAAAAGCGTATTCGATTCCTGTAATGCCTTCTCCACCGAGCTGTCCCAATGCGTGCCAGGCTGTATATCCAATTGGTCTAACCAAACAGTGGCGCCAGCCGCCCGCAAATCTTTCGCAAGCTCCATGACAAACATTGAATCGTCCCGTGAATAGCTGAAAAATATAGTATCGTTTGCCATATCTTATGGGTTATTATGATTTTAGTTTCACATAAACACTATTTCTCATCCTTACATAAATCGTAAGTCTTTTTAAAAATAGCGTCATCACATACATACTTTTCACCATCTATACCTATCATCAGCCAATCGCCGGCCTTTCCGTTCACCGTCCCTTCAAGAGACTCAACCTGAAAGGGTTCGTGTATCTGTATGCATTTTATGGGGATGGGCTTCTTTACTGCCTTAACAAAATCCATGTGGGGAGTTTCATGGAGTAGGAATTTCAACATATTTCAAATATTTGGAATTAAATTACGATAAAAATTTGTTTTTAAGGAATTTAATAAAAATATCTTTAGGATCATCCGTATACATTAGGCTTGTATAAGCGTTATAGGCATTGGTGTAAATAGAGATCTTCTCGCGAATACCACCCATTTTGGCCGCAGCGGCATAATGCTTCCTCGCCTCCTCAAAATTCCCCAAATACAGGTTTGCCTCTGCCATAGTCGCCAATTTCCAAAGACTGTTAAATGGGTCTTTTTCCGTAGCTTCCAAGGCCTTCTGCGCATAGATTGCCATAGCGGCATGGTCTTCCAAATGCAATACACTCAAGAATGCCAAGTTGATGGCCAAATAATAAATCTGTTGGTTATCCCCCTTTGCCTCGGCTATGGCCAAACCTTTTTCATAATAAGAAAACGCGGCGTTCGCATCGTTCTCGGAAAATGAATCCAAATACCTTCGCTTATAACGCCCTCCCAAAATGCCTAGAAGATTGGAATTGTTGCTGGCCAACGGATTCTTCTGAAGAATTTCCAATGCCTCCCCTCCTCTGTCGGCGCCCTCCAAAGCGAATACAAGCCGTTCAAGACCCTTAGTGTCAAGAGTCTCCACCTTGGGAAGGAGCTTTTTTAATACAACATCGTATTCTCCCAATACAAGGTTTATTTCTTCTGCGGAAGTAAATTGACTGTGAAACTTGTTGCCGGTCAAGACGTTTATAATCAGGTTGTAAGTGTCGTTATCCTTGTCGGTAACGCCCACCATTTTAAAATGGTCGCCGTCCACCACAGCGCGATATTCCTTCGGAAACGGCTCCAAACTGGAGGAGATTGGCACAAACCTGTCTTTTATTGCCGCAACAGTTTTAAAGTGAAAGGGATAGCCGTCCGCAAACCGCTGCGACCAATCGCGCCGCAAGCTTTGAATATAAGCTCCGTTTTCGCTTAAATCCTTCAAATTACCTTGATTTAACTTGCCTATGGTCTTGTCTGCAAGCCCTCCACTTGGGGTGGCAAAGAGAATTAAGTGACTTATTTTATCGAAGCCCTCTTTCTCTAACCCTAATATGGCTTGCTGCGCTACCAACCCGCCCAAACTGTGCGCAATTATAGCTATCCGCTTATAATTCCCGTATTTATGCTTGATCGAGGTCTTTAAATAATCGGCATTTCTCTTTATATCACTAAGGGAAGCCCATACATTCTTCCCCATTTCTGGTACTATGTTTTCACTGTAACCCAAAGGAAACATATCCCACCCATCCATTCTGGAGTCATCTATTAGAAAGTTGGGAATGTCGCCAAAAGTGTCGGCCGCCTGCCCCGAGAAACTGTGGATAAAGAGTATGGCACTGTTGCCATCACTAGTTATTCTAAAATCTGTAACTGGCTCTTTAGTAGTGTGTTTTAGTGCTTCATCTACATCTTGAGTTGAAATAACCCTTTCCGGGTTTTTTCTTAGGTTTTCTGGGATGTAACTCAAAACAAAATCATCGTATATCTGCAAATTGGCATAAGGATTTTGATTGGGATGGCCCTCAGGTACCTTTTTGAAAATATACTGCACCACTTCCGAAATGCGAACATAAGGGTCGTCAAAGTTCGTTTTGTTTTCCCCCTTCAGCACCTCAATCATGCATTTGGTATAAAGACTGTTTTTATCCCCATCCAAAATATATGAAAGTTGATCCTCACGGCAGGAGGAGACTATAGACATGCCCCTGCCGTCATCCAAATGCTGCGCCAAGCCATCAGCTTGGGTCAAGTTATCGTTTTGCGCGGCTTGCACTTGACTGGAAGCTCCATTGGTCATCCCTGCGGCATGACAGCAATCTAGGAAGAAAATGAGGCGGCGGGATTTAATCTCACTTATCTTCTGCTTGATCTCCTCCGCCTTTATCCAGGTGGTTTCGTAGTTTACTGGGTCGTAATCGTAGGGACATAGATGAAAATAATGTCGGTTTTCCGCTTCGGACTTCCAATTCTCTTTCCGAAGAAAACTGTTGTCGGAATATGTACCGCCATGACCGGAGTAGAATAAGAGGATTGAAGCATCCTCCCCCGCCTTTTCAACCAAGGAATCAAAAGCCTTGAGAATGCTTTTGCGGGTGGCTTTTCGCCCTGTCAATAAACTGATGTTATCAGGTGGATACCCCGCCATAGCAGGGTCCGCAAGGATGTTGTAAATTGCTTTGGCGTCTTTAACGGTTACGGGCAGGTCCTTCCCTACTCCTATTATCAACGCATACGACTTTGTTAGTGTACCCATGATATAAACTGTTTAATATTAAAAATGTCCATGTTAATCCTGTTGTAAATCGAGGAAGTAAACATCTTATACTTAATGACAGCTAAGACAGCTCAAGGAGGAATCAGTACGTTATTTGGCTAGAAAAATTGACGCTAATGCCAAAATTTCATTGTTTTTCTAAATTCTTCGGTGCCGGTATAAAGCTTTAGTAGAGGGTCATTTTGAAAGGTTTGGGACGTGAATAAATGTCCAGCGGCAACGGCTCTCTGCAGGTGATAAATCACAAGCTTTTCATCCTCTGCACTCGCATAGTATTGTGCCAGGGCGTAATCCACCTCCCCAAATTGGTATTGCCCTCTTAGTTGTTCTAAGGTTTTAAGCTGTTTTTCAGCTTCAGCTTGTTTCCCCTCCAGCTGATCTAGAATCGCAAGTTTAATCAACACATCAATATTCTTGCTTTCCTTGGTGCGAAGCTTGTGAAACTCCTTTTGGGCTAAGGCGTAATCCTTCTTAAAGAAATATGAATCTGCCAAGGTCTTTTCGCTTGGTGACGGCGTAACAAGAGCTATTGCCTTGTCAAAATATTCGTTTGCCTTAGATGAATTGCCCATCAATAAATATTCCTTCCCACTTAAAAAATACAGTTGTTGCAAATCTTCCGGCACGGCGGTCAGTTCTTCTTTTATTAAGAAATTCTCTAAACTTTGATTTCTTTCCCCTCGAACATACGCCATAATAATTGCGTTTTTAAGAAAGGACGGCGCATCGGCATCCAGAATATTTTCCAATAAATCCATAGCGGCAGGAAACTTCTTCAACCTAATATCTGCAATGGATTCCACATAGATTCTCTGGAGGCAATCCATGCAATTGTCCAAATCGGCACTGTCCATCGCTATAGCTTTAAAAATCTCGTCCACATCTTCAGGCCTGTTTACAAACTGAAGCGCCACGACCATAGCCGTGCGATTGGTCTTTAAATCGAAAGGCGCAATGTTGTATTCCTTAACAATAGCGTCGTAAACCTTTTTATTATTGCCCGACAACAGCGCCTCATACATGTTTAAAAGATTGAGCTGGCGTTTGTTATCTCTGGAATCGGGTTTAATCAGCTTTAATAAGGAGTCGGCTTTCCTGAATTTCTCAATGTTGTAATAATACGCTACCCGCAATACCTTTGGCTCAAAATAATCGGGATCGGCGGCAAGCGATTTGTTTAAAAGATTGATGTACTCGGCATCATCACCAGTGGCCTTTGCCTCCAATAAATATTTATAGGCGTCGTATTTGGGCGGCTTTTCCTGAAGCATCAACTTCTTATGGCCCTCAGTGATGAGGAAACCGGTGATGGACTCCTGTAAGTCCTTAATGCATTCCAGCGGATCGGAGGAATTGCAAGGTGTAGATTTAAAAGTGATAATGGTGGCATCGGTAAGGCCATCGGTAATGGTGCTTTGAAACACCAATTGGTCGTTGTTCAAGTAAAAGTTTCCTGAAACAATCCTTCCCGGCTTCAGATATTGTCTAATTATAGAGTTTTCATTTTCCGACTTCTTATTTCCCCTTAGCATGTTGTTGTATTGGGTTATCACATCTTGCGAAATAACCTGCCCCAGATGGTTTTCCGTAATCCCGTGAATCACCCAATCTGATGCCATTTGGCTTACAACATCATACTTAGGATCTCCTGTATTATTGCCGAAATTAAGGACTGCAATTTTATCGCTCTCCACCCTCTTAGGTAGTAGCGGCTCATTTGCGAAGTTGTGCTGTACGATAAGGAATATGGCAATAGCGCATAAAAGGGAAATGATCCCTAAGGCTGAAAAGTAAGCTTTATGAAACTGTCGGGCATTAACGTGTCTCTCGTCTTCCAAGTCCTCCACGCTTTTCTGCGCGGGGAGCAGACGAAATTTCCATATTAAAAAAATATAGATCGGAAATCCAAGAAGGAGAATAATGATGAGAAAAGTAACCGATTTAGAAGGAAGCCCCAAGGCTTGCCAAGTAATTGATAATACCTGAAGTAGTACCCAGGATGAAACTATATAAATAGATAGAAGTTTAAACACTTCCAAATTGTAGCATTCCTTGATAAAAGCTTTTACGTTCATATCGGTTAGCGAAATGTACGTAAGTTACTCAAATTCGCTATAAGATTGTTGAATAACAAAAACATTTTATAGCCCCCAAGTTTATTTTTCGTACTTTTAATGTATTCTTTTAACCAAATAATTTAGCATTATGGCAGAAAAACCAAAGAACACTCCGAAAACAGGGACTAAGGCGGTCGCTAAGAAAGCGCCCCCTAAAAAATCCCCAACTTCGAAACCCGGAGCGGATATTAAACCGAAGTTGGGCTGAAACCAATTTAGATTGGAAAGCAAAATCCCTTCTGGAAAAGATTCCAAAAGGGATTTTCAAATTGATGAAATCACTTCCTATTCTTTATTCTTAAAATTGCCATTAAAGGCAAAGTCTTGTTGTTGGTTTCTCACCCTGTTGACTTGTAACTCACCCTTTATCAAATCCTCAGGCAAGTCTTCGGCATCCCCACCGTAATATCCAAAAGCCACCGCGGTTGCTACGTGATAGTCGTCGGTAAAATGAAATTCGCTATGGGCTTTTTTAAATTGCACCCCCGCCATTTGATGTACTGCTATTCCCATACTATTGGCCTGATGGATTACATTTCCCATAAATAAACCCAAGTCATGTAGGGCGTGAAAGTTCTCTTTGTCATCCTTCCCCATGGTTTTTTTGAACGCGTTTATCCATAGCATTTGTGAATTTACACACCACTGCTTGTTGAAGTCGTCAAGACAGTTGAATATTCTATCGTACATTTCAGTACCCTTAATACCCCAAATTACGCGCCAAGGCTGAACATTATTGCAACTGGCGGCCCATCTGCCGGCTTCCAAGAGAAGCTTGGTATCCGCTTCCACAATAGGAGTTTGGGCAAACATTCTGGGGCTCCATCTATTCTTTATGCTTTCGAGTATGGGATAGTCTATCGGGGTGTTCTTTTTTACTGTCTTAACAAATTCCATAGTTTTTCTTTTAAATGTAATCCGTTTAATTTCCTACAAAAAGGAATTTAAAAAGATTTAACGAATTTTGGGAACTTTAACATTTCCCTATACTGTTTGTTTGGTCCTTGAGCCTATTTTTGTGGCAAAACGTAATTCATGCTTGTCTGGGGAATTTTTATAGCCTTTATTATTTTATTCTTAGCCCTAGACCTAGGGGTTTTTAATCGTACTCCTCACGTTATCAAGACTAAAGAGGCTGCCATTTGGACCTCTATTTGGGTCACCGTAGCCCTTTCTTTTTCTGGAGTTATCTATTGGTTGTTTAGCGAGGGACTAGTAGAAAACCCCACCGATCTAACGCCCAAACTAGCCGTTTTAAAATATATTACAGGCTATCTAATTGAGCTTTCATTGAGCATTGATAATGTTTTTGTGATTGCTGTTATCTTTTCTTCCTTTGCCATACCACAAAAATATCAACACGAGGTACTGTTTTATGGAATTCTTGGAGCCATCGTTTTCCGTGCTTTAATGATATTCTTTGGAGTTGCCCTTATCAATAAGTTTGATTGGATTATTTATGTGTTTGGAGCTTTCTTGTTGATAACCGCCTTCCGGATGCTGCTTCATAAGGAATCGGAATTCGACCCGAAAAAATCTAAAATCTATCGCTTCTTAAAGAAATTGTTCCCCATCAGTTATAGAATGGACGGGGATAAGTTTTTTATTAAAAGAATGGGAATCCGGGCCGCTACCCCCCTATTCGTCGCCCTTATCATTATCGAGCTTACCGATATTCTGTTTGCATTGGACAGTATTCCGGCCATCCTCGCTATTACTTCTGATCCTTTTATTGTGTTCAGTTCAAATATCCTAGCCATATTGGGCTTGCGGTCTATGTATTTCCTAATCTCCCGAATGTTGACCAAATTCCGATATATCAATTATAGCTTAGTGGTTATCCTCGCTTTTGTGGGTGTTAAAATGATTCTTTCCCATAATGTTGAAATTCCTGAATGGCTTTCACTAACCGTTATTGGGGTTTCCCTTGCAGCTGGCGTAATCGCTTCTCTGGTAATTCCAGATCCAAATCCCAAAGAACCTGAATTGGAATAGCCCTCACAAATTCCTACTAAATGTATGGAAATGTTTGGAGTCAATTTGAACCTATTGTATCTTTAGACTTGACAATTTAAACTGAGATTTATATGACCATAAACTTTGAGTACCACGATGTGGCCGCCAGCCAAAGACTGGAGGCTTTTGTTTCGGAAAGACTGAACAAACTTGAGAATAAATACGATTTTATTATAAATGCCGACGTTTATTTCAAATCAAAAAATTCATCGAGTCCTGAAGAGGGAAAAATATGCAAGATACGTCTCAGCACCCCTGGGCAAGATATGTTTGCTGAAACTTCGTCGGCTTCCTTTGAAGCCTCAATAGCTAAAGTGATGACTGATTTGCGGACCCAACTGCAACGCAGAAAAGATAAATTGAACCCACATTCATAATGACAAAATATAAGGGAGTACTAGCAAGAAATGATAATCAGCTAACACTTATTTATAGTAGCAACACCCGCGTGGGAAGGCATACAATGAGTTATTTAGCTGGAATTGACGGAAGGTATTTAGCCATAGATCTGGCTAAAACCAAGGTTGCCGATACAGTATGGGCCGAAATCGCTGCCGCCTTAGGTGTGAAGATTGGCGATTTGGTCGATAAAAGAGAATTGACCTTAGGTTCCGAAAGTACCGAAAACTTTGGGTCCAATGACTGGCTCAAAATTATACAGAACAATGATTTTGTTATTTCAAAACCTATCGCCGTCAAAGGTAATCGAACCGTTCAAATAGACAATCCAACCGAAATATTGGAGTTTTTTGAAGTAGATTCCGCCGGGCTTGAAGAAAGCCCTTCAGATAAGGGTGAAATCGATCTTGAAAGAACCACTGAAGACGAAAACTTTATTGAGAAACCGAAATAACTTTATTTCTTCTTCTCTTGGTTTACACTGCCTATTGGTTGAATGAGAGGATGTATCTTCTTGTACAGCTCCAATTGTGCCCGTGTTAGAATATTGTGCATTTCAGCATTCTCTTCATCTTGTAATTTCACGAGCATATAGAGCCTGGCTTTACCGCTAAATTCTGTTTCAATCTTATCTCGTCTGATTAAAAACTCTTCCACTTTTTGTTGGAACAGAAGATATTGATCTCCGTCCAAAGCCAATTCCTTATTGTATTGATCAGTCAACTTTATGGCCCGTGCTTTCGCGTCTGGATTGGATTCTTGAAAGTAAACATCCTGTGAGAAGCCTTGTATTCCGGTAATTAAACAAAGAAGTAACACGTATTTTTTCATGGTCTGTGGGTTTTTGGATACAGTAAATTACTTAATCCATTTAAAACTCTCTTTTGTTTTAACAAATTTTAACCGGCCCTCTTAATACAATTAACAGCTCTAATTATTGGCTAATTTACTTTGGATAATTTTTATAGTATCCTCTATATTCCGCATACTCTCCATATCCTCATTTTTAAATTCTAAGTCGAAAGCATCCTCTATATCCAAAACTATATCTACCAAATGGGCAGAGTTTATATTGAGCTGTTGAGTTAAATCACTTTTTGGATTTATCTCCTCTATCTCCACATCATCAGGTAGATAGGTTCTAACAATAGGTTCAAGTTTAGCGAATATTTCTTCTGAAGTCATAGAGATTAAATTTTTCTAAATATAACACAAGCATTTACATCGCCAAAGCCAAAACTTGCCTTGATAATTGTATTTAAAGTCTTATTTAAAGTTTTCCTCGGAATCTTTTCTGCGTCAATTAAGGATACTATCCTCGGATGTAAATCTTCACAATTGATATTTGGATAAATGAAATTGTGCTGCAGTTGAAGTATTGCAGAAACAATCTCAATACTCCCACTGGCCGCCAAACAATGACCGATCATTCCTTTTACGGAATTGATATAAGGAAAGTGTGATCCTTTCCGCTTTAAGGCAATACTCCAGTTTTCAATCTCATCCGGATCTTTGATGGTAGCCGTTAAGTGCCCATTTATATAATCTATTTCCTCAGCCGAAACCTTGGAGCTCCTAAGAGCTTCTTGTATGCATTTTTGAATGGCCTGACTGTTGGGCGCTGTCATACTCCCTTCTCCTCTTTGTCCTCCGTTGTTGATACTCCCGCCAAGTACTTCGGCATAAATGGTAGCCCCTCTTTTGGTGGCGCTCTCCAAAGATTCCAATAAATAAGCCCCTGCCCCACTCCCCGGAACGAATCCGCTAGCTGCTTCACTCATGGGGCCTGCAACTTTATCGGGTGCGTCATTGTATTTGTATGTTGTTACTTTCATGGCGTCAAAACCACCCCAGATATAAGGCCCTGAGTCGCTTGTGCTTCCACTTAGCATATAAGTAGCCAATCCGTTGGCAATCCGGTCATAACCCATCAATAAGGCCTCTGTACCAGTAGCACAGGCGGAAGAATTGGAAGTCACTATATTGCCCGCCCCGATAATACCACCTAGATAAGCACTCACGCCACTGCACATAGTCTGCATTACAGAAGTGCTCCCCAGTCGCCTTACGTTTTTATCATCAATTTTATAAATGGCCTCTCGGAATTTGTCCACTCCACTGGTGCCAGATCCAAATATAATCCCAAGGTCCCAAAGTGGCTCTTTGTCCTTTTCTGCTGTATGTATGCCTGCATCATTTAAAGCATCTATCCCAGCCATAACCCCGTATAAAATACCGCTGCTGTTGAAATTTCGCAATTGGAGCTCAGAGAGATATTCCCGTTTTTTATCCTCTGAAATTATAGGCTGAGCTCCTAGGTGACACGAAAAATTAAGCGCAGCCAATTCAGGGATTACGCGAATACCAGAAGTTCCTTCTCTTAACGAATGGGTAAATGACTCCAACCCTACCCCATTGGGAGAGACAATTCCAAGTCCTGTGATTACCACGCGGTTTTTCATTCTTAATTTAATGCTTTTTCATTCATATTTTCTGAAGGCCTGCCATTCCACTAATAAATCCTTTGGCTATTACTTCTTGCTTATCGTTGAGCAATTTCACTTTACACTTCAACTTATTAAAGCGAAAATAAAGCTTTTCTGATAGTACTGTAACCGTGGCACCTGGAAACACTGGGAGATAAAAGTCCATTTCGCTACTGCTCATAACAAAGCCTCTGCTTGGGACAGGATTTTCCTTGGAAAGGAGATATATGCCAAGGCACACTACTCCAATTTGGGCCATACATTCAGTTAAAATCACCCCCGGAGTTACCGGATTGTCTTTAAAATGCCCTTTGTAGTAGAATGCATCAGCATTAAAAGTGTAAGTGCCTTTTATCCCTTCCCCTGAAATGGACAAAAGTTCGTCTACAAACAGAAAAGGCTCTGTATATGGTAGAAGATGAATTATATCTTGTGGTGTTAGGGAATTTGCCATTTTTAAATCAAACTATTCAAATCTATATTCAATTTCATTTAAGAAAGGCTTTCTCCTCCATCAACCTTAATCGTGGTACCGTTAATCCAATTCGCCTCTGGCCGGCATAACAGATAAACTGCATTGGCTACATCCTCTGCTTCTGTGAGTCTATTAAAAGGATTTCGGTTTTTTGCCATTTCAGCAAGGTCGATACTCCCTGGAATAGCCATAAATGAGGCAGTTGCTGTGGTGCCTGCTTGAATGCAGTTGGTGGCAATTTGCTGTGGGGCCAATTCCAATGCCATATTTCGCATCAAGGCTTCCAAAACTGACTTAGCGGCTGATACAGCGCCGTAGCCAGGCCAAACCCTAGTACTCCCCTCACTGGTAAATGCAATATTTCTGGCATTCTTAATAAAGATTTCTCTTTGCACTAGCGCTTGGGTCCATTCATACCAGCTGATAGCCATAGCGTGAATG
>Ga0079223_10001584_pt1 | contig 13629 bp, 14 predicted proteins | sample Stecom2011_FD_75072 | JGI IMG/M metagenome (GOLD analysis project Ga0079223, IMG submission 75072) | Agricultural soil microbial communities from Utah to study Nitrogen management - Steer compost 2011 | ecosystem: Environmental > Terrestrial > Soil > Agricultural land | place: USA: Utah... | reverse complement strand
TGTAATGAAAGAGCTGATTTCCAAAATGAACTGGAAAGACAAACTTCAGTATAGTGGTGAACCCAATCCATACCGTAAACCTCACATACAAGAAAGGGGGAAAAATATACGTCTAACCAAAATTGAGCAGTGGTTAGAAAGAAAATTCGGGGGTAAATTTTACTTAAGTTCCCATAGAAATTACACCTTACTGCCTAACAAATAAAGGCTATAATAAATTAAAAGGTGGCTTTCTTGTAGCCATCTTTTATTATCTGCAGAAAATGTTTGCCTTCATTCAAGTAAAGGTTGAATACTATCCCAAACAGTCTCAATTTTTAACTCTTTTAGACAGTGTACGGTTTGACACTTCCGCTTAAAACAAGGTTGACACGGTAAATCTCCCTTGATGATCACAGCATTTTCTTGATATGGACCTGTCTTCTCCGGGCACGTCGGTCCAAACCAGGCCACTACCTGAGTGCCTACGGCGACTGCTAAGTGCATAGGGCCGGTGTCACCGCCGATGTATAGTTCCGCCTGACCCAATAAAACCGCCAGCTCCCTAAGGTTTAACTTTTCCAAGGCGTTAACAGGAATGGTCTCCATCTTCGAGATGACTTCCTCACCCAACGCGCGGTCTTGCTCTGAACCGATTACAACCACTTGTCCATATTGATCTAATCGATCTGACAATCGTGCCATTCCCTCAGATGTCCAAGACTTATTCGGCCAACTGGTGCCCGGTGCCAGACAGAAAAACTTCCCGGAAATCCCGCTCTTTTCTCTAAAATCCCTTATAAACTCCTCTTCTTTTGCAAAGTATGGTAAAACAAACTCTACTTTGGGATACCCCACACTCAATTGACGCACTAAATTCATCTGCCAGTCCACAAAATGTATTATGCCTTTGGGAGGACGAATGTGTTCTGTCAAAAAAAACCTACTACCTTCTCTATACAGATCGTACCCCACCCTTTCTTTCACTCCAGAGAGTAGGGCCACTACCCCGCTTTTAAACAGGTTATGCATGTCAATAACCAAATCAAACCGCTCTTTTTTCAACTCGTCTCCCAGTTGCTTTAGAAGGGCTTTTACTTTCTTCATATCCTTTTTATGAATCGCACTTTTTAATTCTTTTTTGGGAAAAAGAAAAAATCCGTCTATGTCAGGATGCCCCTGTAGCAAGCTGTAAGGCGCCTCTTCCAAGACCCAGCCGATATAGGCCTGAGGCGCCCCTTGGCGCAGAGCGTGCACCGCCGGTAAGGTCTCAAGCACATCACCGATTGCGCTCAACCTGACGACTAAGATTTTATTATATTTACCTAAGTTAAACTGTGTTTTATTTTTTCCTTGTGTTACAGCAACCCGCTTCTTACTTTTCATCGCTATTTGCTCCATCATATTAATTACTTAATACTTAAACCAGCTGAAAAAAATAGTCATTGGTTATTCATCCGCATTTATATTCAATTAAGGCAAGTCCCCGGCAGTAATCTAAAGAAATTTCATTAACACAAACCCAGATAATCCTTGAGCTCTTCCAATGAAACAGTGGCCGTACCCAATTTTTTAACTACCAACCCGGCGGCAATATTAGCAAACCTGGCAGCGTCCAAGGGAGCCATTCCCGCCAGTAAGCCAAGGGTGATCGCGGCCACTACCGTGTCGCCGGCGCCGCTTACATCAAATACTTCCAACCGATTATGAGCGGGAATCAATTCCATATCTTGATTCGGACAAAAAAGGGCCATTCCGTCTTCACCTAATGTGATTAAGAGCAGCTCTACACCGGTTTCATTAAGAAGCTCTCGACCAGCCTCTTCCAGATCAACTTTGTTTGAAATCCCTTTTCCTACTGCTTCCTCAACCTCCGCCAAATTCGGTGTCATTAAGGCCACGCCTTTAAACTCTCTTAATCTGTGACGAGAATCAACAATAACTTTCTTTCTCTCTTTTTGGGCACGGATTGATAAATCCAGTAAAAAACTCATGGGAATGACAGGTAAATGATAATCTGAAATAATAACCGCCTGCACCCGCTCTAAGAAACTACATGACAGATCCCAAAGTTTGGCTAAATCATTTTCTTTTAACGACTCTTTAGGTAGACGATCTAAGCGCAAGATTTGTTGTCTGATCGTATGTTCACCTTGGGCGAGTACCCGTCGTTTTGTTGTGGTGGAGAATCCGTCTACAGTTAGAATGCCGCCCGTTTTGGAACCACCTTTTTCTAGAATACCAGTTACCATTCGCCCAGGTTCGTCTTTTCCAACCACACTAATGGGTATGGCCTCTCCTTGTAACGCTTTTATGTTGGCGACCACATTCCCGGCGCCGCCGGGAACCAGTTTTTCCGATTCAAAATCCACGATGGGGATGGGCGCCTCCCGCGACATTCGATGAATAATCCCATACTCATACACATCAGCGATGATATCTCCACACACCATCACCGGTTGTTTAATAATTCCATTAATCTTACTTTTCATTACTCCACCTCAAAATCAAAACTACCAGGCTCGCCTGAAATATTATTCTAAGTTACGGATCTTATTAATTATTTCTGTAGTTGAAATTCCTTTTACCATAGGAATAAAAAAAACTTTTATGCCCAACCTTAAAATTGTTTCTTTTTCCGGTAAACTTTCTAAAGTATAGTCCCCACCCTTTACATAGATATCAGGATTGATCGTCTCCAGTAGTGAATCCACCGTAGGTTCATTAAATATAATGACAAAATCCACAGGTTCTAAGGCCGCAACCAACTGAGCGCGGTCTGCTTGAGTAATAAGTGGCCGCGTAGGTCCTTTAATCGTCTTCATGGAGCAGTCACTATTCAGACCGACAACCAAAATATCCCCCAGTTTTTTGGCTTCCCTGAAAGTCTTTAGATGCCCGGTATGTAAAAGATCAAAACATCCATTGGTTAAGACTACTTTTAAGTTCTTGGTATGCCACTCATCTACTTGATCAATAATTTCGAGTTCCGATAAAACCTCACCCATGCTCAACCTCCTGTAATTCCCTAAAGCCCTGTTCAACAGCGTTAATTACTGATTGTAAAGTTATCTGCTTAATATCGGTTCCATTTTTAGGTTGTAATACCCATGACGGTCGTTGATAAGGACCAAAGCGCTCGGGTGAAGTCGGGCCCATCCACATGACCACCCTTTTCCCTAAAGCTACCGCCATATGCATCGGGCCTGTATCCCCCCCTATCACCACCGAGGATAAATTCATCAAACCCGCCGTGGTCAATAGATCCGCTTTTCCCGCTATCACTGGAAATTTTTCCATTGCCTTTTCCAGACGTTGACGCTCACCCGGCGCCCCGCCAAATATTACTTGTCTTCCTTGCCCACTCCAGTATTCCGCTAGTTCTATTTGTTTTTCCAAAGGCCAATCTTTCCCCGGGCCCGATGTAAAAGGTTGAATAAATAGAGTGGGTTTCTTGAGAGATAAATCAAATTCCGCATATAAAGACCTGGCTTTTTCAAGATACCTGACCGGCACGGAGAAATAATTTTTTATGATTTCAACCTTTATTCCTCCAGTCTCTACTAATTTAAGACATTTGTCCACACTATGAATATTGCCTGTCTCTTTATATACTTTTGTATAAAAGGCCGACCCGAAGCGGCGCTTTCCTTTTTTTATCATTCCCCATCTTTCCTTAGCCCCGCTGATCACCGATAATAGTCCGGTTTCGCCAGAACTTGCGAAATCTATGACTAGTTTATAGTGCCCGCGTCTAACTGCCCCAATTAACTCAGTTGTCTTTAAAAGCATCATTTTCCACTTTTTTTTATGATACACACCGCGATCCATAGTAATCACATGATCCAACCCAGGAAAACCCTGATAAATTTGAGCATTCTTTTCATCAACCAAAAAAGTTAATATAGCCTCTGGAAACGCTTCCCTAACCAGATGATAAGCAGGTAAAGTAAAAAAATTATCTCCAATCCCGTGCATCCACTGGATCAATAAAATATTATCTTTCATCTCATCACCTTATCTTGATAAAACTTCAAACTTTATTATTCAAAAACTATCCCTTGATCCTCAACAATTGCTCCAACAAACCCTTAAAATCCTTTAAATGCAACATATTCGGACCATCAGACAAGGCCTGGTCCGGATCATCGTGCACCTCCAGGAATAATCCGTCGATCCCTACAGCCACCGCAGCCCGGCAGAGGGCAGGCACATACTCACGTTGACCGCCGGAACAATCGCCTAAACCACCCGGTTGCTGCACGCTATGGGTTCCGTCGAAGATGACCGGCACGCCAAAGGATTTCATAATCGGTAAAGACCGCAGATCCACAACCAGCGTATTATAACCGAAGCTCGTTCCCCGCTCTGTCAGGAAAACCCGGTGATTGCCAGCGCTTTTGGCCTTTTCGACAATCTTCTTCATATCCCAGGGCGCCATAAACTGACCCTTTTTAATATTCACCGGTTTTTGGGTTTTTGCGGCGGCTATGATTAGATCTGTCTGCCGACATAAAAAGGCGGGAATCTGCAGAATATCTACTACTTCCGCTACCGCTGCCACCTGGTGAGTTTCGTGCAAATCTGTTAAAATCGGCAGATCAAACTCCCTTCGTACCCGCGCCAACACTTCCAGGCCCTTTTTCATCCCCGGTCCACGGTACGTAGTGGCGCTGGACCGATTGGCTTTATCGAAGGAGGCCTTGAATACAAACGGGATTCCCAGATCAAGGCTGATCTTTTTTAACTCCTCCGCCAAGAAATAGGTTCTCTCTTCTGATTCGATTACACAAGGACCCGCAATTAGAAACAGTCCATTGGCTTTTGTTAAGGTCTCCCATAGATTCTCATTCGGCATAAAATTTCCTCCACTTTAAATCTTTTCTAGAGGCTGTAGTTAAAAGCCGCGCCTTAACTTTAGCCTTAATCTAAGCCTCGGTTATCAGCGATTAACCAGCCCCTTCAGGGTCTCGATTGTTCGCTTTGTGGCGCCCTTATTGGCCAGCACAGCGGTTTGCGCCTTTTCTCCCAACTCCATACGGAGCTTTGTGTCTTTGGCCAACAGCAGAAACCGCTGACTTAATTCCGTTTCATTCCGCACCATAAATCCCGCCCCCACTCGCGCCAACAGTTCCTCACTCTCCCGGAAATTATGCATATAAGGGCCATAAAGAACTACCTTACGCAGGAGGGCGGCCTCCAGTAGATTGTGTCCGCCGACGGAAACCAGACTGCCGCCGACAAATACCACTGTGCTGAGGGCATAGGCCACATTCAACTCTCCGTAAGTATCCAAAAGCAGCAAATCTTGCTGATCCGTGGCCGCCTCTCCCTCAAGTATTTGACTGCGCTTAATCCACCTGAATGAATAATTTCCCAATAGCCGTTCAATACTCTCCACTCTTTCAAGATGACGGGGGGCTAATATTAAGAGACCCTGGGGAACCTGCCTTTTGATTTCAGCAAAAGCGGCCAAGATGATTTCATCCTCACCACTATGGGTGCTGCCGGCCGTCAGCACCACCGTCCCCTGCTCCAGTTTTAGCGGTTTTGTGAATTCCCTCAGTTTAGCTTCATCTACTTCTTTGATCTCTTGGTCAAACTTAAGATTACCGGTCACCCTGACCCGCTCCGCGGGCGCTCCCAAAGCGATAAACCTTTCTTTATCCAATTGGGACTGGGCACAATAAGAATCCACCAATTTCAGGACAGAGTGATAGAATCCAGTCTTCTGCAACCTTTGATAGGACCGATCCCCCAAACGCCCGTTGACGATCATTACTTTAGTCCCGTTCTTCCTGGCCTGCAGGAGCACGTTGGGCCAGAGCTCCGTCTCGATCAAGACCAGAAGACGCGGGTTAAGCCGGCGAATAAATCTCCTAACCACCCAAAGATAGTCAAAAGGAAAAAAACCGATCAGATCCGCGACCCCCTTTAATAAGCGATGGGCGGTTTCATTCCCGGTCTGGGTTGTGCAGGTAAAAGCCACCGCCCACCCGGGGAACTCCCGCCGAAATTCTCGGAGAAAAGTAGCCGCCAACATGGTCTCGCCCACGGAGGAGGCCTGTACCCAGACTACTGGTTTCCCTTGCACCTTCCTGGTCTGCTCGAGAGAAAACCCCTTGAAATAAGACGCCACGGATCTCCCCTTTAATTTAAGGCTGAACGCCCAAAAGGGAAGAACTGTAAATGTGAATACAGATAATAAAAAGTTGTAGACGAAAAAAAACAATTAGCCGAATTTCTCCTTCATCAAGATTTATTTATTAGAAAGGGATAATAAATCCCCCGCTTCTTTGGGACAATTTAAGTATGACAGATTTGAAAAAGAAAACCCGTCCCCTATGGGTAAAATCCCTCATCAATTGGGACGAATACATTTCCCGCACCATCAGTGAAGAACTAAGAAGCCCCATTATACATAAGGTTATGAAATGGTTCTCCAATCCTCCCGGATGGCTATGGATCTCTTCCCTACTAATTCTCTTCTCAGTGGTCTTGGGAACTAATCTAACCCGAAAACGGGTTGCAGTTTTATTATTCTCCATCCTGCTCAGTGATCAAACCTGTAACCTTATTAAATCTTTGACTAGAAGGATTCGCCCCTACGGAACCGGGTTTTCCTTTCCTTCGTCGCATGCGGCCAATATGTTTACAACCGCCGTCTTGGTGGCCAACTGGTTACCAGCCTTGCAGAGCGCCCTCTATATCTGGGCTGTTTTAGTCGGTTTTTCCCGGGTTTATTTAAAAAGCCACTATTTTTTCGATGTATTAACAGGAGCATTAATCGGTGTAGCTTACGCTTTGCTCTTTCGGGTACTTTTTCAGTAAGACCGGACTTCTCCTTTACCAAGCGAAGCCTCGATGCGCTTAGCTGACTTGATTCCACTTTAAATAAGTGAAGCCAGCTTTACTGAGCAAAATCAAGTAAATACACTCAATCAAATTACAAGAGAACGTAACGCTTGCGCGTGTAATGAATTTTCGGGTCTATACTTAATCCACCCATTTTCGTTTATAAGACCAGAGCCACTGCTCGGGAGCGGCCATGATTTGCGCACTGAGACATTTACCAAAACGCTTGGTATTTGTCTTTATATCATCCCGTGGGTTATCAGTGCGCGCCACCTCTACTGGGGTAATCTTTAACAAATGGCGCCATGGCCCGATTCTAATAATGCTACCCGCCACCACCAAAGCGCCGCTCTTTTGCGCGGCCACAGCAGCGCCCCGGGCAATCTTGGCTTTCCTTCCTAAAAATTCAGCTTCAATACCGCCTTGATCAGCGTTCTGATCCATTACGTAGACTACCATTTGGTTTTGGGCTAACGTCTGTAAAATCCGGCGCAAAGTAAACCCAACCGGAATCGGGCGCATCCCGAAATATGCCCGGCTTTCATTAATAAATCGATCAAAGGCTTTACCGCGTTGCGTTTGTACCAGCGGGCACGTGGGGTAGCCGGAAAGGGCCAGCGCAATACCTAAAAACTCCCAATTTCCCAGATGGGGAGTGATTAAGATGACACCCTTACCCTCCCGAAAGGCCTCATCTATATATTCCTGACCCTCCATCCGGACCATGGAAAGGAGTTTGCTTTTGGAAAACTGCGTGGCTTTGATGAATTCAACAGCTGACAAACCCTGATGTTTAAAAGAATTCCTGGCGATTGTCCTCAAATCTGGGTGAGTCCGCAATAACGGACAGGACGCCAGGTTTCGCTGAGCAATCTTTCGTTCTTTGGCCGAAAGATAGTAAGAAAGCAGACCGATCCCTTTTCCTACCCCCAAAGCAAAAGGGGTGGGAAGGGATTTTATCATAAAAACAAAGCCTCTAAAGATTCTATATAAACGCTGCTGTCTCTTTTTTTTCTTCCTATGTTTGGACATTAATCTCACTCCCTGAATTTCGGCAGGTAAAACCGTTCTTTCCAGCGCTGCTGTATAGAAGCGAATTCCCTTTCCCGCCAAATCACAGACCTGGACTCCGCCATTTTATAGGGTCTACCCCATATAAATTCCGTCAAAATCTCCTACTTCCTGCCGCTCAGCAAAATTATATTCATAACTGTTTCCATGAAAAAAAGCCAACACCTTAAGTTTAGTTCTGTCGGCTTTGTTTACCCGGAGCTTAACTCAATTTTCCAGAATCATAAAACTAAAAATCCTACCTTCCCCACCGGTGGTGCATCCACATCCACTGTTCGGGAGCGGTCATCACCATCTCTTCAATTATTTTGGAAAAAGCATTGGTGTTATAAACAATATCTTCTGCTTCCCGTTTGGTGTCAACTACTTCCACCTGTGGCTGAATGACTATTCTGTGCCGCCAGGGACCCGTCCGTGTTATATAAATGGGAACTACCGCCGCTCCAGTTTTCAGCGCGATCACCGCCGCGCCGCGCGGGGTGGAAGCCGGGCGGCCGAGGAACTCGTTTTTTACCCCGTTTTTTCTGGCATTTTGGTCCATCATGAAATTAACCAATCTGTTTTCTTTCAAGGCCTTCACGACATGACGCAGACTAAAGCCCGTCGCCACCGGCCTCATACCTAGGGAGCGCCTTCTTTCATTGATATACCGATCGAAAAAGCTATTCTTCTGGGTTTTTACCAGCGGACTGATGGGGTAGCCAGCAATAGCCAAGGCCATGCCCATCAATTCCCAGTTACCCAGGTGCGCGGAGATGACAATCACCCCTTTTCCTTTGGCTAAAGCGGCGTCCAGGTGCTCGCGACCGACGATTACAACTCTTGCTAAAACTTCCTGCGGGGACATACTGTAAAACCGGACGAATTCCGCCCCCATCAGCCCCATATTGGCAAAAGACGCTTTGACCAAGGATTTTAAGTTGGTTCCCTGAGGCAAACGCGGACAAAGTTCTGCGTTTTTTAACGCGCTTTTTCTTCTTTCCGGGATCAGATAATAGGCCAAGAGTCCCAAGGCCTTCCCGATTCCCCCGGCCAAAACAGGAGGGACCAGACTCACCAAAAAAGCAAAAACCTTAAAGGATAAAAATAATTTCTTCTGTAAATCAGCCATTGACTTCCTCCCTTATTGCCCGCTCCCGCCTTTTTCCTCTAAATACAGCTGCAAAGTCCTCTCCCAAAGATTTTGGGCCTGCAAAACTTGTTCAATCACTTCCCGCACAGCGCCCTTTCCGCCCCGCACGGGACTGATATAATCCGCCTGCTTTTTTACTGCTTCTGGGGCATTATTCACAGTAGCGGACCAGCCTGCAACAGCCATCGCAGGAAGATCATTAAAGTCGTCTCCAATGTAGCCAATTTTGGCCTGTTCTATACCGGACTGCGCTGATAATTCCCGCATGACTGTTTTTTTATCAGCCACCCCCGACCGACAATAATCAATCCCCAATTCCCTGGCCCTTCTTCTTACATTCTCGCTCTCTCTGCCGGTGAGAAAGGCCAGTTTAATCCCAGCCAGCCTGGCCAGGGTTAAGCCCAAACCGTCCCTGACATGAAAAAACTTCAATTCATCCTGGCCCAAATAGGCGAAGCTACCATCCGTTAATACACCATCCACATCCATTATGATAAACTCAATATCCTTAATTCCCATCTTTCTCCTCCGCTACTTCAGTCCGGTTACACCCTTGAGTAAATCATGAAGGTGAACCAGGCCTATTGGGCGTCCCTCCTGGTCAACCACGGGCAAGACCGTAATATTATTGGCCTCCATAATATGAATGGCTTGCGCGGCCAATTTTTCCGTAGTGATTGTCTTCGGCCCTTTTGTCATCATCTCCGAAACCATGACGGAGAGCGGTCTATTACAGCGTTCAAAATGACGGCGCAGGTCTCCGTCGGTCACGATCCCAACCAACTTTCCCCGGTCGTCAACGACATTGGTTGCGCCTTTCTTCTTATCTGTAATGACGAAAATTGCCTCTTTCACTTGCTTATTCTGGTTAATAACGGGGTTTTCCTCCCCGGTCACCATGACCATTTCCACGGTTAATAAAAGTTTTCTTCCCAAAGCGCCGCCCGGATGAAGCAGAGCGAAGTTCTCTGCCTTGAAGTCCCTTGCCTTCAGCAGGGCAACCGCTAGCGCGTCTCCCACAGACAACATCAGAGTCGTGCTGGTGGTGGGCGCCAGATTCAAGGGACAGGCCTCATCCTTAACCGCCAGTTCCAGAACAAGATCGGAGTTTCTTCCTAAAGTTGACTGAGGCTGAGCGGTAACGGCCATAATCTTCGTGCCCAAAATCTTTAAAGTGGGGAGGAGGGCGGCAACCTCATCACTTTCACCGCTGTTTGAAAAGGCCAGAATAATATCACCACCCGTCACCATCCCCAGATCACCATGGATACCCTCTGCCGGGTGGAGAAAAAACGAAGGCGTACCGGTGCTGGCAAAAGTAGCGGAAACTTTTCGCCCAATCAAGCCAGCCTTCCCGATTCCGGTCACCACAACCCGCCCCTTGGTACCGAGGATCATCTCCACCGCTCGCTCAAACTCAGCTCCCAATAAATCCCCTTGCTTAAGCAGCGCCTCTCCTTCAATTCTTAATAACCTTTTCCCTTCTTCTAAAAACAAGGCTCCCTTCACTCTCCTCTTTCATTTCCCTTATGTCGCGCTAACTCCCTGGCTGCCGCCAGGTCCGCCGGGGTGTCTACTCCGATCGTCTCTTCCTCGGTAAAAATCACTTTAATTCTAACACCATTATATAAAGCCCGCAGCTGCTCCAGAGATTCGGCGATCTCCAAGGGAGATCTGGGTAGTGACTGGTATTTTAATAAAAAATCCCGCCGATAAGCATAAAGGCCTATATGTTTAAAATACTCTACCGGAGAAGGATTACAGTCGCGATTACGCATATACGGAATCAGGGCTCTGGAGAAATAAAGGGCATTATAGTCTTTGTCCAAAACAACCTTGACGATATTGGGGTCTTCTGCGTCTGCTTTGTTGATGGGTGTCGCTACCGTGGCCATCAACAACTTATCGTCGTCCTTCATTTCCCGGGCTAAATCCCTCAGTGTCTGTTGGGAAATGAAGGGTTCATCCCCTTGAATATTCAGAATAACTTCCGCCCTAAGCTTCACGGCAACCTCAGCCAAGCGATCTGTGCCGGTAGGATGAGCGGGTGAGGTCAGTTCCGCATTACCGCCAAAACCAACAACCGTCTGCCTAATTTCTTCTGCATCGGTTGCCACCAATACCAAGTCACAGGCGCCAGAATCTACTGCTGCCTCATAAACCCATTGAATCAACGGACGGCCCTCAATCAACATTAGCGGTTTACCCGGTAACCTGGTGGAACCCATACGCGCCGGGATAATACCCACAACTCGCCTCTTCATTTCTTCATTCCACCTTTCCCAAAGGGCAAATCCTTTGTATCCAATTAAGAAATTCATCCTCTCCCTCCCTGAGCCTAAGCTCAATAGGTAAGACATAGAGTGGGAGAGACCCGGCAGGCTTGTCCTCTAGTTTAACTGCGTCTTTCTCTGTGGTCACCAAAATCTCCGCGCCTGCCTCTCGCGCCTCCTGTGAAAAATCAATTATCCTTTCAATAGATGCTGGTTGATGGTCCGATAAGCGAAAGACTTTAACTGCGTAGACTCCCATCCCAGTGAGGGTCTTCGCCACTGAAGCCGGAGAAGCGATCCCCGCAAACAACCCCGCCTTTTTACCGATAAACTCTTGAACCTGGAATCCTCCGCTCTCCCCATGAGCCAACCCTTTGCGCCAAACAGAATAAGGTACTAACCCAACAGGGAGATAAGTGGAGTGGAATACTCTTTTGCCTGAAAACTCTCGTTTTAAATACATCTCCAAGCCCTCAAGCTGTTCCGGGGAAACCTGATCAATCCGGGTCAAGATAAACCCATCGGCCCGCTCTAAACCGGCAACCGGTTCTCGAAGATAGCCTCTGGGTAATAAGGCTTGGACTAACGGGCGCGACGCGTCAATCACCACCACATCCACCTCCCTTTGCAGGGAAAGGTATTGAAAGCCGTCGTCCATCACAAACACATCAGGGTGAAACCTAGCAATTCCCAACTGTCCACTGGCAAAACGATCCCTGCCCACCAAAACCGGAACTCCAGATAGATTTCTGGCCAGCAACAGCGGCTCATCGCCGGCCTTGGCCGGACTTGTATCGCAACCAACCACAGTCACCTTTTCTCTTCCATCTCTTCTATAACCCCTGGTGAGAATGGCGGGACAATAACCTCTGTTCTTAAGTAATTCGGCCAAATATAAAACCGTAGGGGTTTTCCCAGCGCCTCCCGCCAAAATATTACCAATACTGATCACAGGAACCCGTAACTTTTTTGTGGTAAACAAACCATGAAGGTATCCTTGATTCCGCAGAAAAACCGTTATTCCGTAAAGGAATGATAAAAAGCTCAACACCATTAAAAGTAAACGCTGGAACAAACTAAGGTTTTTCGTTTCCCCGGAAACTGTGTCTTCAATATATTCGGTTACACTCATCTCTAGGAGCCGCCCTTCTACCTTTGGCTTCGACCAAAACCCAAAATTTAATCACAGTGTTGGATCACTACTTCTAATCAATCAAGACTCTTTGGGCCTGCGCATTCGTTCTGTGCAAAGCCGAGGCCAGTCTGGATTTTTCCGTCTCCATCTGGTTTTCATCTAACTTTTTATTTACAAAGATCGGGTCTCCATATTGCACCACACAACGGCAGAAGGGAGCGGGCACGACAAATTTATCCCAGGTCCGAAGATAAATAGCCTTGCTAAAGGCAAAGGCCAACGGTATAACGGGCGCTCCGGTTTTTTGAGCTAGATATATCACACCGGGTTCAATATGGTAAATCGGTCCCCTCGGTCCGTCCGGCGTTAAGACCACGGGAATTCCCTTTCGTAAATTATCCAAAAGGTTAATCAAACCACGAACCGCGCCTCGCGTAGAAGAGCCCCGTACAATCCGCCATCCAAACCGGCGCATAATTGAACTAGAATAGTCTCCATCCCTGTGTTCACTCGATAAAATAGTATATCCTTTCCCGCGAAAATGGTAAAACCCGATTAATTGTTGTCCATGCCAACAAGCGATGACAAATCCGTTTTTGTATTGATCCAAAATCTCTTCCCTTACTCTTACAAAACGAATCGACCGGCCCAGTAAGGCAATTAAGACCCACCCCAAAAATACTCCTACTCTGACTTTAAGGGACAACCTTGGGGCGACTGGTTTTTTTTTCACTCTTTTACCTCCTAAAACTCCGAAACAAAAAAAGCTTTGGGGCGATTATCTTCTAATATTTTAGCATATATGCGAATTATTGTTAATATCACCGGATCAAATACAAAAGCTCTCTTCTTAAAAAAAGAGAGACAGCCCCTTGTAATTCTGACGTTTACTGGTTAACCTACCTTTATATAACTAAAAAGGAGTAGACAAATGCCAGAGCCTACAGACAAAAAACAGTTAAGCATCATCCTGTTCAGTGGCGATTTGGATAAGGCCATGGCCGCCTTTACTGTGGCATGTGCGGCGGCGGGTCGGGGTTATACAGCGCATATCTTCTTTACGTTTTGGGGTATTGCCGTCCTGCGTAAAGAGAGAGGAAGGAGCAAAGGACTGCTAGAAAAGATGTTCAAACTACTCCTACCGGTCGGCCCGGGAAAGACCGGCCTCTCAAAAATAAATTTTT
>Ga0079223_10001581_pt1 | contig 13641 bp, 8 predicted proteins | sample Stecom2011_FD_75072 | JGI IMG/M metagenome (GOLD analysis project Ga0079223, IMG submission 75072) | Agricultural soil microbial communities from Utah to study Nitrogen management - Steer compost 2011 | ecosystem: Environmental > Terrestrial > Soil > Agricultural land | place: USA: Utah... | reverse complement strand
TGATGTTCTGGTTGGTATTAATCTTTTGAGAGAGGGACTGGACCTTCCTGAGGTTTCATTGGTGGCAATACTTGATGCTGATAAAGAAGGTTTTCTGCGTTCCGAGCGCTCCTTGATTCAAACAATAGGACGGGCTGCACGGAATGTCAGGGGGAAGGTAATTATGTATGCTGATCAGCTTACTGATTCCATGGACCGGGCTATAAAAGAAACCGATAGAAGACGAAAGATCCAGCAGGAGTTTAATGAAAAACACGGAATTACTCCCGAAACCATTGTCAAACCGGTGAGAGAGATTTTACGTCCGGTGGAGATGGTTGTGAGCGAAGAGAGGGCTGAATATAAAGGGCGAAAGGAAGGCGATAAAACAGCAGCTCAAATAAATCCTGAGGAAATGACCGGGCGGGAGATAAGGGCATTAATTGTCGAACTGGAAAAGGAAATGAAGGAGGCAGCCGATGAACTACAGTTTGAACTTGCCGCTCAGATCAGGGATGAAATCAGAGATCTGGAAGAGCATTTAGGATAGTATTTAGAATAGAATGAGCTAATATGCTTTGAGGACAGAAAGGTTAGCACAGAAAGGAAATCGGATCTTTTGTGATCAAAGTATAATGGTAAATTGAATATAGATTGAGGAGGAAATAAATTGGCTAGAGATAAAATAATTATTAAAGGAGCTCAGGAACATAACTTAAAGAATATCGATCTGGAGATACCCCGGGATATGCTGGTTGTGGTTACCGGGCTGAGCGGCTCGGGAAAATCTTCTCTGGCTTTTGATACAATTTATGCCGAAGGACAGAGGAGGTATGTAGAATCTTTATCTGCTTATGCCCGGCAATTTCTGGGACAGATGGAAAAACCAAAGGTGGAGTATATTGAAGGTCTGTCACCGGCTATTTCTATTGATCAGAAGACAACCAGTAAAAACCCCCGTTCAACCGTGGGTACAGTAACTGAAATTTATGATTATTTAAGATTGCTTTATGCCCGAATTGGGATTCCACACTGCCCGAAATGCGGGCAGGAAATCAACTCTCAGTCCCTTGATGAGATTGTTGATCAGGTTCAGGAACTTCCGGAAAAGACAAGGATTCAGATAATGGCTCCCCTGGTTAGAGGGAGGAAGGGGGAACACCGGAAAATACTTGATGCTGCTTTACGGGACGGTTTTATCCGGGCCCGTCTTGATGGAGAAAACATCAGGCTGGCTGAGGATGAAATCAGACTTGATAAGAATAAAAAACATCATATTGAGCTGGTTGTAGACCGGTTGTTTGTTAAGAAAGGGATCAGGGAAAGACTGACTGATTCAGTTGAAACCGCCCTGGAAAAGGGAGATGGTCTGGTTATTATTGACCTGGTTGATGAGAAAGATGAATTAGTTTTCAGTGAAAAGTTTGCCTGTCCGGACTGTGGAATTAGCCTGGAAGAACTTTCACCGCGGATGTTCTCCTTTAACAGTCCATATGGGGCCTGCCCGGAGTGTGATGGATTGGGCACCAGGAAGGAGTTTGACCCTGACCTTATTCTTGACCGGGAGCGCTCTATTGATAATGGAGGGATAATACCCTGGCGGAATTCTTCCAGCCGCTATTACCCCCAGCTATTAAAGGCCCTGGCCCGGGAGCACAACTTTAGTCTTGGTACTCCTCTAAAGGACCTGAATGAAAGAATAATAAATATTATTTTATATGGTTCTGACCGGGTTCTTTCCTTTCCCTATACAAATCGTTATGGAAGGACCCGACAGCATGATACACAATTCAATGGGATTGTTGGTCATTTGAAAAGGAGATTCAGGGAAAGCGACAGTACTGCCATTATTCATAAACTGGAGGCCTATATGGATGAACAGCCCTGCAGTGCCTGTGGGGGAGATAGATTAAAACCGGAGGTGCTGGCAGTTACGGTTGCTGGTATGTCCATTTCCGCCTTTACCCGCTTTAATATTAAGGAAGCCTATCAATTACTGGAAGAGCTGGAACTTGACAAACGTTCTGCTCTTATTGCCGGGGAAATACTGAAGGAAATACAAAGCAGATTAAGATTTCTAATTAATGTTGGTCTTGATTACCTGACACTGGAAAGGGCTGCCGGGACATTATCCGGTGGTGAGGCCCAACGTATCAGGCTGGCTACCCAGATTGGTTCCGGACTGGTTGGAGTCCTGTATATCCTGGATGAACCGAGCATTGGTCTTCATCAGCGGGATAATGAGAGGCTGATTAGAACCCTGGAACATATCCGTGATATTGGAAACACGGTAATTGTTGTTGAGCATGATGAGGGTACAATCAGGGCAGCTGACCATATTATTGATATGGGGCCTGGTGCTGGAAAACAGGGTGGGGATATAGTGGCCCGGGGGACGGTAAAAGAGATTATTGCCACTAAAGAATCACTGACCGGCAAATATCTTTCCGGTCAGGAAGAAATTCCGATTCCTCAAAAACGCTATCCTGAAAATGGAAAGTATCTGGAGATTATTGGTGCCCGACAGCATAATCTGAAAAATATCGATGTAGGGATTCCTTTAGGCACCTTTACCTGTGTGACCGGCGTTTCAGGCTCTGGTAAAAGCACCCTGATTAACCTGACACTAAAAAGACAACTAATGCAGCATTTTCATGATTCTACTCCAAAACCCGGTGTTCATGATGAGATTAAGGGACTGGAAGAACTGGACAAGGTTATTAATATTGATCAGTCACCAATCGGTCGTACACCCCGTTCTAATCCAGCCACCTATACCAAGGTTTTTAATTATATTCGCGACCTTTATGCCAGCACTCCGGAAGCCCGGAAGCGGGGTTATAAAAAGGGACGCTTTAGTTTTAATGTTAAGGGGGGGCGTTGTGAGGCCTGCAAGGGTGATGGGATTATCAAGATCGAGATGCATTTTCTCCCTGATGTTTATGTGCCCTGTGAGATCTGTAATGGTAAACGCTATAACCGGGAAACCCTGGAGATTAAGTATAAGGGGAAGACCATTGCCGATGTTCTGGATATGACTGTAGAGGAAGCTCTGGATTTCTTTGACAGTATTGAGCCTGTAAGGAGGAGACTGCAGACAATTTATGATGTGGGTCTGGGTTATATCAGACTGGGACAACCAGCCACCACCCTTTCAGGGGGTGAAGCCCAGCGGATTAAAATTGCCACCGAACTGGGTAAGGTGAGTACTGGAAAGACCCTCTATATTCTTGATGAACCCACTACCGGACTCCATTTTGCTGATGTAAAAAAGCTGCTGGAAGTTCTTCACCGCCTGCGGGAAGGTGGTAATACGGTTATTGTAATTGAGCATAATCTGGATGTGATTAAGGCTGCTGACTATATTATTGACCTTGGACCAGAAGGGGGAGAGCGTGGTGGTGAATTAATCGCCTGTGGAAGCCCTGAAGAGGTGGCCCGGGTTGAAACCTCCTATACCGGGCAGTTTTTGAAAGAGATTCTGGATATAGATAGTGATATAAAGGGTGTTTTGTAAAGAACTTGAAGAATGGGATATTTACCAGGGGTTTAACAATAGAATTAATGGGTAAGTGGATAAGCCGGGAATATTCCTGGCTTATTGTATGTATAATCAGCTACGGGTAATTCGACTTATAGACTTTAGTACTAAAAAAAACAAAAAAAGGGATTAAAATATATAAAAAAAAGGGATTAAAATATATAAAAAGAATAATTAATATATATCAGTAAAAAGATTTATACAGCTGAGCGACACATTTATCACCAGGTTAGAATTCATAGAAGTTAGCAGATATTAGGTTAAGGGGGGGGATATTTAATATTTCAATAAAAACTAAATATTGCAACCCGGGTTAAAAAAAGCAACAATCAAATATTCTAGCAAGGAAGGAGTTTTTGACAATGTTCAAATTAAATTTAAATTTAAAGTGGAAAATAATAATTTTTGTTTTTTTTGTTATTTTTCTTGTGATTGTTGCTATATCTTATGCTACTTTTCGAAACACTGGAGATATAGTAATGTTACAGACAAATGATAAAATAGCTATTATTACCGAGTATCAAAAGGGGATTATTCAGGATCTACTAAACAGGTTTGAAGAAAAAGTGCAGGAATTTGCTTATGCTCAAGATATATATCTTTATGTAAATCTTCTCGATAGTGCTTTGCTAGAAGATAATAATACAGAAGAAAGCTTTAACATTTACAAAACAATGATAAATACCCGAATGGATAAATTAAAGCAACAGGTGGAGATAGATGATTCTTATCAATATGCTTATATAACTGATTCCCGGGGCAAGAATATTCTGGATACACGTTATGATAATGACTTTAATGAGCATTTTGCAGAAAAGTTAAATGATGAAGAATATAAAACAGCACGAACAGATAGGGTTTATACAATAGATGATCAACAAGTAATGCTTTTTTCTATACCGATAAATAAAGATGGAGATGGTCAGCTTATCGGTTATTATGTCATGGCGGTTTCTCTTGATGTTTTTAGTAAAAACCTTAATCAGTATAAGAATATGATTGATGGTGAGATTTAATTAATAAATGGTGATGGTGTTATATTAAACCACAATAGTAACCATAATTTAATAGGCCACAAAACTGTTGATGAATTTATAATTGAAAGCATGATGACTGGTGTAAGTTCTTTAAGCACACAAAGTAGTGATTATTATAAGATACTGGAGAAACTGGGTGAGGATACAGATATATATCTGGCAATAGATATTCCCAATGATGTTATAAATGCTCCAATAAGGGCAGTTCAAGGACAGATTTTCCTGATTTCTATAATAGGAATTCTGGTTTTAATCTTATCTATTTTGTTTTTACTTTCCTGGCAGTTAAAACCCCTGGAAAATTTTGCAGAGGCTTTTGGTCAACTGGAAGAAGGTAATCTGGGAACAGGTTTGCTTTTAGATGATAGTATTACAAATCGTTCAGATGAAATTGGCTTATTAGGGAATGCCTTTAATAATATGATAAAGAGATTAAGAAATATTATAAATAATATAAATTCCACTTCTAAAATAGTCGCTAATTCTTCTGAGCAATTGCAAGTACTTTCAACAGAAGTTGGCCAGTCTTCAACCCAGGTAGCAGATTCTATACATACAATAACTAAAGGTTCAGATGAACAGGCTGCTGGAGTAGATAATATAAATATAAAAATCAAAAATTTATCCCGGGAAATTAATAAATTAAGTGAGTGTAATAATAATTTAGAAATATTGACTGATAAAATGGAGACATCAGTTGTAGATGGTAATCAAGAAATAGATAAAGTTGAAGAACAGATGAATAATATCAGTAATTCAATTAGAGAGGTAGCTATAGAAATTAAAAATCTTGATTCGATCTCCAGCCAGATTGATGAAATTATTGAAATAATTAACGGAATTGCTGCCCAAACTAACCTCCTGGCCTTAAATGCAGCTATAGAAGCAGCAAGGGCTGGAGAGGCTGGAAGAGGGTTTAGTGTAGTAGCTGATGAGATTAGAGCACTGGCAGAAGAAACCGTTGTCTCTTCCGAAAAAATAAGTAATTTGATTAAGAATGTAAAAAATGAAACAAATCAAGCCAGTTTAAATATGGAGCAAGGCACAGATGAAGTAGAAAATGGTTTAGAAGTTGTTGGCTCAGCAGAGAGGGCTTTCCTTGAGATAAAGGAAAGAATAGAAAAACTTGTTTTAGAAATTGAGCAGTCCGTTACAATTATCAGGACTGTTAATAATGACAGTGATGATATTGTAAAAAATGTGGATAATATTTCAGGAATTTTTGAAGTAAATGCAGCTAATATGGAAGAAGTTGCGGCATCAAGTGAAGAACAAGTTGCATCACTTGAAGAGTTTAGTTCACTGGCAGATAGTTTATCTGATACAGCCAGTAAATTAGATGAACTTGTTAATATATTTAAATTAAATTAAACTAGAGAAAAAAATATATTTCAAATACTGATGAAAAACTTGGAGCTCCGTCAGGGGCTTCTTTTTTTAACCCTGGCAGGGTTATGTCGATGTTTAAAAATGATCAAACAAAGAAAATGAAAAACATTTGATTTTATTTGCTGGAACAACTTATAATAGAAATAAATATAGCAGGAATTTATTCCTTCGATTTTTTAAACATATTTATCATCAGGTGATAAATTTAAAACCTTTGATAGAATTGCAATAAACAATCCGGGAGGATTAAGATGAATGAAAAGACAGCTGAAATAGAAAAAGTATTAACTATATATTCCAGCACGACCGGTATAAACTGCCGGGCTATCAGGGTAAAAGATATGGACTTTTTAAGGTGTGCGGAGGGTGAGCTGACTCCGGATTTCTGTCATACTGTCTGTAATTACCCGGATAGCCGGGTTGATTGTCACAATGCTTATCTTTATGCTGCCCGGCAGGCGGAAAAATTGGGGGATGCCTATATTTATTTTTGTCCCTATGGACTGGTAAACTGGTCTGTTCCGGTACTTAATGATAAGAAGATGGAATTTTTTCTGGTAGGTGGTCCGACCCTGATTCATCCTGTAGATGACCTGTTGCTGGAAGATATCTTTAAGCAGAATCCCTTACTAAAAAAGGAGGAGAAAACAATCAGGAGGAAACTGGAGGAGATTCCCTATGCAGACCCGGTGAAGACCCGCTATCTGGCAGAACTCTTAATGTGCTTATCTGAGAGTTATCAAAACACAGCTTCCCTGATAGAAAGGCGGAAAAAGGATTCAATAAATGCCTATCTTAATGAGAGCATTCAGGAATTAAAGGAAAAAGAGAAAAGGGCTGATAAGGGGGAGATTAATTCCGAAAGGTATCCGATTGAACTGGAAAGGGAACTCATTTCAGAGGTCAGGGCCGGAAATAAGGAGAAAGCTTCCAGGTTATTGAATAGTTTGTTGGGATATATTTATTTTAAACACGGTGATTTTGTGATTATCAGGGCAAAGACCATCGAATTAATGGCAGTCCTGGCCAGAGCGGCAATTGAAATTGGGGCTGATCTGCAGATAATATTCGGGCTGGAATATATGCTCTATGATAAATTAAGGCAGGTTGAAGACCTTAATCAATTATCTGAATACCTGTCAGAGATTCTGGAAAGATTTATCGAATCAACCTTTGTAATCAGGAAGGCCCAGAATTCAGATATTATCTTTAAAGCAATGAATTATATCCGGAATAATTATTATAAACAGGATATTAATCTTAATGAAGTAGCAGGGGAAGTGGGCCTGAGTGTCTCCTATTTTAGCAAATTGTTTAAAGAGGAGACCGGTTTATCATATTCAGAATACCTCAATAAGGTCAGGCTCGCTGCTGCTAAGGAGTTATTAAACAAAGATATATCTATTGCTGAAACCGCCTATACGGTGGGATTTAATGACCAGAGCTATTTTTCCCGGGTTTTTAAAAAAAGTGAGGGAATTTCCCCCGGAAAATATAAGCGAGGATAGTGTATAAAAAATAATTACAATAAAAGAATAAATAAGTACAATATTTTTTTTGATCTTATTGCTAGTATAAAATATAGAACAATACTTATAGGAGGAAATTAGATGACAAAATTATTCGAAGAAATTTCAGAAGCACTACAGGCAGGAGATGTAAATTCTGTACAGGAAAAACTTAAAAAAGGTCTGGATGAGGAGGCAAGCCCCCGTGATTTATTAAATGAAGGTCTCCTTAAGGGAATGGGTATTGTAGGTGAAAAATTCAAGAAAAATGAGGTTTTTGTTCCAGAAGTGCTGATAGCTGCCCGGGCGATGAATGCCGGAATGGATATTTTAAAACCGGCCCTGATTGAGACCGGTGTCGAATCTACCGGCAGGATAATTATTGGCACGGTTAAGGGTGACCTGCATGATATCGGGAAAAATTTGGTGAAGATGATGATGGAGGGCTCCGGTTTTGAAGTGATCGATCTCGGCACAGATGTATCACCTGAAGACTTTGTAACTGCAGTAAAGGAGCACCAGCCCAATATCCTGGGAATGTCAGCTTTGTTGACAACAACTATGCCACAGATGCAAAAAACCATTGAAGCCCTTGAAGAAAGCAAATTAAGGGATCAGGTTTTAGTTATGGTGGGAGGAGCACCGGTTACAGATAAATATGCCGAAGAAATCGGGGCTGATGCCTATGCCCGGGATGCTGCCACCGCTGCTTCAGTGGCCAAAGAAAGGGTTTCATAAAAAAGTGAGGGGGATATCTTTGACTTTAAAACAGAAGATGCTTGATAATCGACTGGTTATACCCTTAATGGGTGCTCCGGGAATTAAATTAAGTAAAACTACCCTAAAAGAAAATCTCCTTGATGATAAAGTACAGTTCAGGACTCTATCATTATTAATGGAAAGATTTGAGCCTGATGGTATTTTTACTTTTATGGATCTGACGGTTGAGCTGGATGCCCTGGGTTTAAAGGTGAAATATCCTGATAATGATAATCCTTCAATTCTTGAACATCCGCTTAATGATATTGAAGATTTAGAAAACATAGAAAAGGCCTGGAAAGGGCCGTCCGGTCGAATGATTAAATTTATTAGATTAATGGGAAAAATGTCAGCTGAAATTCCTATAATCAATGGTGGATATGTAATTGGACCCTTCAGTATGGCCGGAGAATTGATGGGGGTAAATGATATTGCTATTAGTGTAATTACTGACCCTGATCTGGTTAAAAAAGTTCTGGAATTCAGCAATAAAGTAATTGCTGAATATATCTCTGCTTTATTTGATGCAGGAGCAGATACAGTTGCTGTACTGGAGCCCTCGGCTGTTATTCTTTCACCTGAGCATTACCGGGAATTTTCTTTACTTCCCTTCAAGAGGCTTGCAGAAACCATTGCTCAACCTTTAATTCTGCATATCTGCGGTAATACCACTCACCTGATCGAACAGATGGTGGAATCGGGAGCAGCAGGCTTGAGCCTGGACAGTGATGTCTCTTTTGGTGGGATAAAGAGTCAGGTGCCTGAAGAGATCACCTTAATAGGTAATTTAAGTCCTGCTGAAGTATTTCTACAGGGTAATGTAGAAGAGGTAAGGGAAGCAGCACTTTCCTTGAAAAAAGAGATGACCGGACGGAAGAATTTTATTATCAGCAGCGGCTGTGATCTACCTGTTGATACACCGCTGGAAAACATTGAGGTATTTATGAAAACTGCCAGAGAAGAACTTTAAATTAAAAAAGGGGTTCTAAGAATGAAGGTAAAAGTTACAATTGTTACAGAAGATAAAAGCCGTTGTTTGCAGGTGGAGCAGGGGACAAATCTGCTGCGCCTGCTTAATAAGTATAATATAGAGATTAGTTCACCCTGTGGTGGCAGCAGAAGCTGTGGAAAGTGCAGGGTAAGGGTGCTTGAGGGGAAAGCTGCTATAACTGAAGCAGAGAGAGAACTGCTGTCTGCTCAGGAACTGGCTGATGGTTACCGTCTGGCCTGCTGTATAGAGATTGCTGCTGATTTAAAAATAGAAATAGCCGAAGAGGGACAGATTCAGGTGCTTACTGAAGGGATGGAGCTCAGGATGGATTTTAACCCCTGGCTGAGGGTTTTTAACCTGGAGCAGGATGGGATGGGTGAAAGAGATAAAGATAATAGAAATGTTCCCGGGTATCTGGATTTTTTATATAAATCCACTATTGCTGAAGATATAGATTATCGCTCCTTACAGCAATTACCTGAATATATGGAAGAGGAGAAGGTATCACTACTGGGCTATAGCAATAAAATTATAGGGGTAAGTTCAGATCCCATTACCGATGTTTATGGACTGGCGGTGGATATCGGAACCACCACTGTTGCAATTTATTTATTAAACCTGTTAAATGGAGAAGAAGTGGATGTTGCTTCCTTTCATAACCCCCAGAAAATACATGGAGCTGATGTGATTTCCAGGATTAATTATTCACAGAAGAGCAGGGAAAATCTCCGGGAACTTCAGGGATTATTGCTGGATAAACTTAATCAAAAAATTTCTGATCTTGTTTCGAAAAATGGACTAAAAAAGGAGGCTCTTTATCTAATTACAGTAGTTGCTAACACCAGCATGAGTCATATTTTTGCCGGAGTTAATCCGCAAAGTTTAGCCCGGGCTCCATACAGGCCGGTTTTTACCGGGGGACTGGAGATTTCACCGGAAGCAATTGGTTTGAAAATAAATCCTGCCGGGATTATTCAGCTTCTGCCAGCTGTTTCAGCCTATATTGGATCTGATATTGTAGCTGACCTGCTGGTAGCAGACTTCAGCAGTGAAAAGTGGAAGCTGCTGATCGATATAGGTACCAACGGGGAAATAGTGCTGGGAAATAAAGAGAGATTACTGAGCTGCTCAGCAGCAGCCGGACCGGCCTTTGAGGGGGCAAAAATAACTCATGGTACTGCCGGTATACCGGGAGCGATTTCTGCTTTCGAGATAATGGGGGATAATAGCCTCAGCTATCAGACAATTGCTTCTAAAGCCCCGCTGGGAATCTGTGGTTCGGGTTTAGTTGATATAATAGCAGAAATGCTTGAGCATAATATTTTGACCGGAACCGGGCTTTTTAATGAAGACCTGGACAGGAGGCTTCTGGAGCGCTTTACCAGTTATAAGGGTATTAAATCCTTTACAATTGTTGATGAGGATCGGAGTTCAATTAATAGCCCGATATTATTAAGCCAGAAGGATGTCAGAGAGCTGCAGCTGGCAAAAGGGGCAATTGCAGCTGGAATTAATATTTTGCTTAAGGAAGCGGGAATAGCTGCTGAACAGCTGGATACCATTTATCTGGCCGGTGGTTTCGGTAGTTTTATAAATGCTGAAAGTGCCCGCCGGATTGGCCTGCTGCCGGAAAATACTGAGGCAAAGATAATTAAACTGGGAAACGGTGCCGGTCTGGGAGCCAGAGCCTACCTCTTGGATAAAACCCATGAAGACAGGGTTAAAAAAATTATTGAGAAGATCGAATATCTGGAGCTGTCAAATCGGAGTGATTTTCAGGAAGAATTCATGAATTCAATGGAATTTCAGGAGGGAGAAAATGTCTGAGATAATTAAGGATATCCCGTTTAATATAGATGCAGAATCGCTGAGAGAAGAGCTGATGCTTGAAAAGACCGGGGATTATAAGCAGTTTCTGCAGATGGCAAAAGAAGCCCGGCAGATAGCTGCCCCTGCTGCAGTTTACCGTGAGGCCTATATTGATGAAAAGGGGGAAGACTACCTGATTATCGATGCTTATCGACTGGAAAGCAGACTACTAAGGAAGAATATTGCCGACAATCATCGGGTCTTCCTGTATGCGGTGACCGCTGGTAAGGACCTTGAAAGCTGGGCCAGGAAGTACAGCGGAATACTGGAAGCCTATCGGGCAGAAGAAATACAGAAAAGTGTTTTAAAATCTGCCGCTTCTTATCTCGGAGAGCTTATTGACAGTTTGATCGGGGCCAGTATTACTTCCGAGATGAACCCCGGCTCATTACCTGACTGGCCTCTTGAAGAGCAGGCCAAGCTCTTTGCCCTGCTGGGGGATGTGGAAAAGGAAATAGCTTTAAGGTTAACAGATAACTATTTAATGGTCCCGGCAAAATCAATTTCAGCAATCAGGTTTTCCAGCCAGGCTAAATTTCAAAACTGTCAGTTATGCAGGAGGGAAAACTGTCCTGACAGACGTGCCCCCTTTTCCGGGAAAAAACAAACTCATCCTGAAAAATTGGTTAAGGGGAAAAGAGCTCAGGAGCGAGAATAGAATTTCCAGTAATTAAAATCGGTAATTAAAAAAGGAAGGGAGTATTGTGATGAATGGTAAAGAAAGAATACACAGAATATTAAGAAAAAAGAAAACAGATAAAATACCCTGGGTCCCCTTTGCCGGTGTTCATGCCGGGAAATTAATTGGGGCCAGTGCCAGGGAGGTTTTGCAGGATGAAGAGATATTGTTGGAGGCTGTGCTGGAAGCAAATAAACTGTACAAACCGGATGGACAACCCGTTATTTTTGATCTGCAGGTTGAAGCGGAGATACTGGGCTGTGAGCTGAAATGGGCTGAGAATTCCCCGCCAACGGTGGTCAATCACCCTCTGGCAGATAGTGATCAGATCCCGGAAAATATTCCGGCAAGACATGAAGGCCGTCTACCGATGATTATCAGGGTGATGAAAACGCTAAAAGAGGAGATCGGTGATCAGACTGCCCTTTATGGTCTGATATGCGGGCCCTTTACCCTGGCGCTGCATTTGCGGGGAACCAATTTATTTATGGATATGATAAATAACCCCGAATATACCCGGGAACTTCTGCAGTATACATTGCTGGTTTCAAAGAGGATTAGCCGTTATTATATTGAATCCGGCATGGATGATATCGCCGCAGTGGACCCGATGGTTTCCCAGATATCACCGGCGCATTTTAAAGAGTTTTTGAATGAGCCCTATAGCGATTTATTTAAGTATCTCCGTGAGCAGGGTGTATTATCATCATTTTTCGTCTGTGGTGATGCTTCCCGAAATATTGAAGAAATGTGTTTAACAGAACCGGATAGTATTTCTGTTGATGAAAACGTGGACCTGGCGACCGCCAAGGAAATAACAGACCGTTATCAGATTGTGATTGGTGGTAATATTCCGCTGACTACAGTAATGCTTTTTGGCTCACAGCAGGATAATATGAAATGGGTACTGGATTTAATGGATTCCCTGGAAAATACCGATAGGCTTATAATTGCCCCCGGATGTGATATGCCCTATGATGTGCCGGTTGATAATACGCTAGCTGTCGAGCAGGCCGTGCATCAGACAGAGCAGGTAAGGGAAATACTTGCTAATTATGAGAAGGTGGAGGAAGATATAGATATTGAGCTGCCAGATTATGAAAAACTGGAAAAAGCACTGATAGAGGTTTTTACCCTTGATTCTGAAACCTGTGCGGCCTGCACCTACATGATGGCTGCAGCCGCTGAAGCCAAAAAGCATTTTGCTGACAGGATTGAGCTTGTAGAATATAAATATACCAGCAGAGAAAATATTGCCAGGGTGAAAAAGATGGGGGTTAAAAACCTTCCCAGTATATATATAAATGGTGAGCTGGCCTATGCCTCTCTGGTGCCCAACCGCTCTGAGCTCTTAAAGAGGATAGAAAAATGTCTGTAAAAACATACTTTATTACCGGTTTCCTGGGAGCTGGAAAAACAACCCTGCTGAATAGACTGCTGGATGATTTACATGGTAAGAGAGTGGGAGTAATTCTGAATGAATTTGGACAGCTTAATGTAGATGCTTCTCTGGTGGATTTAAACCAGTATATGAAGATGGCGGAAATAAATAATGGCTCTATTTTTTGTTCCTGTCTTTCAGGATCCTTTGTCAGGGAGGTAATTAAATTTAGCAGGCTTGACCTTGATTATCTGCTGGTTGAAAGCTCTGGTATGTCAAGGCCGGCGAGTATAGATGCGATTTTGAGACAGGTAAAGGAAATGAATAATACTGAAATAGATTACCGGGGGATGATCGCCCTGGTTGATGCCTCGACCTTTCCTGAAATCCATAAAACAGTCAATGCTGTAAGGGAGCAGATTGTGTATAGCGACCTGATAATCATCAATAAGACTGATCTGGTAGACAGCAGCATAATCCCTGAGATAGAGCAGGAGCTCCTCTTTCT
>Ga0079223_10001579_pt1 | contig 13652 bp, 15 predicted proteins | sample Stecom2011_FD_75072 | JGI IMG/M metagenome (GOLD analysis project Ga0079223, IMG submission 75072) | Agricultural soil microbial communities from Utah to study Nitrogen management - Steer compost 2011 | ecosystem: Environmental > Terrestrial > Soil > Agricultural land | place: USA: Utah... | reverse complement strand
TGTTGAATTGGCCCCCAAACTCAAGGCCTGCACGAATCTGCAGCAGGCCCTGGAGGGTGCCGAAGCCGTTTTCGTTGCCATCCCCAGCAGCGCCTTTCGGGAGGTGATGCGTCAGGCGGTGCCTCATCTGAAACCGGAACAGCTGCTGATCAGTACAACCAAGGGGATTGAGTCGGTTACCTTCTGCCTGATGAGTCAGATTATTGAGCAGGAGTTTCCCGCCGCCCGAGTCGGTGTGCTCAGTGGGCCCAATTTGGCAAAAGAGATCGCCCGCAAACAGCTGACGGCAACCGTCATTGCCAGTACCGATGCCGTCCTGCGCGAGCGGGTGCAGGCCCTGCTGCATACCTCTTTCTTCCGTGTCTATGCCAGTACCGATACCTATGGTGTGGAGCTTGGCGGAACACTGAAGAACATCTACGCCATCGCCGCCGGCCTCAGTGCTGCCCTCGGTATGGGCGAAAATACCAAAAGCATGCTGATGACCCGCAGTCTGGCCGAAATGAGTCGATTTGCGGTCAGTCTCGGTGCCAACCCGTTCACCTTTCTGGGGCTTGCCGGAGTGGGAGATCTGATTGTGACCTGCATGTCACCCCTGAGCCGTAATTACCGCGTCGGGTTTGCACTGGGCGAGGGCAAGACGCTGGAGCAGGCGGTCGAATCCCTTGGCGAAGTCGCCGAAGGCGTCAATACTCTGCGGATCGTGAAAGAAAAAGCGGAGGAGATGGGAATCTACATGCCATTGGTGGCCGGTCTGTATGAGGTCGTATTCAATGCGGCTCCCGTGAAGGAGGTCGCACGGGGCATGATGCTGAATGTGCAGAGCACGGATGTGGAATTCGTACTGCCGCGACAGGAGTGCCCGTGAAGCTGCTGCTGTTGCGCCATGCCGAGGCGGTGGCGGGCGCGGATATGGACTCGGAGCGTGTGCTGACACCGAGAGGTCAGCTGCAGGCGGCGGCGATGGCGTTGCGTGTAGCCTCGGCCCTGCCGGATGCAATCGTGGTATCCAGCCCCTGGGTGCGGGCGCGACAAACGGCCGATCATATTGCGCAGTTGGTTGGAGCGGACCCTGTATGCCTGCCCGAGCTGACCCCGGATGTAAAACCCCTGCAAGCCGCGGCTGCGCTGGAGTCGCATCTGGATGGCGACAAAACACTGGTGCTGGTAACCCATCAGCCGCTGTGCGGCCGGTTGATCAGCTGGCTGACAGAGGGGCGTGCCGAAAGTGTGATGGTTGCTCCCTGCAGCGGTGCATTGCTTGAGCTGGAGTGGCCCGCTGCCGGTATGGCCAGGCTGTTGGGCTGGTGGGACTCAAGCACGACAGAGGTTGCAGACAACCATGGATGAGCTCAGATTTGAAGTCAATGGTCAGTTGATGGCGGCCCGGGCCAGTGGCCCCAAAGATGGGTTGCCGGTGCTGGCGTTGCATGGCTGGCTCGACAATGCGGCAAGTTTCAATGCGCTGGAACCCGGCCTGCAGGGTGTCAGGCTGGTTGCTCTGGATCTGATGGGGCACGGCTTCTCCGATCATCGTCCGGTGAGCATGCCATACTACATCTGGGATAACCTGGCTGATGTGGTTGCCGTTGCGGACGAGTTGGGCTGGCAGAGGTTTCATCTGCTGGGGCATTCCATGGGTGCCAGCATCAGCAGCCTGCTGGCCGGAGCCATGCCTGATCGGGTCGCCAGTCTGATTATGCTGGAAGGGCTGGGGCCGCTGGTGGATGCACCCGACGAACTGCCGCAACAGATGGCACTGGCGATCCGTCGGCGCAGTAAGCGCAGTCGCATGCCTCGCTTTTACCCTGACATGGAGGCCGCCGTAGAAGCGCGCATGCAGGGACGTTTCCCGGTTGGGGAACAGGCGGCTCGATGGCTGGTCGAACGTTCAATAGTCCATACGGCCAAGGGGTTCCGCTGGCGCAGTGATCCGGCTCTGACATTGCCTTCGGTTTTGCGCATGAGTGAGGATCAGGTTCGAGCCTTTCTGCATCGAATCTGTTGTCCCGCGCTGCTCGTATTGGGTACTGATGGGGTTGCCACCGAGTTGACCGAGCGTCGTGCCGAGTGTGTACGGGATCTGCAGCGTCTGACTTTGAAGGGTGGCCATCATCTTCATCTTGAGCCTGAGGCCAGTGTGGCCATCGCCGAGACCATCAATCGTTTTTACGCAGCGCTCTGAGCCCCCCGCGCCGCCCAAGAGGAAGGAGTCGAGCATGAAGTCTGTTCTGAAGGCATTGCTACTCACCTGTCTGCTGACACCCGGTTTGCACGCGGCCGATTTCGATATCCCGCTGCAGCTTGAACCATTTCCCCAGTCCGAGCTGATCAATGCCGAACAAAGGCAGGAGCCGGACTATCGACTGATGCTCAGCGGCATCATCAAAATCAATCGTCAGGTGAGGGCAGATCAGGAGCAGCGTCTGAAAGCACACCTGTCACGCCTGACCTGGCAAATTTCCTCGGGATATGACCCTGAAGCCGGGTTTAATTTCATTCGCAGTCAGTTGATCGATCAGGGTGCCCGGGTACTGTTTGAGTGTTCGGCGCGCCAGTGTGGCCCGAGCAACATCTGGGCCATTGATGTGTTTGGTCAGGCCAGACTCTATGGCATCGACAACACTCAGTATTATGCGGCTTTCAGGCTGGAAGGCGCGCATGTGGCGATGTATGCCGTGCGCAGAGGCAATGGACGCGTTTTTCTGCATCTTGATGTGCTGGAGAATGAGCGTCAGAGCGCAATCGATCCCGCATCACTTCTGGTTCAGCAGGGTTATGTCGAACTGCCACACTGGCCGGCTTCTCCGGACCGGGCGGTAACGGCATTACTGGATATGGCGCAGGGTGCGCCGGGGCAGGAGTTGTGGCTGGTGGTGCACTGGCAGGGGCAGGATCTGGAACTGAGCATGCGTCAGTCACAGGAAGCGGCGGATCGTTTGTTGCGGGCTTTTGCCCGGCAGGGGGGCAGTCTGCAGCAGCTCAAGGCCAAGGGGGTGGGGGCTCTGGTACCCAGTGTGCTGGGCAGTCGTCGGCAGGTTGCGATTGTGGTCATGCGGCCGGGGAGCGGCCGCTGACGCCGGCCGACTCCCTGAACCAGACCCGGCTCAGCGCAGCAGCGACAGAAACTCCATGCGTGTGGCGGGGTTATCGCGGAAGGAGCCCAGCATCATTGATGTTTTCATCATCGCATTCTGCTTCTCGACGCCACGCATCATCATGCACATGTGCTGTGCTTCAATCACCACACCGACACCTGCGGCGCCCGTGACCTGCTGAATCGCTTCGGCGATCTCCTTGGTCATGTTCTCCTGGATCTGCAGGCGGCGTGCATACATGTCCACAATGCGCGCTATCTTTGACAGTCCAACCACCTTGCCCTGGGGGATGTACGCCACATGGGCTTTGCCGATGAACGGCAGCAGGTGGTGTTCGCACATGGAGTACAGCTCGATATCCCGTACCAGTACCATTTCACTGTTGTCGGATGGGAACAGGGCATCATTCACGACCTCATCCAGGGTCTGGTTGTAGCCACGGGTCAGAAAGCGCATCGCCTTGGCAGCACGCGCCGGTGTATCGCGCAAACCTTCGCGACCGATATCTTCTCCGAGCTGTTCTATGATGCTGGCGTATTCTGCTTCCATCTGGTTTCCTCAGGAGTTGGGCTGGCTTGGGTGAAAACGGCGTAAAATACCCGAACAACGCACTCGGGTAAAGGCCGATGCGTCCGTGACCGCTCTCATCCGCCCAGGAGTTTGAGCCTCAGCGTGACATTGTTGCGTGAATCGGCATTGTGCAGCGCTTCTTCCAGGGTGATCTTTCCATCCTGATACAGCTGCAACAGATTGGCATCGAAGGTATGTGCGGCGCTGTTGCTGCTCTGGTCAATGGCTTCGCGAATACGGGAGTATTCACCGCGCGCAATCAACTTCGCGATATAGGGGGTGTTGATCATCACTTCGGTGGCCGGAATATAGCGTTCATTGACATCCCGGATCAGACGCTGGGCGACTATGCCCTTGAGGTTCAGCGAGAGATCGGTGTTGATCTTGTGCATCTCGGCTTCGTGGAAAAAGTTGACGATATGTTCCACGGCCTGAACGCTGTTGTTGGCGTGCAGCGTCGAGATGCACAGGTGACCGGTTTCGGAATACCGGATCGCCTGTTCCATGGTCTCGCGATCGCGGATTTCACCGATCAAGATGACATCCGGGGCTTCGCGCAGGGCGTTTTTCAATGCATTGCCGTAGGAAAGCGTATCAACACCGACTTCACGTTGGTTGATCAGAGACTTGCGGTTGGTGTGCAAAAACTCGATCGGGTCCTCAATGGTAAGGATATGACCGGTGGCGCGCTGATTGCGGTATTCGATCATCGATGCAAGGGAGGTGGATTTGCCCGAGCCGGTGGAACCGACCACCAACACCAGCCCGCTGCGCAACATCACCAGGTTTTTCAGGATCGTCGGCAGATTGAGCTCTTCCAGTGACGGGATCTTGTGCCGGATCATGCGGATCACCAGCGCGACATCACCTCGCTGGCGGTACACATTGATACGAAAACGCCCGATTTCGGGAACTTCGTAGGCAAAGTTCATCTCCAGCTCGCGGCGAAACTGTTCCTGCTGATGCTCACTCATCAGATGGTTGGCCAGCTCCTCGGTGGAGCCGGGCGGCAGCGGGTTGTCATCAACCGGGCGCATACTGCCTTCAACCTTGATCTGGATGGGGGTGTGTGTGCTCAGGAACAGATCCGAGGCGTTGCTGTCGGCCATCAGTTTGAGGTAAGTGTGCAGATCGATCATCGCAGGTCCCTGCATCAGCTGGTCGGCGCGGGCCCGGGGTGAGCGGGCGGGCCGAAGACAAAAGGTCGGATTCACAACATCCGCATCATAGCAGAGCGCTGCAAAAGAGGAGAAAGCTCAGCTGCCTTTTTTGCGCAGCAGCACGTAAACGGCGCCGGTGCCGCCATCGCGGGGCTGGGCCGAACAGAAGGCCAGCACGTCATGCAGCTGGCGCAGCCAGTCGTTGACGCAGGACTTGAGCAGTGCAGGCTGGCCGGGTTGGGTGTAGGCCTTGCCATGTACCACCAATACGCAGCGCAGCTGCTGGCGGTGGGCATCGCGAATAAAGCCGCTGAGTTCATCGCGTGCCGCCTCGACCGTGTAGCCGTGCAGATCCAGCCCCGCTTCCCAGGGCAGGTGACCCAGTCGCAGGCGTTTGAGCAGCCGCAGCTGAACGCCGGGCGCGGCAAACAGCAGTTCATCAGCAGAATCGACGATCTGTGAAGCTTCGGATGACAGGCCATCGATCACCTGTTCGACCTCCTGCTCGGCTGCCTGACGCCTGAAGCGGGTGGCCTCATCCTGCCTGAGGCGAAGTTTGAGCTTGCCGACAGCGGGGTCCACGTGACGATCGTGACGTATCGGGGTGACACCCTGCATGGCCGAGTCGAAGTCGAGATCGTCGTCCCGGTCCTGATCAGAGGTATAAGACATGGCGTTCAACGGGGGATTTCATTAACATAACCGGTCTGAATCAACATAATTCCGCATTATCGGGCGAGAGATGAATCCGGATCAAGTGGCGATTACTTCCGAACTGCATAGCCTGCGTGACTACATCCGCTGGACTGTATCGGCTTTTCATCAGCATCAGGTCTGGTTTGGGCATGGTCATGTGACCGCCTGGGATGAGGCCAGCCAGCTGGTGCTTAACGCGGTTCACCTGCCCTGGGATACCGATCCCGCCGTGCTGGATGCGCGTCTGACCCTGGCTGAAAAAGAACGAGTGCTTGACTATCTTCGCCAGCGCGTGGAGCTGCGCCGCCCGCTGCCGTACATCACCGGCGAGGCCTGGTTTATGGGGCTGCCCTTTCATGTGGACGAGCGGGTATTGATTCCGCGCTCGCCCATCGCGCAGTTGATCGAGGCCGGGTTTGAACCTTGGCTGCGTCCGGGGCCGGTCAGCCGGATTCTGGATCTGTGTACCGGCAGTGGCTGTATCGGCATCGCCTGTGCCTATGCCTTTGAAGATGCGGAAGTGGATCTGGCCGACATCTCGGCCGATGCGCTCGAAGTTGCACAGCGCAATATCGAACGTCATCAGCTGGATGATCGTGTCTGTGCGCGCCAGGGTGATCTGTTCGAGAATCTTCAGGGTGAGCGCTACGATCTGATCGTCAGCAATCCTCCCTATGTGGATGCCGCTGATCTGGCGGGCATGCCGGCGGAGTACCAGCATGAGCCGGGGCTGGCATTGGGTTCCGGTGAAGACGGTCTGGATATCACCCGGCGCATTCTGCGTGAGGCGGCCGACCACCTGACCGATGAGGGTTTGCTGGTGGTCGAGGTGGGCAATTCCGAAGTGCATCTGATGCAGGCCTATCCCGAGCTGCCGTTGATCCGGGTTGAGCTGGATGCGGGCGGCAACGGTGTATTTACCATTACAGCGGCAGAGCTGCGAGCTCATGCGGCGCTTTTATGAACCTGAAGAGATAGCGTATGTCGGGTAACAGCTTTGGCAAACTCTTTACCGTCACCACCTTTGGCGAAAGTCACGGACCGGCCCTGGGCTGCATCGTGGATGGCTGCCCTCCGGGAATCGAACTGAGTGAAACCGATCTGCAGGCTGATCTGGATCGACGCAAGCCCGGAACCTCGCGCCATACCACCCAGCGTCGGGAGCCGGATCAGGTACGGATTCTGTCCGGTGTGTTTGAAGGCAAAACCACAGGTACACCGATCGGTCTGTTGATCGAAAACACCGATCAGCGCTCCAAGGACTATTCCAATATCGCCGAAACCTTCCGTCCGGCGCATGCGGATTATGTCTACTCGCACAAGTACGGTTTCCGCGACTACCGTGGTGGTGGCCGCTCCTCTGCGCGCGAAACTGCCATGCGTGTTGCGGCAGGTGCCATTGCCAAAAAGGCGCTGGCCGAGAAGGGTGTGCAGGTGCGTGGTTATCTGTCCCAACTTGGACCGATCGCGATCGACATGAATCGCTTTGACTGGGACGAAGTCGACAACAACCCCTTCTTTTCACCGGACGCCGAAGCCGCCGCACGGATGGAAGTCTACATGGATGAGCTGCGCAAGGAGGGCAACTCCATCGGTGCGCGTATCTCCGTGCAGGCCACCGGTGTACCGGTCGGGTTGGGCGAGCCGATCTTCGACCGACTGGATGCCGATCTGGCGCATGCCTTGATGAGCATCAATGCGGTCAAGGGGGTTGAGATCGGTGATGGCTTTGCCGTCGTGAATCAGAAGGGCACCGAGCACCGTGATGAAATGACCCCCAAGGGCTTTCTGTCCAACCACGCCGGCGGGATTCTGGGCGGTATCTCCACCGGCCAGGCGATCGAGGCGCATATTGCGTTGAAGCCCACATCCAGCCTGCGTCTGCCGGGTCGCAGCATTAATGCGTCAGGCGAGGCGATCGAGGTGGTAACCAAGGGGCGGCATGATCCCTGCGTGGGCATTCGCGCAACCCCCATCGCCGAGGCGATGATGGCGATTGTACTGCTGGATCACCTGATGCGTGACCGCGGGCAGAATGCGGACGTTGAAACCAGTCTGCCTGTACTGAAATAAAGCGGGTGCCTAACCTGTTGAGTTTAATGGTTGAATATTAATTTTTTCTGACCATGGACCGTTTTTAGCTTGAAATTTGAGCATAACGCGGTATAAATGCGGCAGAAATTCCATACGTCCCAACCCTTTGGGGAGTGCGAATTCTGCAGCCGGCTGCACAGGCGATTGATGATCATCAATTGCGCCTGAGTGGTAAGGCGGCAGAGCTCAGCGCGGCCTGAAAGGTTGGGTTTTTGTTTTTTATCTGCGCGCGAGCACAGACTTGTCTGGAGTCATCCCCCATGCAAGAAGCGATTGACCTGGCGTCAGAAGTCAACGACCAAGAGGTTGAAGGCAGTGTTGCTGACTGGCCGGCCTACACACAAGGCGACGATGAAGAGCGTCTGGACTACTTTATCGAGCGCGACGGACACCGCTATGCCGGTACTCATCTGATCATCGATCTGCGCGGTGCTTCCCGCCTGGATGATCTGGAAGTGATGGAGAAAGCGCTGCGCGAATCCGTGAAGGCGGCCAAGGCAACACTGCTGCACATTCACCTGCATCACTTTACTCCCAACGGCGGGATCTCGGGTGTGGCGGTGCTGGCAGAGTCCCATATCAGTGTGCACACCTGGCCGGAGCGCAACTTTGCGGCTTTCGATGTGTTCATGTGTGGCGAATCGGAGCCAGCACGGGCCATTCCGGTATTGGAAGCAGCCTTTACACCGTCAAAGGTTGAAGTTGAAGAGATCCTCCGAGGCAAGGTGAGCATTGATGACGACGACTACCTACGTTGAGAAGCTGTACGCAGGCTACGGTCAAAGCTTTACCCTGGACCAGGTGCTGTTCGAACATCGCACCGAACATCAGGAGCTGATCATTTTCCGTAACCGTGATTTCGGTACGGTGATGGCCCTTGATGGCATTATTCAGACCACCGAGCGTGATGAATTCATTTATCACGAAATGATGACCCATGTGCCGCTGCTGGCGCACGGGAACGCCAGGCGTGTTCTGATCATTGGCGGAGGCGACGGGGGCATTCTGCGTGAAGTGCTCAAGCATCAGAGTGTCGAACATGTGACCCAGGTCGAGATCGACCAGGCCGTGATCGACATGTGTCGCAAGTACCTGCCGAATCATTCGGCCGGCGCTTTTGATGATCCTCGCGCGAATATCGTGATTGCCGATGGCGTCGAGTTCGTCAATGAGTGTCAGGAGAGGTTCGATGTGATCATCTCCGACTGCACCGATCTGGTCGGGCCGGGCGAGGTGCTGTTCTCCAGCCGTTTCTATGAGGGCTGCAAGCGCTGCCTGAATGAGGGTGGAGTCTTTGTCGCTCAGAACGGTGTTCCGTTCATGCAGCCGGACGAGATACTCACTACCCGTCGTCGTCTGGGGCCCTATTTTGCGGATCAGACGTTCTACAATGCGGCGGTGCCGACCTATGTGGGCGGTGTCATGACCTTTGCCTGGGCAACGGATAACCCGGCGCTGCGTCAGCTCGATCAGGCCGGCATACAGGCACGTTATGAAGCGAGCGGGATCTACACCCGTTACTATAATCCGGCGTTGCATGTTGCCGGTTTTGCCCTGCCGGAGTATGTTGTAACCGCATTGGAATCTCTCTGACCCGAATGTCAGTAACGATCCTCCAAGCCGGCCTTAGTGCCGGCTTTTTCGTGATGTAGTTTTATGCCTCATATCCGTCTGTCCGGCTTTTATTTTTTCTATTTTGCTCTGCTGGGCACGTTGGTGCCCTATTGGACCCTGTGGTTGCAGTCGCTGGGTTTTGGTGCCACTGCGATCGGCTGGCTGATGGGGATACTGCATGTGTCACGTGTCATAGCGCCCAATCTGTGGGGCTGGCTCGCCGACAGAACCGGACAGCGGGTACGAATCGTTCGTTTCGGAGCATTGGCGACCTGGCTGATCTTCATACTTGTATTCTGGCAAACCAGTGCTCTTGGCATAGCGCTGGTAATGGCGGGCTTCAGCTTTTTCTGGAACGCGGTGCTGCCCCAGTTCGAAGTAATAACCCTCGGCTATCTGGGTAAGGAAAAAGCCCGCTACAGTCGTATTCGTGTCTGGGGCTCGGTAGGCTTCGTACTTGCAGTGGTACTGATCGGATGGCTGTTGGACTTCATCGGCATTGCCGTGCTGCCCTGGGTGGTGTTGGGGCTGATGCTGCTGATCTGGCTCAATACGCTGACCATTCCCGCGCGTTCCGAGCGACCTGCACTGTCGGGTGATGGCGGTGCGGCGATCGGTGCCATCTTGCGCCAGCCGCAGGTGATCGCTTTTTTTGCCGTCTGTTTTCTGGTGCAGCTCAGTCACGGACCCTACTACACCTTCTACAGTGTGATGATGCAGGACCTGGGGTATGCGCGCAGCGAGATCGGTTTGCTCTGGGCGCTGGGGGTGGTGGCCGAGATTCTGTTGTTTATCCTCATGCCTCGTTTGTTGCGGCAATTCAGCCTGCGTCACATCATGTTGGTCAGTTTGCTGCTGTGTGTGCTGCGCTGGAGTCTGACCGCCATGCTGCCTGACCTGCTGCCGGTCATGCTGTTTGCGCAGCTGCTGCACGCGGCGACCTTTGGCAGTCTGCATGCGGTGGGGATTGCATTGGTGCAGCATTATTTCGGGACTGCAACTCAGGGGCGTGGACAGGCGCTGTTTTCATCCCTCGGCTTTGGTGCCGGTGGCGCGGCCGGTGCGATTCTATCGGGGCAGCTCTGGAGCAGCCTGGGACAGTGGAGTTTTCTGCTTGCGGCCGGTGCCGCGGCGGTGGCTATTGTGTTGACATTGATCTGGATATATCCGGAAAAAGCGCAGCAAAATGCGAGCTGAAGTTGTTTTGCACCGCAGTTGCTATAGTATGAACCTTAATTACGGGTCAGATCGATCGGAGTAAACATGAACTTCAGAATTGATATTGAGATGACACCGGAGGAGCTGCGTCGAGCCCTGGGGTTACCCGATGTGGCGAGTCTGCAGCAGGAGATGATTGCCAAGGTGCGTGAGCAGATGGAAGCGGGGGCGGAAGGTTATGACCCGCTCACGCTGCTCAAGCCCTATCTTAATAACGGTATCGGCTCGATGGAGGCTTTCCAGAAACTGTTGTTCAGTATGATGAACCAGTATGGAAGCGGCAAGCGCGATACCGACTGAACGGAAGTAACGGATGAGTCAGAGTGGAACAGGAGAAGCGGCCGTGCGGATTCTGCGTAAATATACCAATCGACGCCTGTACGATACATCGCGCAGTTGTTACGTCACCCTTGAGGACGTGAAACAGCTGGTACTCAGTGGCGAGAAATTTCAGGTTCAGGACTCCAAGACCGGCAACGACCTGACTCGCAACATCCTGCTGCAGATCATCAGTGAGCAGGAAGCGGAAGGGCATGGCACCCTGCTGACCAACCAGGTGTTGCAGCAGTTGATCCGCTTCTATGGCGACAGCATGCAGGGGATGATGAGCCAGTATCTGGAGCAGAGCATTGCCGCCTTCCTCGAACATCAGGACCGCATCCGCGAGCAGATGCAGACCATGATGGGCGCGGCCAACCCGCTGACCATGATGGGCCGCTTTGCCGATCAGAACATGGCGGTGTGGAACATGTTTGCACCCCGAGGCTCTGAAGCGACTGAGCAAGAACAGGCCGCCGACGAATCCGCCAAAACTGAAGCGACGAAAGAAGCAGCCAAAACCGGTGAAGGCCCTAAAGCCGCTTCAACCGGAAGTAAATCAAGCAAGGCGTAAAACCGCTTACGGCCGGTTACCTGCTTACCGGTTGCCTGCTTACCAGTTACCTGATTAAGAATCCCGCTGCCTGAGCCAGTGTGCGATGGCGGTCGGGACCTGCTCCAGTGCCTTGCGCCCGGTCAGGGTGCCGATATGACCTGCCTTGACCGCAAGTTCCGTGTAGTCGCCACTGCCGGTGATCTGCTGTAATGCTGAAGCGGTTTCCGGCGGCACCAGGTGGTCTGACAGACCGAAGATATTGAGCAGAGGCTGTGTCAGTGCCTGCATCCTTAGCGTTTTCCCCGCCAGTTCAAACCCTTCCGGTTTCAGCAGGGCGTTGTCCCTGAAAAACAGCTGCACAAATTCCTGCAGTGCCGCACTGGCAAGATCCGGACAATCATTGAGCCAGCGCTCCATCAGCAGGTAATTCAGTGCGCGCTCGGAATCGCCACTCAGCTCTTTGCCCGCCTGCAGCCGCTTTTCCAGCCCCAGCCGCATCGGTTTGAGTGCCTGATAAATCTCGTTGAGCAGCGGGCCCGGCAGATTGCCGTAGGCGGCGCCCGCCAGTTCCAGGTCGATATGGGCGGTCAGTCGACCCAGTCTAAAGCTTGGTTGGGCACTGTCGACAGGTGTTACCAGCGTAATCAGATTGCGAACCTTATCGGGGTGCAAGGCGGTATAGCAGAGGCTCAACACTCCCCCCTGACAGATGCCCGCCAGATTCAGTTTTTCTGCGGCGCCGTGCTGCAATACCCGGTCCACGCAGCGGTCCAGATAATCCTCAAGATAATCGTCCAGCTGCAGAAAACGGTCGCTGCGGCTCGGGTAACCCCAGTCGATCAGGTAAACGGGAATGCCTTCATCCAACAGGCGGCGAATAAACGAGCGCTCGGGGCTGAGGTCCAGCACCCAGGGACGATTGACCAGCGCATAACAGATCAGCAGCGGGGTCTGAGTGCGCGAGGTTTTGGAGCAATGTGCCCTGGGGTGATAGTGGTAAAGACGCACGCCATCGGCGCTGAAAATTTCATCCCGTTCGGCGCCCTGGTGGCGGCTGTCCAGCTGACTCAGGTTGCTGATGCTGTCATGCAGATGTTGCGTTTGTGCGGCCAGTTGCTGGCGGGCACGCTCGGCATCAAGACTGATCTTGGGCATGGGTGTCCTTGTGATCGGAAGCAGGGGCGTGCATTGCGCGCAACTGCTGCAGCTCGCGCTCAAGCGTGCGTACCCGTCGGCGCAACTGGTGGTGGCGCAGGGCCAGTTCGTCATGGCGGGTGTCGGTTACCAGCCCCAGGGCCGAACAGAAGCGGTCGCGCTGCTGCTGCCAGCCCTGGCGCAGCGCCATGGCGGCGTTGCTGATTTCACCCAGAGCCAAGCTGTAATCTTCGCTGGCGATTCGTTGTTGGTACACCGACTCGTAGCATTCGATCCAGAGTCGGTGCAGATGGTCGATATCGGTAACGGCATCCCGCTCAAGCTGTTCGCTCATCCGCTCCAGCGCAAGGGTATTGATAGCACTCAGTTGGGCCATGTAGGCGGCACGTGCCTGCTGAAAGCGCTCAAGCAGGCTAATGGACTCCCGTAGCTGACCGATCAGGTCAGGGCGGGTAAGTGGCTGCAGATTGGCCAGCAGCCCTGTCAACAGTTGGGTAAACTGGTTCAGGCTGTCCTGCCAGGGTGCCTGCTGCAGATTGAACAGGCCCAGCAGCATGCCGAGCTGTTCCGGCAGCTGCCAGCTGTGCAACACCCAGTCACGTGTCAGCTCATCCAGATGCTGCTTGAAATGCTCAAGCAACTGTTCAGAGTCGATGCTACCCTGTTCGGCCTGCTGCAGCAGTTCGGTGGCGAAGCGATTGAAACCGGCGCTCTGGCGGGTCAGTTTCAGCAACAGCTCGGCATGTTCCTCGGGCAGTTGCCGGTCATTGACCTTGTTCAGCAGCTGCTGCAGTTGTTCCCAGCCGCCTGGTTGCTCGCCGTTGCCGTGTTGCTCCAGTTGATCGAGCCACTGGCGCATGATGTTCAATAGTTGCTCGCTCACCTTGTCAGGACTCCGCGTGGGCTGGAGGGATATTGATCTTAAACCATGCGCGGTGCAGATTAAACGCCGGGTTCAAGCAGCTTGACCAGTTCCCGCGCCGCATTGCTCAGGGTGCGGTCACGGTGGTGGATATAGCCTAGCGGGCGCACGATCGCTTCGGTGCCGGTATCCAGTCGTACCAGCTGGTCATCGATCATGGTCTCCGGCAGCAGGCTCCAGCCAAGGCCGATGCTCACCATCATGCGGATGGTATCCAGATAATCGGTGCTCATGCCCAGGTTCGGCTCCAG
>Ga0079223_10001577_pt1 | contig 13666 bp, 14 predicted proteins | sample Stecom2011_FD_75072 | JGI IMG/M metagenome (GOLD analysis project Ga0079223, IMG submission 75072) | Agricultural soil microbial communities from Utah to study Nitrogen management - Steer compost 2011 | ecosystem: Environmental > Terrestrial > Soil > Agricultural land | place: USA: Utah... | reverse complement strand
CTAAATTATGACGTTTCAGTTATAACAAATGTTGGTATGGACCATATGAAACAATTAGGTGACACTTATGAGGCTATAGCAGCAAATAAATTAGGTATTGTAAAACATAAAGGACATTTAATTACAAGTATTGATCCATCATTATACCCGTTAGTCGAAGACCATGTAGCTATAAAAAAGGCTAGTGTAGCCTTTGTAAAAAAAGAAAGTGTACTGACAATCTCTGAACTACCTCATATTATTTCTTATAAGAATAACAAGTACAAACTATCATTGTTAGGTTACTTTCAAAATATAAACGCTGCGCTTGCTATAGATGTTGTAAAGTATTTGTATCCGGATATTTATTTAGAAAATATACAACAAGGATTATTAAAAACTAAGTACGCTGGACGTTTAGAAACGGTGTTACCTGGCGTTATTATTGATGGTGCACATAATTTACATGCAATTCGTCAAGTCATTTTTTCACTAAAATCAATCTATAAAGTGTATAATGTACATGTACTTTTCAGTGCGCTATCTGATAAAGAGCCAAAATTGATGTTAGATGAACTCAAAAAATATGCAAAAACAATTACTTTGACTGCTTTTTCGGATCCTCGTTATAAAAACTTAGATTTTCTTCCCTATAATTTTGAATTGAATCCTAAAAAAGCTTTAAACAATTTAATCCAGAACAAAAAAGAAAATGACGTTATTTTAGTAACGGGTAGTTTGCACTTTATTGGGTACATGAAAAAGGAAGTAATTCCGTACTTGAAATAAGGTGATGTAAATGTTGATTAATCAAGTATTAATTTATTCAGAATTTCATAATGTAGATAGACCAAAAGGCGTTGTCATCATTACGCATGGCATTGCACTACATTCAGTATACTATAGAAAAATGGCAGAAGCACTGAACCAATCAGGTTATTCTGTTATTTTGTATGATGTTCGTGGACATGGCAAGTCTCAAGGTAAACGTGGCGATGTAAAAAGCGTTTTTCAATTCACATCAGATCTTTATGAGATTGTTGAGCATACTAAATTAGAACATAAATTACCTATATACTTAATTGGACATTCAATGGGTGGTATCATTACTAAACTATATGCGACATTGTATGATAATTTTGATGGAGCAATTATTCTTTCAAGTCCAAGCAACTCGCAGAAATTAGGCGTATTTGGTATATTACCATCTTGGTTATTTGGATTCTTAAGAATTAAAACTGATTTTTCTGATGATAGATTATCACATTTTCCACCATCTGATAATGTTGATCCTTATGCATTGAAAAACTTTACTTTCAGATTAATTATTCAAACATTAAAAATAGGCACAAAATATATAGAAAAGAATATTAACAACATAACTAAACCCATACTCATTATGCATGGATCTGATGATCAATTGGTTGCACCAAAAATGTCCGAAAGTTTCTATGAAGCCCTAACAATTAAAGATAAAAAACTTATTATAATTGAAGGTGGTTATCATAATTTGAATGATGATACAGTCACTGAAGAAGTGTTAGTAGAAATAACTAAATGGCTTGATAATCATAAATAGTATTAAAAAAGTTGTCCTAACGTAACTGTTAGAACAACTTTTTTTAATGTTTAAATTTGAACTGATTTAAGGATTATATCTTTTTTTCTATGGTGGTTACTGATGTAAATTAGTATAAGTGATAACATAAAGAATACAACGGAACTGTCAAATAGTAATTGTGGATCATGATCATAAATAAATGCACCAAATATTGGGCCTATAATTGTACCAATAGAGAAGAATGATTGTCTAATACCAAGTGTTGTAGCTACATTATGATTGTCTGAAAACTTAGAAATATGATCTTGCTCTAGTGGTGCAAAAATTGCTTTAATAGCAATATAGACCATATACATCGTATATAGATATATTAAGAATTGAGATTCGCTGACTCTGAATAAGATAAGTACGAGGATTGCACTAATGATTTGGAATATGCTAATAAGTTTTAAGCGGTGTTTTATACGCATGAATAACGGGACTAATATAATACCTGCTAACAATGATACAATACCAGCAACCATTTTAAAATTACCAAGCTCATTTGCTAATAAGCCTAAATCATTAAAGTATACATCTAAGTATTTTTCTACATTGGTTGCTGCAATTGTAATAAATGTTAAAGCAATTAAAAAGTAAAGTAACTCTGGTTTGATATTTCTAACTTCTTTAAAACCTTCCCAAAATTGTGTGCGCTTCTTATTAGGATCTACTTCAACCTTGTTCGGTTTAAACCATATTGCGATAACTAAAGCAAACACACTAACTCCTATAGCTTGAGCAAGGAATGCATTAAAAAATATATCAGTTCTAAAATATTGTATAAAGAATGTATTTGTATGAATAAAACCACCTAAGAATTGACCGATTGCACCACCTAAGCCAATAGCAGCAACACCAAAAGCAATGTTTTTGGCCCTTTTATCTCTATCTGATGCAACGATCATATCTCCAACAAGAATGGTAAATGCTGCAGACATACCAAAACCACTAATAAATCTAAAGACACTTAAGGACCACTGATCAAAAACATGACCCATACCAAATAATAGCTGCATGGTTGCATATATTAATATGCCAATAATCAAACTAACTTTTTTCTTGTTTTGATCAGCCAAATTACCCCAAAATGGACCACCAAACATCATGCCTAAATTCATAAAAGAAAAGAAAAATCCAAACATATAGTTTGGTAATCCTATATCATTGACATAGTATGGCATTAAAGGATGATGGGAATTTGTTACAATGCCTTGTATAAAGAATATTATTAAATAAAATATCATAAATTTTTTCATATTTTTACACTCACAAAAAAGATTATAGCATAAATATGTCATAATGGGACGAGGACACAAAAAAAGACATGAAACATGCCTTTTTATAGGATATTATCGTTTAAAATTTCTATTTTTTAAGTATTTAATCCATCGTATGAAATAGGAAATAAAGCTTGTGAGCAAAATGATTGTAATGGTAGCGTAGGTAACGATAGTTGCTATATTTGTTATGTTTGCTAAACTCATATTAAAATAGTCTGCAAGCATTTGATAGTTTTGAATCAACACAAGATCTGGTAGAAGCAGAATGACAACAACAAAGATTGCACCATAAAATTCTGTAAACGTACTCGTTAACAATGTGTAAAATGTTTCCCTACCTGCGTAGAAACGGTATAAGTAGTTAAGCATTGTAATGGTTATGCTAGAGATAATAAAGAATGTAAATACACCTTTATAAGCGCTGTTTAAAAACTGTGATGTTACGCCATTAATATTTAGAATAAAGATTGTTTCATAAAATAGTAAAAATAACGTACCAAAAGTAATGAGTATAATAGCTACAAAAATCATCTCAACAAGAATTTTCACTCTAGATTTTATATCAGGTGTCACATCAAACTTAGGGACATCAATTAAATCAGACACTTTCCAGTCTTTAAATTTTTCATCGACTTTTGCTTTAACTTTGGGCAATTTATAAGACCAAAATGCTAAAGTGATTAAAGCAAACACACTCAAACCAAAGGTTGTTAGATTACTAAATATGTGACTGAATAATGACCCAAAAATTAATTCCGGTTGATTGACATCCATTTCAGTTAAACTCGTAATTATACCAACAACAACTGCAAGCATAGATGAGAAAATTAAACCAACTTTAACGAATAATTTAAAGTCCTGGTAAAATCTCGGATCAACAACATGTTGATTTGTTGTTTGATATTGATAAGCTACATCTATTGGATGACCAAGTTTATGCAATACCGTTTCAATGTCATCTTCTGTATAATTTGGATCATTTTGAAGCATATCCATAATGTTAGATTCTAGTTCTTTACTAATTTCATCTCTTTTATCTTCAGGACACCGTCTTGTTACAGAATATATATATTTTTCAATGGTTTTATTCATACGAGTTATTCTCCTTAAATAGTGTATTCATCTGATTTTGAATGTCTAGCCATTCTTTTTTTAGTTTATCTAAAATGTGTTTGCCATCTTGGTTAATTTTGTAGTACTTTCTTGGTCTTGAATCTGTTGTATCCCAAGTGGACTCTAATAAACCTTGTTCCTCTAATCGGCGTAGTAAAGGATAGAGCGTTCCAGCTTCAATAGATATGTTTTGAGATTCGAGCTGTGATAGCAATGAATAACCATATTGATGCTCTGTTAATGCACTTAATACAAATAGTATCAGTGTGCCTCGTTTTAATTCTGCAATTAAGTTGTTTAGTATTTGGTCCATAGCCTGTCTCCTTTGTATATATTATACTGTATGACATACACTATTGTCAATATATTAACATTAATTAAACAACAATAAAAAAAGACACTTAATTTATTAAGTGTCTAAAGTCTTTTGATTTACTTACTTACTTGTTTTGATTTCTTTTGACCAATCTTATTTTCTGTACCATTCATCAATCTAATGAAGTTTTTCTTATGCATATATATAATAAGAAGTACGATTAGTGTGATTACAATTAAGTTCACTATTTGAGACTGATATGATATGGCTAAGTTAGGTACGGGTATCCATATTTCTTTAATAAGTATACCGACCCACAACATAACAGCTACAAAAAAGGATGCAACAACAGAGCCAACTGATACATATTTTGTCGTAAATGCTACAATAAAGAACATTGCGATACCAGATAAACCGATAATAGGGTTAATAGCAATTACAGCACCTACGCCAGTTGCAACAGCTTTGCCACCTTTAAATCCAATGTAAATTGACTTAATATGACCAATGGCCGCAAATGCACCATACAATATTGAAATATCATAAGTATCAAAAATCAAGTAAAGATCAGGGATACCTAACATATAGCGAATAATTATGATTGGTAATGCACCTTTAAAACAATCTAATAAAAATGTTGAAACACCATATTTGATACCAAGCACACGCGTAACATTTGTAGAACCAACATTTTTACTACCGTGTTCACGTATATCAATACCTTTAAATAGTTTAGGTATAATATATCCAAATGGGATTGCACCAATTAAGTAGGAAGATATTATAGCTATTATAATCCATAAAATTTGCATATTCATTTACCTCGTGTTAAATTATAACATAAACAAAACTTTATTGTACGCATGTGCACACCAGAAAAAAGTAAAAAATGTAATTTCAGCACATAAATCTTGACAGTGCTATTTTTTTATTATACAATGATGTTGGCACTATACTAAAAAGAGTGCTAAAAGGGTGAAATAGATGATATCTTCAAGACAAAAACTTATCTTAAAAGCAATCATAGACATGTTTTCTGAAACAGGAGAACCGGTTGGATCTAAGGCATTAATGGATTTACCGTACTTAAGCTATTCATCAGCTACATTAAGATATGATATGGCAGTTTTAGAAGACCTGGGTTATTTAGAAAAAACACATACATCATCAGGTCGTGTACCTTCTGAACGTGGCTATAAATACTATATAGAACACTTAGTTACAAGGGATTCTAATATTGCTGATGTGTTTCCACTCATTGATGAAGTATTTAGTAAAAAGGCAATGGGTAGAGAACATACAATTAAAGAAGCCTTAAAACTACTCACGGATTTAACAAATTATACAGCTGTTGCAGTAGGTCCTGATATTTTACAGTCGCACATAAAACGTATTGAGATGGTACCTTTAGGACTTAAGGATGCAGTCATGTTAATCGTAACAGACAGAGGCCATGTTCAACATCAACAAATACATATTTCTGAAGATATGAGCATGAATGATATTAAAGAAGTTATTCAAACTTTAGATGATTTGTTAAAAAATAGAACCTTAGAAGATGCACTTAAGATATTAAAAGAAGAATATGCAATTTCTGAACTTAATCAGTTTATGAGCTACCAAAGTCAAATTATTGATTCATTCATTGAAGCATTTTCAAAGTTTGCATCCGATTCCTTTTACCTATCAGGTATGACAAATGCATTCGAACAACCCGAATTTAGTAATGTCGCACATATGAAACGGTTTATTGATATGATGGATCGCAGGGAAATAATAAAACTAATTGGTACAGAAGATGGTATAAGTGTCAGGTTTGGTTCGGAAATGGAAATTAAACCATTTAATCAAATGACAGTAATCTCTATCCCATATCATATAGATAATGAACAAAGAGGAACAATTGCCCTTGTTGGACCATCGAGAATGTCCTATCAAAAGGTGATCCCACTCTTAGAGTATATTGCAGCTAATTTAGCAAAATTATATAAAGACAATAATAAGGAGACTTAAGAAGATGGCAGAACAAGAAAAAGAGACAGTTCATATTGATGAGACTGAATCCACAGAAACAAAAGCGTCGAAAAAAGAAAAAAAATCAAAACAACAATTGAAAATTGAATCACTTGAAGCAGAAATCAAATCCTTAAATGATAAATATTTAAGAACCTTAGCGGAATCTGAAAACTTCAAGAAACGTATTCAAGCAGAAAAGGTAACAGATAGAAAATATGCAGCCAGTGGGTTTGCTACAGAGTTATTAACACCTTATGAACAATTTTCAAAAATTGTAGAATTTCCAACAGATAATGAATTACTTAGTAACTTCTTAATAGGTTTTAAAATGATCAGAGATCAGTTTAAAGATGTCTTAGAAAAAGAAGGTGTTGTTCAAATTAAATCTGAAGGACAAATGTTTGATGCTAAAGTGCATCATGCAATTGAAAAAGAAAGTAATAAAGAAAAACCAAATGGAACAATATTAGAAGTATTACAAAATGGATATTATTTCAAAGATAGAGTATTAAGACCGGCCATGGTAAAAATAAATGAATGGAGTGAAGAAAATGGCGAAGACAAATAAAATTATAGGTATTGACCTAGGAACTACAAACTCAGTTGTATCAGTTATGGAAGGAAATGAAGCAAAAGTTATTCCAAATGCCGAAGGTGGGCGTACAACCCCAAGTATTGTTGCATTTAAAGGTGATGAAATCTTAGTAGGTGAAGTTGCAAAACGTCAACTCATTACAAACCCTGATACAGTATATAGTATTAAACGTCACATGGGTGATGCAAAATATAGAGTCAAAGCAGCAGGTAAAGAATATACACCTCAACAAATTTCTGCATATATTCTACAAAATTTAAAGAAAACAGCAGAAGATTATTTAGGTGCAACAGTTACAGATGCAGTTATTACTGTGCCTGCATACTTCAATGACGCTGAACGTCAAGCAACCAAAGATGCTGGTAAAATTGCTGGGTTAAATGTTAAACGAATCATTAACGAACCAACTGCATCAGCACTTGCTTATGGCATTGATAAAACAGATAAAGAACAAACTATCTTAGTCTTTGACTTAGGTGGTGGTACATTTGACGTATCTATCCTACACTTAGCAGATGGTACATTTGAAGTTGTCTCAACATCAGGTGATAATAAATTAGGTGGTGATGACTTTGACCACAGAATTTATGAATTCTTAGCAGCAGAATTTAAAAAAGAACATGGTATTGACTTACTTAAAGATAAAATGGCGTTACAACGTCTACGTGATGCAGCAGAAAAAGCTAAAAAAGAATTATCTGGTGTTACATCAAGTTCAATTTCACTACCATTTATTACAATGGGTACTGCTGGTCCATTACACTTTGAATACAACTTATCACGTGCGAAATTTAATGAATTAACTAAAGACTTAGTTGATCAAACATTAAAATCAGTTCGCCGTGCACTTGCTGATGCAAAATTAACAAATTCAGATATTGATCAAATCTTATTAGTTGGTGGTTCAACAAGAATTCCAGCTGTACAAGAATTAGTCACTAAAGAATTTGGTAAAGAACCAAATAGATCTGTGAACCCTGATGAAGTTGTTGCAATGGGTGCAGCGATCCAAGGTGCCGTTTTAGCGGGTGATGTTAAGGACGTACTATTATTAGACGTTACGCCATTATCATTAGGTATTGAAACACTTGGTGGGGTCGCAACTAAGTTAATCGAAAGAAATACCACTATTCCAACATCAAAATCACAAGTATTCTCAACAGCTGCTGATAACCAACCAGCTGTAGATATTCACGTATTACAAGGTGAAAGACCAATGGCAGCTGACAACAAAACTCTTGGACGCTTCCAATTAACAGACATTCCACCTGCAAGACGTGGTGTACCTCAAATTGAAGTGACATTTGATATTGATGCTAATGGTATTGTATCTGTTAAAGCAAAAGATTTAGGTACAAATAAAGAACAAAAAATTACTATTACAGGTAATGGTGGTTTATCTAAAGAAGAAATTGATGCAATGATTAAACAAGCTGAAGAAAATGCTGAAGCCGATAACAAACGTAAAGAATTAGTTGATGCTAAAAATGAAGCAGATAGCATGATTTTCCAATCAAGAAAAGCTGTTGAAGATTTAGGCGAAGAAGTAACAGATGAAGAAAAAGAAGCTATTGAAACAGCAATTAAAGACTTAGAAGAAGTATTAAAAGGTGAAGATGTTGAAGCCATTAAAGCTAAAAACGAAGCACTCGCTAAAGCAAGTCAATCAATTGCAATGAAAGCATATGAAAAAGCAAACAAATCAAATGATGCAGAAGCAAAATCAGATACGGATTCAAACGATGATGATAAAGATGATGCTGTAGAAGCTGAATTTACTGAGAAAAAATAAAAAAAGAAAAATAGGAAAGTATAAAAACTTTCCTATTTGACTAACATAAGGAAGCGATATATTATGGCAAAAAGAGATTATTATGATGTGCTTGGGGTTTCCAAGTCAGCATCACAAGACGAAATTAAAAAAGCATATAGGACTTTAGCTAAAAAGTATCATCCGGACGTATCTAAAGAAAAAGATGCAGAAACGAAGTTTAAAGAAGTTCAAGAAGCATATGATGTTTTAAATGATTCAAATAAAAAAGCACAGTATGACCGTTTTGGCCATGCTGGAACACAAAGTGGTGATCCATTTGGTGGTGCTGGTGGCTTTGGTGGCGGTTTTGGTGGCATTGATGACATCATCAATCAATTCTTTGGCGGTGGCGGTGGTAGTTCTAGAAGAACACGACAAACCTCCAATGTAGGTGAAGACTTAAACATGCGCATGACCATTGACTTTATGGATGCTGTTTTAGGTACAACCAAAAACGTCAATGTAGAAATCACAGAAGACTGTGGTCATTGTCACGGTTCTGGTGCTGAAAGTTCAAAAGATGTACATACATGTAGTAAGTGTCATGGACAAGGGTATATTAATGTTGATCAACGTACCATGTTTGGTACAATGCGTAGTCAACAAGTTTGTCCACAATGTCAAGGTGAAGGTCAAACAATTGATAACAAATGTCATGTTTGTTCAGGTGCTGGACGTGTCAAAAAGACCAAGACTGTAGATGTGAAAGTACCAGCAGGTGTGGATAATGAAATGACATTACGCGTACCTGGTTACGGTAATGGGGGTCGCAAAGGTGCTGAATCAGGTGATCTTTATATTACATTTAGAGTTAAACCACACAAAATATTTAAACGACGTGGCTCGGACATTATATTAGATGTTCCAATTACCTTTACCCAAGCAGCTTTAGGTGATAAAGTTGATATACCAACCATTCATGGTGATGTGGAGTTAAGTATTCCTGCAGGTATACAATCCGGTACACAATTAAAACTTAAGAATAAAGGTACTAAAGATCCAAGATCTGGTAAGACAGGCGATCAACACGTCATTGTAAGTATTGAAACACCTAAAAACCTATCTAGTGAAGAAAAGAAACTATTTGAACAACTATCTAAACTAGATGCCAACAGAAAAAAGACTGGTTGGGAAAAATTTAAATCATTTTTTACAAATTAAGAGGATTTATCCTCTTTTTGTTTTATAATAGTAAAAGAAAGGAAGTGACATAAATTATGATATTAGTTAAACATCAAAATGAAGGTAATTTGGAACCCTACTTTTATTTTGCTTTAGAAAAGTATGTACTTGAAAATTTGTTAAAAGATGATGAAACTTACTTTTTCACGTGGCGTATAAAAGGTATAGTCTCAGGTAAAAACCAAGTCATAGAAAATGAAATAAATATCCCTTATGTTAAAGCAAACAATATCAAGTTTTTTAGACGACCTACTGGTGGAGGTTCTGTATATGCGGATGAAAACAACACCATGTTCACAATTATTACAAAACGTAGTGGTAAAGACTTCTCATTTAAAAATCATTTAGTAAAAATTATTGAAGCATTTAACAAATTAGGTGTTAACTTAGAGTTTAGTGGTAGGAATGATATTTTATTAGATGGTAAGAAAGTATCAGGTAATGCTTTTTTGCAAAATAAATATGGTATGTTGATGCATGGAACACTTATGTATGATTTGGATATAGAAACAATGGTTAGAGCTCTAAATCCACCAGATGAAAAACTTATTTCAAAAGGTATTGCAAGTGTTCGTAGCCGCGTCAATAACTTAAAACCATATTTAAATGGTATGAGTCATGATCAATTAGTAAATTATCTTGAAACTGTGTTAACCGACCAAGTCTATACATTAAATAAAAAAGAAGTTCAACAGCTCATAATAGATGGTGCACAATATCAAAGCAACGAGTGGCTTTATAGAAGTCAACCTGAGTATACTCAAAAATTGTCTAAAAGGTTTGACTGGGGCCATATTGATATGCGATTGAATATTAAATTGGGTGTCATTAAAGATGTCAGCATAACAGGAGATTTCTTTGAGCTTAAAGAAGATTTAAGTGCCTTGGAAAAACCATTTGTTAATCAAACATGGAGTTACCCAGTTATTCAAAATATCATAGATAAATTAAGGGTTGATCAAATTATATTAAATGCTACAAACAAAGATATATTATCCTTGTTTGAACATGCTTTTATAGATGATAAAAATTAAAACATAATGCTTTGATTGCGGTGTTCTAACATATTTGTCTAATTTATGATAAAATACATAAAATCAATTGACTTATGATTGCTTATTTAATATAATTAACAAGGTTGAGGTGAAATGTATGAAATTAGAAACAAAACTTCTTGATGCTAAGACCTTAATTGATACGACAATAGATTTAAGGCATCTCATTGATAATGATATTGACTTGATTGCATTAAATAATGTGCATGTTAAGGGTACAATCTATCGTGTCTATGATGAGGTACAATTAGATTTAAATGTGGTTTTAGAAGTTGTACAAAAATGTACGATCACGTTAAAGCCTGTAAATTATCCTTTATCATTTGAAGTTGTAATTAACTTTTCAAATGATGAGGCAACATATGACTACATCCCAACAGACATAATTGATTTGGATGCAGTTATCTTTGCAGAGATTATGCTACATAAAGCACTTAATGTTTACCATGAATCAGCAGATCTTGATGCATTTGTTGCACCAAAAGAAATACACCCAGCTTTTAAAAGTTTAAAAGAAAAAAAGAAAGATTAGGAGGTGAATACACATGGCAGTTCCATTTAGAAGACAGAGTAAGGGAAAAAAGCGCCGTCGTCGTTCACATTACAAGTTAAAGACTCCAACGATTGTAGTTGATCCACAAACAGGAGAATTTACCTTACCACATAGAGTTACACCAAATAGTGGTTATTATAAAGGTCAATTAGTTTTAGCTAAGAAAGTTAAAAAAGAAGAATAAGCCTTTATTAAAGAAAAAGCACGAGAAGTGCTTTTTTCTTTGGTATAATATATAAAAAGCAAGTTGAGGTTACAAGATGAAACATATTAGTGTCTTATTAAATGAATCCATAGATGCATTGAATATCGATCCAGATGGTATTTATGTAGATGCCACATTAGGTGGTGGTGGACATTCTTTAGAAATATTAAAACAATTGAATAAAGGTCATCTATATGCATTTGATCAAGATGCGTATGCTATTATGAAGGCTAGTGAGCGTTTAAAATCATATCATAACAAGACATTCATTCAAGCAAATTTCGAACAAATGAAGGATAAACTAAATGAGCTAGGTATTTTAAAGGTTGATGGGATACTTTTCGATTTAGGGTTATCTTCTTTTCAAATTGATGATGAAACAAGAGGTTTTTCCTATTTAAAGGATTATGACTTAGATATGCGCATGAATAAATCATCCACACTAACCGCTAAAGACATCATCAATACCTATGATAGACAAGCACTTGCAGATATATTTAGGAATTATGGTGATGAGAAAAATGCTTGGAAAATAGCAGGGCTGATCACTGAAAAAAGACCACTTCAAACAACCTTAGAATTGGTAAAGATTACAGATATTGCAAACAAAGGTATGAAAGGGCACTCTGCAAAGCGTGTATTTCAAGCTTTAAGAATAGAAGTCAATAGGGAAATGGATGTTCTAGAAAAAGCACTTAATTCAACCTTAGAACTACTTAATGTTGGTGGTAGATTATCAATCATTACTTTCCAGTCACTTGAAGATAAGATGGTCAAGCAATTTTTCAAAATACATAGTGAAGTGAACTTGCCAAGAAATGTTGACATAAGAAACTTACCTAAGCCACCTTTAAAAGTTATAAATAGAAAGCCTGTTACACCAAGTAAAAAAGAGTTAGAAGATAATTCGAGGAGTCATTCAGCAAAGTTAAGAATCGCAGAAAAACAAGCATAAAAATAGCCTTGAGATGTGCTCTCGAGGCTATTTTTATGAGTTGTTAGTCTTTTTTTGTAGGGCTAGCAGATACCAATATACGAATATATTCTATATCGTAGTGCTTAAATACTGGATGCGATTTGATGGCTTCATAGATTTCCGGATAGTCTATTTCTTTAATTGTTGGGTTGTAGTCTGTCTCATCTTTAATGACCATATGTAAATGAGAGTCATGTTGATGATATGGATTATCTAAACCTAAATCATAATACTTAACACCATCTAAATTAATCTCAATGATGAGATTATTATCTAAAAAGAATTGTAAGTTATTATATAATGTAGAAATATTTGAATAACCTTTTTTAGATAATTCATCATAAATTTCTTTAAAAGTTAAATGTCGGTCTTTAAGTACTTCAAGTAATGCTCTACGTGCTTTTGTAAAGCGCTTTTTAGAGTCAATTAGCTTCTGTGGTTTCATTGTATCCTGCCTCCTTTAAATCGGAATGTTTGTTGAAGTAATCACGCATGATCTTATGAACTTTGTCTTTAGTCAGTGTTAATGTTTGATGTTTAGTTACACCACGCTCCACTTCAACTGGTTTGAGAATATGCATATGTATTCTAGGCTTTTTCATGTAAAGTTTTTGAATGAAATTAGGTTTCTTATAGACAAAGACAAATGGTAGTATTTTTGCATCAGCGTCCGATGCAAATCTAAATGCACCACTTAAAAATTTACGCATACCCACATGATATGGACGAATTGATGCCTCTGGCATAACAAGTATCGGTGTTTTCTTAGATAATTCATTTCTTAGCTCCTCTAAGAAGTGTACCATTAACTCTTTGGTTTCAGGAATTGGAATACCACCCGCAACTCTTAAGATAGTACCCACAAAAGGTAACCCAAGATTTGACTGGAGCATTGTAACATAGATTTTCCTTGGAAATAGCAGTGCACCAATCCATACAGCATCAAGCACGTGTACGTGGTTAGATACCAAAATAAAACG
>Ga0079223_10001574_pt1 | contig 13678 bp, 12 predicted proteins | sample Stecom2011_FD_75072 | JGI IMG/M metagenome (GOLD analysis project Ga0079223, IMG submission 75072) | Agricultural soil microbial communities from Utah to study Nitrogen management - Steer compost 2011 | ecosystem: Environmental > Terrestrial > Soil > Agricultural land | place: USA: Utah... | reverse complement strand
TTCGGGAGCACCGCCGAGCTGGGGATCTACGAGATGAACCAATCGGGCTTACGGGAGGTGAGCAATCCTTCCGAACTGCTGCTTACTCGAAACCACGAAGGGTTGAGCGGGGTCTCCATTGCCGCGGCGATCGAAGGCATCCGGCCTTTTTTGATCGAGACCCAAGCACTGGTGAGCACCGCCGCGTATGGCACCCCGCAGCGGTCGGCCACCGGCTTCGATATCCGGCGGATGAACATGTTATTGGCCGTGCTAGAAAAACGGGCGGGCTTTAAGCTGGCTCAGAAAGATGTGTTCCTCAATATAGCCGGCGGGTTGCGGGTAAGCGATCCGGGGATGGACTTATCGGTGATTACCGCGGTGCTGTCGTCGAGCCTCGATATGGCTATTGAACGGGAAACTTGTCTTTGCGGCGAGGTGGGATTGTCGGGAGAGATTCGTCCGGTACATCGTGTGGAACAACGGATACAGGAAGCCGAGAAGTTAGGATTTTCTCGCGTTCTTATCCCTTCCAACAATCTGAGGGGATATCACAAAAAAGGGCAGATTGAAATTTTGGAGGTACGCAAAGTGAGCGATGCTTTTAGGCTGTTGTTTTCGTAAAGAAACGCGAAAACCTTTGTAGCTTAAAAAAAATATTGTACATTTGCAACCGCTCGAAGCATTTGTATCTTCGGAGGAGATATTGGGTACCTTGGCCGAGTGGTTAGGCGCCGGTCTGCAAAACCGTCGACGGCGGTTCGAATCCGCCAAGTACCTCCAAGAAAATCCTTGCAACCACCTATAATGGGGATTGGTCGCAAGGTTTTTTAATGTGAGCCTGCAACGCGATCGAATTGTCAGGAAGTTTCGGAATCCTCTTTCCTGAACGCGTCGGTTACCTTTTCGTAGTTCTCTTTCCAAGATTCGGAAACGGTGCTAAAGAAATCACTCGCGCTTTCTCGAATCACTTCCCATTTGCCATCGGCTACACTTTCGTACTCTTGTAACTTAGAAGCCAAGTTATCCCGTATCCCTTTCAAATTATCTAACTGCTCCCGGTACTCCTCTTTAGCATCGTCCGCTATCTCGTGGGCCTTATGCTCTAGTTTTTCAATATAGGCTGCCAGTTCATCAAGAACCTGGTGTGCTTTTTGTTTGAATTCATCTTTTTTCATCGTAACGTGTATTGTCTTTAACTTCAATAAGTAAACATATATGAAAGAGATTGGTTCAAGATGGGGGGATATTTAATACTCTACTGTTTATTACTCTATTGCACTTAACACCATTCAGGAGGATTTAAGAAAATAAAACAGTAGATTATAGCAATATACTTGACATAAAGTAAGTAAAATGGTGAGAAACGCGTATCTTTGCAACTTACATGAAATTTTATGCTGAACATTATAATTTTTGGAGCCCCAGGTTCTGGGAAAGGGACTCAAAGCGAGAAACTAATCGATAAATATGGGCTGAAGCATATATCTACGGGTGATTTATTTCGAACCGAGATTAACGAAAAGACGGAGCTGGGAGTTTTGTCTGATTCATTCATATCAAAAGGTCAATTAGTTCCCGATGATATTGTTATAGGAATGTTGGAAGGGCAGTTGAAGAAACGTTACGGTTTACCGGGATTTATATTTGATGGTTTTCCTCGTACCTTATTCCAAGGCGAAGCTCTTGATGCTATGTTAGCTAAGTATAATGAAAAAGTATCATTGGTGCTTAGCCTGGAAGTGGAAGACGAGGAGTTGGTTCAACGCTTGCTCAAAAGAGGAGAAATTTCGGGTCGATCGGATGATAATAGAGAGGTCATCGAGTCACGATTAAAAGTTTATTACGATCGAACGGCTCCACTAAAGGAGTTTTATCGCAAGCAAGGTAAGCTAGTTGAAATAAAAGGACAAGGTTCTATAGGGGATATTTTTGAATCGATGATGTTGACTGTAGATCGAATTATAGCATAGAGATGGCTGATACCAATTTCGTTGATTACGTAAAGATTTTTTGCCGCTCGGGGAAGGGAGGCCGTGGTTCGGCTCATTTCCGACGAGAGAAGTTTGTTCCGAAGGGAGGACCTGACGGGGGCGACGGGGGCAATGGAGGCGATATTATCTTGCGTGGTAATCGAAACTACTGGACGCTGTTACACCTTCGTTATCAACGCCATATTTTTGCAGGGCATGGCGAGAGTGGATCCAAGGCTAACCGGACTGGGAAAAGTGGGGAATCCAAGGTGATTGAAGTCCCCTGTGGTACAGTGGCATATGATGCGCACACGGGAGAATACTTATGTGATATCACCGAGCACGAACAAGAAGTTCTCTTATTAAAAGGCGGCAGGGGAGGGTTAGGAAACGTGCACTTCAAATCGGCTACTAACCAGGCACCTCGCTACGCGCAGCCAGGGGAACCTTACGAGGAGCGATGGATTATTTTGGAATTAAAGCTTTTGGCCGACGTAGGATTAGTGGGTTTCCCTAATGCTGGGAAATCGACCCTTCTTTCGGTGGTATCGGCCGCGAAACCAAAGATAGCGGACTATCCTTTTACCACACTCGAGCCAAACCTGGGAATCGTTAGCTATCGTGACGGTAAATCCTTTGTAATGGCTGATATCCCTGGAATTATTGAAGGAGCAAGCGAAGGGAGAGGGTTAGGATTACGCTTTCTACGTCATATAGAGCGTAACTCGCTGTTACTGTTCGTGATTCCAGCAGATAGTGACGACATACTCGCGGAGTACTCCATCCTTTTTAACGAACTAAAACAGTATAACCCCGAATTGCTCGATAAAATGCACATACTTGCTATATCTAAAGCTGATATGTTAGACGAAGAGTTAATGCAAGAAATTTCCCTCGAGTTACCGGAAAATATTCCTTACGTGTTTATGTCTTCCATTACTGGATATGGTCTTCCGGTATTAAAAGACATCTTGTGGAGAGAACTCAATTCTGATAATTCGGTACCATTATCGGTTTCACGCCATCCTTTAGTTCATCGGAGCCTTGACGTGACTGTCCTCGATTTTGAGCCTGAGGAGACATTTCTTGACGAACTCGATGAAATGGACGATCCAGACGATCCAAATGCGGAAAACGAAGATAATAACAAGAGTACGTAAGGTTCGCTAAAATCGGTTTTAGTGATTGTGTTAGATCATGAAGGTACACCCTCAACATAATAATTTACTTCTTTTCAACCTCTTGGATAATGAGGGAGCAATCTCTCATTTTAGTACCACTCGCACGGGAGGTGTGAGTGATGGAGCATATGCTTCGCTCAACACGGGTAACTTTTCAGATGATAGTCCCTTGAATATCCACGAGAACCGGAAAATCATCGCTCGGATGTTCTACATGGAAACGGATGAATTTATTATCCCACACCAAACACATGGTACAAAGGTTTTGGTGGTTGATAAAGACTTTTTGGGACTGGAACACTCTTTAGCGATAGAAACATTGTACGGGGTGGATGCCGTGGTTACAAACGAAAAAGGAATTTTCCTATGTATAACCACGGCTGATTGCGTTCCTGTTCTGTTATATGATAGAGAAAAAGATGTTATTGCCGCGATTCACGCGGGGTGGAAAGGTACCGTGGGTGGTATTGTGGAAAAGACAATTCGTAAGATGATCTGTCAATATGGTTCTTCTCCAAAAAATATCGTTGCTGGTATAGGTCCGGCTATATGTCCTGCCCATTATGAAGTGGGGAATGAAGTGGTTGAACAATTTATCACTAGTGGCTTTAACCTATCGGATGAGTCTGTTTGTTACAGGAAGCGTGAAGGGTCTAAATACTTTCTTAACTTAAAGGAGATCAATCGTAGAGAGCTCCTCCGTTTGGGTGTTTCTGAGTCACTGATAGAAAAAAGTGATTTGTGCACGTTTGAAGAGCAAGAACTTTTCTTTTCAGCTCGACGACAAACTGTACATTCGGGAAGGATGCTAACGGGTATCATGATTAAGAGGAGAGCGTAGTAAGTCCGTGAGCAAAAGATAATGGCAGTTGATTAAAAGATAAAAGGGAACGATTCGCCAAATGGCTATCGTCCCCCCTATTTTATTAATCAACATACTTCTTACTTACTTGAAGTACGTGGTAAGCAATTAATACCGTTGACCTACCACTTCCCAGTTGATAATTTTCCAAATCTCTTTCAGATGGTCGGCACGCCTGTTTTGATAATCCAGGTAATAGGAGTGTTCCCATACATCGAAACCTAGAATTGGTGTGAGACCTTTCGTCACAGGATTGCCACCACCGCTTTCTTTTTCGATGGAGAGTTTGCCGTTCGCATCTTTTGCCAACCATACCCAGCCTGATCCAAAGACAGAAACTCCTGCCGCGTTAAACTCTTCTTTAAACTTGTCGAACGATCCAAACTGTTCGTTGATTGCATCTCCTAACTTACCAGTGGGCTCGCCACCACCATCTTTTTTGAAAGAGGTGAAATAGAGGTTGTGGTTCAGTATCTGGCCCGCGTTATTAAAGATAGCACCATCGCTCTCTTTAACCACCGTTACTAGGTCCGCGTCCTCAAATTTAGTTCCAACTACTAATTTTTTCAAATTGTCCACGTAGGCTTGGTGGTGTTTACCGTAATGGAGTTCAATTGTTTGTTTACTAATAACCGGCTCTAAGGCATCGGTTGCATAAGGCAACGCTACTTTTTCGAATTTCATATTTTCTTTATTTTTAGAATTGTTGTTATCGTTGTTCCTCGCGTTCGAGCTGTTGCAACTGGTCATGGCTAAAGCCAACAAGCCAGTCATCAAATAAAAATGTATTGTTTTCATACGACTATTTTATTTTCTTCTTTGATGATGTATGGAACTACCTTCAAGGGTACGGGCAGTTTGCCCGTTCGCTTCCACACTGAGAATCACACTTTCATTTTATACGCAATTATATAACGAAAACCACGGGTTATTGTTCGATATCGATTCAGGTCAGTTTCAAGTGTTCCCTTTATTTTGCAAACAAAAAAAACAGCCTGATTTCTATTGTTCAGGCTGTTGCAAAGTTACACGAGGGTTAATCATTCGTGCTATTCATTTTGTCTATCGCTATTTTTCTTTATTTATTATATGAAGTTAACCCTCCTGTTGTTTCTCGCTTATATTGTCGGAAGGATCCTGGAGTGTTGTATTATCTCGATTTTCAACAAAAGCCGGTTCATCTGCCGCACCTAGTTGCGTAGGAGCAGCGGTTTCCTGAGTAGTATCTCGGTTGCTTTCCAATATTTCGTGCGATCGAGAAATCCACTGCCGTTTTCCGAATATATGTACTAGGTCATCGGCATAAATTATCTCTTTTTCCAACAGGATCTGAGCTAGTTTTTCGTGCCCTTCCGCTTTGTCGCCAAGTATCTGTTTTGCTCGTTCGTATTGTTCGGAAATCATGTTCTTCACCTCGGTATCGATCAGTTCCGCTGTGTCCTCACTGTAAGGCTTGGAGAAGGTATATTCCTGCCCCGATGAGTCATAGTAACTCAAGTTGGGAAGCTTATCGCTCATCCCCATATAAGTTACCATTGCATACGCCTGTTTAGTGACACGTTCCAAGTCGTTCATTGCACCGGAAGAGATTTGTCCGATGAACAGGTCTTCCGCGGCTCGTCCTCCAAGTAAGGCACACATCTCGTCTAGCATCTGATCTTTGGTGGTGATTTGTCGCTCTTCGGGTAGGTACCATGCTGCTCCTAGAGCTTTTCCTCGGGGAACGATGGTTACTTTTACGAGCGGGTTGGCATGTTCTAGAAACCAGCTTAGCGTGGCATGTCCCGCTTCATGAATGGCGATAGATTTTTTTTCTTCTTGTGTGATAATTTTGTTCTTTTTTTCTAGCCCACCCACGATGCGATCTACCGCGTTCATGAAATCTTCTCTTTGTACGAACTTTTTCTTCTTACGGGCAGCAATTAGTGCTGCTTCGTTACAAACGTTCGCGATATCGGCTCCAGAGAATCCTGGCGTTTGGCGTGCGAGAAAGTCAATGTTGATAGATTCATCGATCTTGATGGGGCGAAGGTGCACTTTGAAAATTTCCCTGCGGTCGTTCAGATCAGGTAACTCCACGTAGATCTGTCGATCGAAGCGTCCGGCGCGTAAGAGAGCTTTGTCCAGTACATCGGCACGGTTGGTAGCTGCTAGAATGATCACCCCGCTGTTGGATCCAAACCCGTCCATCTCGGTGAGGAGTTGGTTGAGGGTGTTCTCTCGTTCATCGTTCGAACCAAAATTGGTGTTTTTGCCCCGGGCTCTTCCCACGGCATCTATTTCATCAATAAAAACGATGCACGGTGCTTTTTCCTTTGCTTGACGGAAGAGGTCGCGTACCCGTGAGGCACCTACTCCCACGAACATTTCCACGAAGTCAGAGCCGGATATTGAGAAGAAAGGTACGTTTGCCTCCCCGGCAACAGCCTTGGCCAAAAGTGTTTTACCAGTCCCCGGGGGGCCTACGAGCAATGCACCCTTGGGTATTTTTCCACCTAAATTGGTGTAATTACCCGGATTTTTCAGAAATTCCACGATCTCTTGAACTTCCTCTTTTGCTTCAGACAGACCCGCGACATCTTTAAAAGTTACTTTCTGGCTAGAGTCTTTATCGAACAGTTGAGCTTTTGATTTTCCTACATTGAAAACTCCTCCCGATCCTCCTCCCGCACCTCCTTGCATTCTCCGCATCATCCAGATCCAGAAAACAATTAACAGGAGAAACGGTGCAAAGGTGAGCAATACTCCCCAGACCTCCGAAAATGTGTCGAATCGGACCTCTATGTCGTAATTTCGCTCCTCTTTGACACTGTCGATGAACTCCGAAATGGCGTCGGGGGAAGATCCTTTCACGAGAATTGCGGGAGTTCTCCCCACTCGAGTGGCATCATCGCCAAAAATGTGTGAGACTGATTCTTCGCGAACGATGGCCTCTGCGGTCTCCTTATTGTTGTAGACCACCACGCTCTTGATTCGGTTGTCTCTCACGTATTGTTGAAACTCCGACCACTTTATCTCTTTCACGGTGGTGTCTTGCCCAAAAATCCACATCCCCATTAGGATTGCCAATACTATAGCGTATACCCAGTATGGATTGAATGGCTTTTTGGGATTGGTATTTCCACCTAGTTTTGGGCGTAAAGTGGGCTGTTTGTCTTTTTGTTTGTCTTTATTCGTATTGCTCATTTGTCTTCTGCCTTCCTTATCTGAAATTGTTAATGAAATAGGGGGAGTAATTAGTAACAATTTTTCTGGGAATAAGTTTTTTAATCGTTATCTGGAATTCGGACGGAGCGAGCGTCTTCCCAGAGGAGATCAATGTTGTAAAAATGTCTCAGTTCCGGTAAAAAAATATGAACGATCACGTCGCCGTAATCCATGCCAATCCATTCCGCGTGGTGTTGACCATGCATTCGAAGTGGTCGCTCGCCGATGCTATTCCTTACGGTTTTTTCTATCGACTCTGCCAACGCCGATACTTGTGTGGGAGTATTCCCTTCACAAATGACGAAATAATCACACACGGCACCCGGCACGTTTTTCAGTTCGATGGCACTGATGTTCCTTCCTTTTTTCTCTTGAATTCCTTCTATAACACGTTGTAAGATATCGTTTTTTTCTATCATTCTAAACGTTGAATCGGTTTGTATAATTTGCCAATTCGGAGGATGATTAAATTACTGTTATAATTATTTATTGTGTAAACTGACAAAATCACTTACGATTATGAAAACCGGCATCCTGATTAAAAGCAGTCATCCAATTTTGAAAAAACACCAAACAGGCAGATACAAAGATAGGTTGTTTTTCTTTATAATGATCCCCATAAGAGGATAACCTTCCGTTTTTCTGTATTTGCGTACAAAAACAGTGCCAGAGATTGCTGGTGGTTTCCCTTCGCGGGATCACTGTTGTGATCCCATCCACGATTAGTTATACTACGGGTAAACTCAAGATGTCTTGCAATGTATCACGGTGGCTAATTTCTTTTACAGTGATTGTAGTGTCAAGTTTCTCCAAAGTACTCGGATTCCTCCCCCGTCATGTATTTGAAGAGCAATGCGTCCTTGGGCACGCCCGATTTTATCATCGGTGATATCCACCATTTCTTCTCCGTTGAGCCAAGTTTTTACATTGCCCCCTTTTACCATGATTCGCAAGGTATTCCACTCGCCCTCCTTTAGTATTTCTTCTTTTTCATCAGGGATCTGTACCAGCCATCCCCGGCCATAAGATTCATAGATGCCTCCCGTGTCGTGCCCTTTGGGAGCTACTTCTACTTGCCACCCGTTTACAATCGCACCGGGTTCGATAAACGAACGGAAGAACACGCCAGAGTTGCCATCAGCCTCTTGCTTAAATTCCACGCTCAGGTCAAAATCATCATAATACTCGCGGGTAGCGAGATAGCCATACTGCTTGTCAGGTCCACTTTCGCACACTAGCAATCCATCTTCCACGTACCATTTTTCCGTGCCGTATATTTCCCAACCGTGTAGATCTCTTCCATTAAAAAGGTCGACTTTTTGGGTTTGACGAGGAAGTTCTTTAATTTTCACATTGCGGAACCAAGCGGCTGAGCCATGATCCTGTAGGCAGATCAAACCTTTACGAGCAAGGCCGTATTCGGGTGCATCCTCCCATTTTCCACTGTTCTTGCGTTCAAACCAGTCGTCTGCCCAAGCTTCAAACTCAATCACTTTCTCTCCATTAAGCCAATGTTCTACGTGGCCGTTATCAAAAATGATCCTAGAAGTGTTCCATTCACCGGCCGGTTTGATGATAGTCCGTTCCGGATCGGTGGTGTACATCGCGTAATCGGCTGCTGTTTTCTGCCAATCTTCCAGTGGTTCGGGGAAGCCCAAGTCATCTATTAATTGATATTCAGGCCCCGTTACATAGGGAACAGCGAACTTCGGATTTTCAACCACGTGGTATAATACGCCGCTGTTACCCCCTTCGGCGATCCTCCACTCCCATTTCAATTCAAAATTTTCGTATACCTTCTCGGTGACGATATAACCGTGTTCGTCGGCGCCTTCACCCTTGGCCTGTATCATTCCGTCTTGGGCAAACCAGGGAGCTGTTAGCTTCTCTCCATTGTAATCACGCCACCCGTTAAGCGTTTCACCATCAAATAGGAGTTCCCATCCCTCGGCGATCTCTTGCTGAGTGAGTGTGTTGTGTTTGACCTCACCCGTGCAGGCAGTTATAAATGCCATCATAGTTGCAGTAAAAAATAAGATTTTTGATTTCATTGTTTTCTTTTTTTATATGGGCTATATTTGCCGCGTATTGTGAATCACAAAGATATTAAAAAGTGACGAGAGTAACACGTTTCTTGGGAAATACGTGCTGAATGATAGGTGACTGTGCACGTGCGCGTAGCTTGAGTATGTAGAAAACCACGGGCTTACTAAACAAAGAGACGTTAAAATCGTTCAATACACACACGCGTTAATGTAAATAACTCGCTATTTTGAAATTCATTGATCTAGGTGTAAAAAAAGAGATAACGGATTTGGCATTTGTTGCTACCGTTGGTTTTTTTGATGGCGTCCATATAGGGCACCGTCATCTTATTGAACAGGTAAAATCGGAGGCGCTGCGTAGGGGGCTTCCCTCTGCTGTTATCACGTTTCCGGTGCATCCCCGTAAAGTGTTGCAAGCGGACTATCAGCCTTCGTTGCTGAGTGGCTTTGATGAGAAAGTAGAACAGTTGGCTACTACAGGTATCGATTATTGCATTAGCCTTCCTTTTACAATGGAGCTTTCTCAGCTTTCTGCCGAAGATTTTATACATCATGTCCTTAAAGAAAGAATTCATGTTGACACTCTTTTTGTAGGGTATGACCATCGCTTTGGGCATAATAGAGAAGAGGGGTATACCGAGTACAAGCAATACGGTGACGCGGTAGGGATGAATGTTTTCCTTGCAACCGAGTTAACATCGGCTATCCATCACGACGTGAGTTCTTCCCAGGTTCGTCGATTGTTAAAGAAGGGCAATGTCAAAGAGGTCACTCAATTGCTCTCGTACAACTACACCCTTTCGGGGAAAATCGTGGAGGGATACCAAGTAGGGCGTACCATTGGATACCCTACCGCGAACATGCAGGTTTGGGAGCGTTACAAGGTTGTGCCCGCGCTGGGCGTGTATGCTGTGTTGGTACATTTGCGCGAAATAATATATCCTGGTATGTTATATATCGGCACACGTCCCACCCTACATGAGGATAGTGAGATAAGCGTGGAGGTTAATCTTTTCGATTTTGAGGGCAATCTTTATAATCAATCGATGACAGTTGAATTTGTTGACTTCGTTCGTGCTGATGAGAAATTCGATACGATGGAGGAACTAATTGCTAGGATTCACCGTGACAAAGAGGAGGTGAAAAAACGATTAAAGTATAAAAAATGATAGAAACCGTATTGTTGAATAATGGGATTGAGATGCCCGTTCTGGGCTTAGGTACCTATAGGATCGGGCGATCCGATGAAGAGGTGTATCGTGCGGTTCGCTCTGGATTGGATGCGGGTTATCGGCATATCGATACAGCTTCGCTCTACCTTAATGAGAGTCCAGTAGGAAAAGCTATACGTGAAAGTGGTATCTCGCGTAGTGAGATTTTTGTAACGACCAAGCTATGGGGAAGCGATGTGCTAAAAGATAATGTTCCAGGTGCTTTCGAGACAAGCCTGCGAAACCTGGGACTCGATTACTTGGATCTCTATCTTGTCCACTGGCCCGTGAAAGGACGTTTGCGTAGCACGTGGGAGCAAATGGAGGCGATCCATCGTTCAGGGCGGGCTCGTTCTATCGGGCTCAGTAATCACCTGATTCATCATGTGGAGGAAGTATTAAAGGAGGCTACTGTAGCTCCCGTGGTCAATCAAGTGGAATTGCATCCTTATCTTTTGCAAGATGATTTAGCAACGTATTGTCGCGAGCACGGTATAGAGTTGCAGGCATGGAGCCCTCTTGGTAGCAATAAAATACCTTTGTTAGGGGAGCAAGTGCTTAAGGAAATTGGAGACCGTTATAATAAAAGCCCGGCACAGATTGTCTTGAGGTGGCATCTTGACAAAGGAGTGGTGCCCATTCCCAAATCCTCCCGTCCTAATCGTCAGGAGGAGAACCTTCAGGTATTTGATTTTCAGCTTCGCGGGGAAGAGGTCGATCGGATTGATACCTTGAACAGGGGGCATCGAACAGGGATGCATCCTGACCAAATCGAGTTCTAAAAGATTCCTCGTTCGTTCAATGCTCGTTGGTAGGCTGCCGCGTTACGAGCATGCTCGGCATGAGTGACAGCAAAGTTGTGTCGTCCAGATAGGTCATCCTTCGCGCACATGAAGAGATAATCGTGTTGTTGAGGCGATAGGACGCCATCAATGGCTTGGATGGAAGGGATACGGATTGGTCCCGGAGGTAATCCAGTTCTCTTGTAAGTGTTGTATGGTGACTCCACTTCGAGGTGACGATATAAGATGCGGCGCAATGTGACATCCCCTATAGCGAACTTCACCGTTGGATCGGCTTCGAGCCGCATCCCTCTCTTCAGTCGGTTAAGGTATACCCCTGCCACGATTGGATACTCGTCGGCATACGTTGCCTCTTCCTCTACGATGGAGGCTAGGGTGGAGACTTCAACCGGTGTCAAACCGATCTGTTGAGCCTTCTTTCGTCTCGATTCGTTCCAGAAAACGTTGTATTCCCTTTTCATGCGCACGAGAAGATCATCAACGCTCGTGTTCCAGTAGACCTCGTACGTGTTGGGTATAAACATGGATGGAAAGTTGTCTTTGTTGAAGCCAAAGCCTTTTGCTTGGCCACTTTCATTCAGGCTGTTTACTAGTGTTACGCTATCCATCATCAACTGACGTGAGACTCGTCCGGCGAGATCTTCTAAGGTGCGAGTATTATTAAATGTAAGGTTCACAGGTGCTTGGTGCCCTGATCGCAACCGACGGATTACCTCGGGCATGGTCATCCCGTCTTCGATGGCATACCTACCCGTTTTAACCGATGCCGGATAATTCATACGTTCCGCGAGTAGATGGAAAACCTCTTCAGAGGGGAGTTCCACTTTTTTGTTTAATTGCTCTATCACTTGCTCGTATCCATGTCCTCGATCGATATAGACATAAACGGTTTCTGGCACTGAAAAGGGCCTGGAAATCATGCTATAGATATATGCACCCGTCGCGATCATGAGAGCGAACAGGATGCCAAGGACCCACAGGATGCTTCTCCTCCGTTTCTTTTTGTTTTTTTTTGGTTGTGCCATCTTTTGTCTTTTTCGTTTTGTCTTGAAAGAACCTCGCGAATTTACGGGTTATTATTGATGAATGCCCTTCCAAGGTGGTGAAAAACCTAGTAATTTATCGCAATAAAGCAAAAAGTGGTATTTCTGGCTACAGTAAACATAATAATCGCGTCAAAACCTCTTTTTTCTTTGACAAGTTAAAAACAAACTTGTATATTTGCATCCGATTTTAGCAAATCCATTAGGAAGTGTGGGTGAGTGGCTGAAACCAGCAGTTTGCTAAACTGCCGTACGGGTAACTGTACCGGGGGTTCGAATCCCCCCGCTTCCGCTGATAGAGGATGTTCGACGCCAGTCATAATAGGCTGCATCTATCACCCCATGAAAAAATCAATCAAAAACATGTTATATAACATGTTTTTTTGTTGTACCTTTGTGTTGATTTAAATGGCAAGCGAGTTATTTGAATTTGTTTTTAGGTTGTTTTTATTTAAATGATTGAAGGGCTTTCAAAACCGTTTGCCGGTGAATCATAACTTTTTAATTTAAGGAGAAATTATGACTATTAAAAGCCTCACTACAGAAGAGATTCTGTCACAGATTAAATATCTGGAGCAGAATATTACAAAAGGATCCCCGAGTTATCGTACCAATCGATTAAACAGGATTCGATCTTTGAAAGCCAGCTTGCGAATGGCAAGTTGATGTGAATAACGCTGCCGTTTGGCGGCTTTTTTTGTTTTATGGCCTTAGCTAATATACTATACCATCATTATATACCATTGCATCTGCCTTTATAACTGTTGTCGTTTTGATATTTTGCCTGCTTTGAATAATGCATTCTGAAAGACATGTTCAGATATAGTATACATATGTATAGTGTTTTCGTGAAATATAAATCTATTTTCTTGTGAGTAAGGCCGCGTATATGTTTTTTGTCTATCTTTGTATTTCTTACCTTTAGGATGACTTAATTTATTGAAATTATTATGGATTTACTTTCTGCCCGACTAGCTGCCTTGTCTCCTTCCGAGACGTTCGCGATGGCACAAAAAAGCAATGAGTTAAAAGATCAGGGTGTTGATGTGATCAATATGAGCGTGGGGGAGCCTGATTTTAATACGCCTGATCACATAAAAATGGCCGCGAAAAGAGCCATTGACGATAATTTTTCGTTTTACTCTCCTGTTGCCGGTTACCCGGATTTAAAAAAAGCCATTTGTGAAAAGCTTCAAAAGGAGAACAACCTCGAGTATTCCCCCGCGCAAATTGTCGTTTCAGGAGGCGCCAAGCAATCGCTCTGCAACGTGGTCTTGTCCATCGTGGATAAGGGGGATGAGGTAATCATACCCGGACCCTACTGGGTGAGTTATCCCGAGATGGTGAAGCTGGCAGAAGGAACGCCGGTCTTTA
>Ga0079223_10001572_pt1 | contig 13683 bp, 13 predicted proteins | sample Stecom2011_FD_75072 | JGI IMG/M metagenome (GOLD analysis project Ga0079223, IMG submission 75072) | Agricultural soil microbial communities from Utah to study Nitrogen management - Steer compost 2011 | ecosystem: Environmental > Terrestrial > Soil > Agricultural land | place: USA: Utah... | reverse complement strand
TGCCACGGCAGACCGATCAGGTCCATCTCGGCAAACTTGGCGCCGGCACGCTCGTCAGTGTCATCATAAAGCACCTCGAGCCCGTGCTTCTGAAGCACCCCGTAGGCTTCCTCTCCAGCCTTCTCGCAGGCTGGATCACTTGGCTTCAGGTTGATGAGGCCGACATCGAAAGGAGCTACCGACTGTGGCCAGATGATGCCGTTTTCATCGTGGCTCGCCTCAATGATCGCCCCCGCCAGTCGGGACACGCCAATACCATAGGAGCCCATCTGCACAGGAACTTCCTTCCCGTCCGGTGTCGTTACGCGCGCGTTGAAGGGATCCGAGTACTTGGTGCCGAAAAAGAAGATGTGTCCGACCTCTATGCCGCGGCCCTGGTAGCGGCGGTCTTCGGGCACCGACTGGTGAAAGCTTGCTTCGTCGTGCTTCTCGTCGGTGCGGGCGTAGAGCTCGGTAAAGTAGTCCACGGTCTTGGCGAGTCCCTGAGCATCATCATAGTTGATCTCGCCCTTCAGCAAATCCTCGTCGAGGAACTTACGATCGCAGAAGACCTGGCTCTCACCGGTGTCCGCCAGAATGATGAACTCGTGGCTCAGGTTCCCGCCGATCGGGCCGGTGTCGGCCTCCATGGGAATGGCTCGGAGTCCAAGGCGCGCAAAGGTGCGCAGGTAGGAGACAAAAAATCTATTGTAGGATCGCCGCGCCGATTCGAAGTCCAAGTCGAAGGAATAGGCGTCCTTCATCAAGAACTCGCGCCCTCGCATGACCCCGAAGCGCGGCCGAACTTCGTCCCGAAACTTCCACTGAATGTGATAGAGCAACTTGGGAAGGTCGCGGTAGCTGCGGACAGAGTGCGCAAAGATGTCAGTGATCAGCTCTTCGTTGGTAGGTCCATAGAGCATGTCCCGCTGATGCCTGTCGGTAATGCGCAGCATTTCCGGGCCATAGGCATCATAGCGGCCCGACTGGCGCCAAAGGTCGGCCGATTGGATGGTGGGCATGAGGACTTCCTGACAGCCCATCCGGTTCTGCTCTTCCCGCACGATCCCTTCGATTCTCTTCAGCACCCGGAAACCCAGCGGCAACCATGAGTAGATTCCGGCAGCGGCCTGACGCACCATCCCGGCGCGCAGCATCAGGCGGTGCGAGACGATCTCGGCCTCTTTTGGAGTTTCCCTGAGCGTAGGGAGGAAAAACGCGGAACGGCGCATGTGAGCCTCTAATGGAAAATGTAGTCGGGGGTGAGTCCCAGGCGCCGGAGAGTAGGCAAGCTCTCTCTGCTTGTCCACGCATCCTCATTATCGAGTTTCAGCGCCATCGCGCGAGCGCTTCCTCCGGCGTCAACTCGCCAAGGGGCGCGCGGCGCACGGGAGGCTGATGATCGATCCAGCCGCCGAAGCCAACCTCGATCCGCGCGTCGGCTCCTTCTATTTGCGTGAGCTGCCCTCTCGCCCGAATTTGGCGATGGGAAAGGACCTCCCTGGGCGTGAGCACAGGCTGGAAACAGCAGTCGACCTCGCCCAGAAGACTTTCCCAATGCTCGAGCGGGAGACTGGCGAAGAGTTCTGCTACCTCCGCCGACAGTTCCGTCTGCGGCAGCGGCTCCTCCTGTCGCTCAATCCACGCTTCCCGCTTCACCGCGCGGCAGAAGTTGGCCCAGAACTTCGGTTCGATGGCCCCCAGGCTTACAAAGCGACCATCGGCGCAGCGATAGATGCGGTAGAAGGCTGCTCCGCCGTTCAATACGCCTTCCTCGCGTCCAAGCTCTCCCTCTCTCAGTGCGGCCGTCAGGGGCAAGGCCTGCCAGGCCAGGACTGTCTCGGTCAGGCTTATATCCAAGCTTGCGCCTTGCCCTGTCCGCTGCCGACGCAGGAGAGCAGCCAGGATCGCCGTAACTGCCTGCAAGGCTGAGGCGTGATCCGCAATCGGGGGGAAAGCTGCGACCGGTCGCTCGGCCGGGCCGCTGGCCAGAAGTCCTCCACCTAGGGAGAGATAGTTGATGTCATGGCCCGCGGATTGGGCCAGGGGCCCCGTCTGCCCATAGCCGGAGAGGGCGCAATGAACCAGACTGGGGCTGAGTTGCTGCCTGCGCTCCAGGTCAAAACCGAGCTTCTCCAGGGTCCCCGGCCGGTAACTTTCCAACAGGACATCCGCAGCGGAGAGCAGACTCGCAAAGGCTCCCCTTCCCGCTTCGCTCTTGAGATCGAGGCGCACGACTTTCTTGCCCGCATTCACGAGCTTGTACCAAACGGAGATCGCGTCTTCGTCGAGGGGGCCGAGACGCCGCATGGGATCGCCTGCCGGTGGCTCCACCTTGATGACCTCAGCACCCAGATCCGCCAGCAGCTGGCCCGCAGCGGGGCCCGGCAGCCATTGGCTGAGGTCGATCACCCGCACGCCTTCAAGCAGGTCGGTCATGCTCCTGGCTCCTCGGGCAACCCAAGCCCCTCGTCCCAGGGCGGGATGCCGCCAAAGCGTTCAACCAGGTGATCGATGAAAACCCTTACCTTAGGCGCCAGGTGGCGGGCGTGAGGATAGAGAGCGTGAACCGCGGCCCCGACGGGACGATAGGCGGGAAGGATCTGGACCAGTCGCCCCGCGCGCACGTCCGGAGCTGCAATGAAACTTGGCATGAGGCAGATTCCTCTACCTGCCAAGCAGGCCTCATTCAGCAGCTCGCCATTGTTGGCGACAAGGCGCCCGTTGATGCGCACGCACGCCGGGCCTTCTGGCCCATCGAAGTGCCACTCGTCGCCGTGGGTGAAGTAGCTGTAGCTCAAGCACTCGTGGCGCGAGAGGTCGGAGACGAGTTCCGGTGTTCCATGGCGTTCCAGGTAGGCCGGTGAGGCCAGCAGCAGCATGCGGCTTGGTGCCAGGCGACGCGCAATCAAGCTGGAATCCGTGAGGCGGCCGATGCGGATGGCAAGATTATAGCCCTCCTTTACGATGTCCACCTGGCGATCTTCCAGCGTGACGTGCACCGTGATCTCGGGGTAGCGCGCCATGAAGTCTGACACTGCACCCCCAAGATGCCGCGCGCCAAAGCTTACCGGCGCGTTTACGCGGAGTTCGCCCCTCGGCGCCGACTGGAGGGCACCGATGGTTTCTTCGGCCTCCCGCAAGGCCTCAACGAGCGTTCCTGCCTGCTCAAAGAAGACGCGCCCCGCCTCGGTAAGACTGAGGCGCCGCGTTGTGCGATTGAGCAGGCGGCCACCCAGGCGCGTTTCCAGCGCCTGTACGTGCTTGCTGACCATCGCACGCGACATTCCCAGCTCGGCGGCAGCGGCAGAAAAGCTGCCGCGCGCCGCTACGCGCAGGAAAACTTCGATACCTGTTAGCTGATCCATGACGGCAGCTTACGATGAGGAAGGAGATGGAGCAAAAGGGTGAGACCCTGTTGTCGCTCTGGTCATCCGCCCCGTCGCAGCTGCAGGGTACTCCAGTTCCCGATCCGCCAGCGCCGCTCAAGCTTCAAGCCGACGGCGCGATGGCGCGCCAGCACCTGGCGCTCTTGCCTGCGAATGAGGCCGGACAGAACGACTCGACCACCTGGCGCCAGGTGGCGGGCTGTATCGGTTGCCATAGCGCACAGGGGGCCCGCCAAAATATTCGCTAGAATCAGATCATAAGGGGCCTGGTCCTTGATAAGCCGCGCTCGGTAGCCGCGGCTTTCAATCAGACGCACCCGATTGCTCACCCGATTAAGCCGCGCGTTCTCCCGGGCTACATGAACGGAGGGACCGTCGAGATCACTTCCGACAACTCGCAGCTTCGGCCAGAGCCGTGCGGCACCAAAGCCCAGGATGCCGGAGCCGCAGCCGAGGTCCAGGGCCTTCAACGGCCTCCGGCGGCGATCTTTGATGAGCTGGTTGAGAGCGAGAAGGCACCCGCGCGTGGTCTCGTGCCTCCCGGTGCCAAAGGCAAGGTTGGCGTCGATCAGTAGCGCTATTGATCCCGCTGGCGGCGGCTCCTCGATGTGGCTGCCATAGACCCAGAAGCGCCCGGCGGTGAGTGCCGGTAGCGAAGCCCTGCTTTCTGCGACCCAATCGATCTCCGGCATGAGTTCGAGGGTGAAGTCAGGCACCTCCATGCCAGAAAGTAGCGCTGCCGGTGCCAGCTGGGCGACGACGGCTGCATGGCTCGGATCTTCTCCCAGATATAGTTGAAGCGGAACCAGCCCCTGTTCATCCGGGCCGCCCACATCGAGCGCGCCGCCGAGCCCTTCGAGGGCTGTCTCAAAAGCAGCCACGGCGCTCTCAGGCACCCGCAGATAAAGATGGTAGATGGGCAAGGCTTTGGCCATGCGGCCTCTCCGGGATCAAGTTGCGGACGGCTGGGATTCCTGCGCCAGAGCAATTCTCATCTGCGGCGCCAGGTCGTGCCCTGAGGACCATCTTCCAGCAGGATGCCGCGGGCTGCCAAGTCGTCGCGTATGCGGTCGGCTTCAGCGAAGTTCTTCTCCTCCCGCGCTTTGCGACGCGCTGCAATGGCCGCTTCAATCTCCTCGGCTTCGCTAGTGTCTACCCCCTGAAACCAGGCCTCTGGTTCGTCCTGCAGCAGGCCGAGAAGTGCGCCACCAGCACGCAAGGAGGCTGCCGCCGCTTGCCGGTCATCGGCGCTCGCCTTGTTGAGCTGGTGACCAAGTTCGTGAAGCCGCGCGATGGCGAGTGGCGTGTTCAGGTCATCGCACAGTGCGGTAATGATGGAAGATGGAGCTTCCGATGCGGATCCTGCTGGAACATTGCGAAGGGCGCCATAGAGACTATCCAGTTGGGCACGGGCCTCCGCCAGCTTCTCGCGCGTGATGTCGAGAGGCTGACGATAGTGCCCCGAGAGGAGCGCGAGGCGGATTGCCTCACCAGGAATGCCGTCTTCGAGAAGTTCGCGCACGGTGAGGAAATTGCCGAGCGACTTGGACATCTTCTGGCCGCCGACCACCACGTAGCCGTTGTGCATCCAGACCCGCGCCATGTGCCTGGTACCGTGGGCGCAGCGACTTTGCGCGATCTCATTCTCGTGGTGCGGAAAGATGAGGTCCAGGCCGCCCCCGTGAATGTCGAAGGTCTCCCCCAGATGGGTCGCCGACATGGCCGAGCATTCGATATGCCAGCCGGGACGGCCGCGACCCCAGGGGCTCTCCCAGCCTGGCTCGTCTTCAGCCGCCGGCTTCCAGAGAACGAAGTCCGCCGGATCCTTCTTGTAGGGCGCGACTTCTATCCGCGCACCGGCGATCAGTTCCTCGCGGTCCCTGCGCGACAGCTGGCCGTAGTCCTCCATTGTAGGGACAGAGAAGAGCACATGGCCTTCGGCAGCATAAGCGTGGCCCTTTTCGATCAGTCGGCCGATCATCTCGATCATCTGCTCGATGTGGGCTGTGGCCCGGGGCTCGACCGTCGGCGGCAAAGTGCCCAACGCCGCCATGTCCTCGTGGAAAGCCCGCGTTGTGGATTCCGTTACCTCTGCAATCGTTTTGCCGCTGGCGCGCGCAGCAGCGATGATCTTGTCATCGACGTCGGTGATATTCCGGGCATAGGTAACCTGTTCCGCGCCATATAGGTGACGCAGCAACCGGAACAGCACGTCGAAGACCACCACTGGCCTGGCGTTGCCGATATGGGCAAAATCGTAAACCGTGGGGCCGCAGACATAGAGCCTGACGTTCTCGGGGTTTTCCGGCTTGAAGACTTCGCGCTCGCGGCTCAGCGTGTTGTGAAGAACTAGATCGGTCATGTGTTTTCGGCCTGTCTGGTGCCACGGAGCAGGCTTTGCACGAACTCGTTCAGGCCGATCTGGCGCTCGCGGCGCAGGCGCTCGGCCGTCAAGATGGCGCGTACTTCCGCAGCGGAGCGATCGAATTCCCGATTGACGATGATATAGTCGTAAGCGTCCCAGTGACTCATCTCGTCGCTCGCCTTGGCCATGCGCTCCTGTACCACCTCTTCGGGATCGAGGGCGCGGGTGCGCAGTCGTCGCTCCAATTCCTCGTGCGAGGGAGGCAGGATGAACACCCTGACCAGATCCTTCGCCATTCGGGAGGAAATCTGCTGGGTGCCTTGCCAGTCGAGGTCAAACAGCACGTCCCGCCCCTCTTCAAGGGCCTGCTCTACGGGTTCGCGCGGCGTGCCGTACCAGTTGCCGAAGACAACGGCATGCTCCAGCAGATCCCCGGCCGCGACCATTTCCTTGAAGTGCGCTTCTGCGACGAAATGGTAATCGACGCCGTCTCGCTCACCTGGTCGCTTTGGCCGGGTTGTGGCGGAGACCGACAGGGTGAGGTTGGGATCCTGCTCCAGCAGGGCCCGCGAAATAGTTGTCTTCCCGGCGCCTGAGGGCGAAGAGAGAACCAGCATAAGTCCACGACGCTGTACTTCCATTGGCGCTTTCCGCTGCACCTCCTTCACCAGATCACTCCAGATTCTGTACCTGCTCACGGAACTGTTCGATCACTGCCTTTAGCTGGAGGCCGATGCGGGTGAGTTCCACATCGGGAGATTTCGAACAGAGCGTGTTGGCCTCGCGATTGAACTCTTGGCAGAGGAAGTCGAGTCTACGCCCGATCGCACCTCCTTCCGCTAGCAGAGCGCGCGCGGCTTCCAGGTGTGCTCGAAGGCGATCCAGCTCTTCGCGCACATCCGCCTTGCCAACCAGGAGCGCGGCCTCTTGGGCTAGACGCTCTTCCGGTAGTGACGGAGAGGCCTCTAGCAGTTCCGCCACTAGCCCTCGTAAACGCTCCCGCAGAGCATCGGGCTGTGCCGCGGCGCAAGCGCTTGCCGTTTCGATGGCAGTTTCGATCTGATCGAGCTGTCCGCTCAACAAGGCACCCAGGCGCTGCCCTTCCGCCCGGCGCATTTCGATGAAGCTCTCGATAGTGGTGTCAAAGTCTGCCAGCATGGCCGCATCACGCTGCGCCTGCCGCGTTTCATCTAGGGTCTCCCCCTCTTCGGCCCGCTCGAGCACGCCCGGCAGAGCCAGAAGACCATCCGCCGAGGCGGATACAGCCTTGCCGCCTTCGTGCAGTTCCGCGGCTATTTCAGCGTACTGGGCCAGCAATTCGCTGTTGACCCTGACATCACCGCTGCTGCTGGAACGACGTAAAGTCAGGCCAATTTGCAGGGAACCGCGATGAAGTTTCGCCTGCGCCCGCTGCCGCAGTGGCTGGTCGAACCGATCGAAGCCGTGTGGCAAGCGCGCCCTGATATCAAGGCCACGGCCGTTGACGCCCCGGATCTCCCAGACCCAGGCGAGCGTGTCATCCCCGCCCTGAGCGCGGGCGTAGGCAGTCATGGATCTCAAGTCGGCCGGCATTGGCTACTCTTTGCGTGGCGGTGGGAGGCGCCCTTATAGCCGGGGGCAGTCGCAGCGCCAAGGTCGTGCGCCGATCGCAACAGCCTTTGCTGGACTTCCGCAACCCCTTGCTGATAGCTGCGAGCCCTGACAACGCAGCTATGGACAGGAGAAACCTTGGCCAGTGGAGACTTTCGCAACCCGCGACACATTCTGATCACCGGGGCATCTAGCGGGATCGGCGCAGCGCTCGCACAGGCTTATGCCCGGCCCGGTATCCGCCTGTCACTGGGAGGAAGGGACGATGAGCGTCTGGCGGCCGTGGCCGAAGCCTGCCGTGGGGCGGGTAGCGACGTCTCGGTGGCAATCCTCGACGTCTGCGATGCCAATGCCATGGCCGCATGGATTGCCCGAGAGGATGCAGCGGCGCCACTGGATCTCGCTATCGCAAACGCTGGCATATCCGCCGGAACGGGCGGTTCGGGTGAACCTGCAGAACAGGTTCGTCGCATCCTGGCGACCAATTGCGAGGGGGTGGTCAACACCGTCCTCCCAGCGCTGGACTTGATGCGCGCACGGAAACGAGGACAGATTGCGATCGTATCTTCACTGGCAGGTTTCCGGGGGTTCCCCGGGGCACCTGCCTACTGCGCATCAAAGGCCATGGTTCGAGTTTGGGGGGAATCGCTGCGCGGCCATCTCGCGGGGGAAGGAATAGGGGTGAGCGTGATCTGCCCCGGCTACATCGACACCCCGATGACCCGCGTGAATCGCTTCCCCATGCCCTTCTTGATGACGGCCGAGCGCGCGGCCGCGATCTGCAAACGTGGGCTTGCCCGCAATCGCCCACGCATCGCCTTTCCCGCGCCCACCTTCTTTGCCGTCTGGTTGCTTGCCCTGCTGTCGCCACGGCTCACCGATCCCCTGCTGCGGCGCCTGCCGTCCAAAGACTGATGTATCGCGACTAAAAGATGAAACTACGTGCCTACGAAGGTATAGGTGCCAAAAGCCATCCATGGCTGAACTAGGGATGAGGAGGCTACCCCATGCGTCGATTGTTTGGAGCTGCCGTGATCGCCGGTGCGTTGGCGACGAGCCCGCTTCTGGCCCATCACGCGGGAGAGGCATTTCAGGCCGGCGCAGTGGTCGTCAGTCACATCTGGACGCACGTGAATACGCCCGCCGCCCATGCCAATGCCGTGTACCTGACGGTCGCCAACCATGGCACCGAGGCGGACCGTCTCATCGCTGTAGAAGGCGACTTCTTCGAGAGCGCCGAGCTACAAGCGCCTGTTGTTGGGGAAGACGGGGCGCTCCGGACGACGTCTCTCTCCTCTGTCGAGATTGCGCCCGGCCAAAGCCTTACGTTCCAACCCGGCGGCGTGCAGATCATCCTGGTCGGGCTTCAGGAAAGCTTCTTTGAGGGCGATCACTTCCACCTTTCGCTGGTGTTCGAGCAGGCGGGAAGCCTCGAGGTCGAAGTGGAGGTGGAAGGTCATGGGCACAGCGAGGACCATGAGGCCAGTAGTTGAGGCCCTCTTCCCATCTGCGCCTGTCTCAGGCCGACAAACGCTCCTCGGCAGGCAATTGCGAGCGGTCCGTGCGCGTAATCCAGCCGCCGCCCAGGATGCGACTTCCGTCATAGCAGACCGCTGCCTGGCCCGGTGAAATGCCGTAGCCAGGCTCCGTCAGGTGCAGTTCTGCCTGCCCCTGGCCATGGGTGAAAATACGCGCTTCGACAGGCTGTTGGGCCGATCGAAGCTTCACCTGCACAAGCCTACCCTTACGCGAAAGCGGCTCTGCCAGCCAGTTGAGGTCGTGAAGGTAAACCCGATCTCTGGCCAGTGCTTCGCGCGGGCCCACCACTACACGCCGTGTCTCTGGTTCAAGCCGCACCACATAGAGAGGCTGGGCACTGCCGCCGACGCCTATTCCCCGACGCTGCCCCACGGTGAAGCCGATAATGCCATCATGCGTTGCCAGCACGCGGCCGCTGAGGTCCACGATCTCGCCCGGATCGACGGCGCCGGGCCGCAGCTTCTCGACCACGCGAGCGTAGGAGCCGTTAGGTACGAAGCAGATGTCCTGACTGTCGGGCTTGGCAGCTACGGCCAAGCCAAAGCGCTCGGCGAGTGACCGAACCTCGCTTTTCGGCAGATCGCCCAAGGGAAAGCGCAGGAAATCGAGCTGGTCAGGCGTCGTGGCAAAGAGGAAGTAGCTCTGATCGCGCTCCGGGTCCCGCGCCACATGCAGTTCCGCCCCTGCAGGCCCCTTAACCCGCCGGACATAGTGGCCGGTCGCCAGGCAATCGGCACCGAGATCCCGCGCGGTCGTCAGGAGGTCTTTGAACTTTACCGACTGATTGCAGCGTACACAGGGAATAGGCGTCTCGCCCCGCAGATAGGAGTCAGCAAAATCCTCTATCACGCTTTCCCGAAAGCGGCTTTCGTAGTCGAGCACATAGTGGGGGATGCCCAGGGTCTCCGCCACGCGCCGCGCATCATGAATGTCCTGACCGGCGCAGCAGGCGCCTTTTTTCGCCAGCGCGGCACCGTGATCGTAAAGCTGAAGCGTGATACCGATCACGTCATAGCCTTCGGCGTGCAAAAGCGCCGCCGTGACGGAGCTGTCGACGCCGCCGGACATGGCCACCACCACGCGGGTCTGGCCCCGGTCTCTATCAAATCCCAAGGTGTTCATGACGCGGAATATGGCCGCTGGTGCATGGCGACGCAATGCTGGCACGGGGCCTAAGCTAGCCCTGTGCATGCCGAACTGCGATAGCCTACTGTAACATAAGCGTCACAATGTTTGCAGAGCCCGCGCCCTGCGTTAGGTTGCTCGCGGCCCGGATCGTACTGATCCGGTTGAGAAACGGGAGGATTGAATGAACGAGAGGGCGGAAGCACACCGCAGTTACATCACCTATGCCATTGCCGCCGCCGTTGGGCTCTCCGCCTGGATGCTGGCGCAGCCGGGCCAGGCTCAGGAGTGCCCGAACCGAGGGGATCTGGACGAGCTCTATTGCGATTCAGACGGCGATCTGGTGGCTGACACTCCGGATGAGGTTGTTGACCCGAACACCCTTGTCTTCGCCTATACCCCGGTCGAGGATCCGGCCATCTACGAGGACATCTGGATGCCGTTCATCGAGCATCTGGAAGAGGTGACCGGCAAGAATGTCCAGTTCTTCGCGGTGCAATCCAACTCCGCACAGGTGGAAGCCATGCGCAGCGGCCGCCTCCATGTGGGCGGCTTCTCAACGGGGCCCACGCCCTTTGCCGTGAATCTGGCGGGAGCGGTTCCCTTCGCGCTGATGGGTAGCGACGATGGGCGCTTCGGCTACACCCTCCAGGTCTACACCCGCACGGACAGCGGCATCGAGGAGATGACGGACCTGGCTGGCAAGCGGGTCGCTCACACCTCCCCGACCTCCAACTCCGGCAACCAGGCGCCCCGCGCCCTTTTCCCGGATCTTGGCGTAGTTCCCGACGAAGACTATGAGGTCGTCTACTCCGGATCCCACGATCAGTCGATGTTGGGCGTCGTGGCCGGAGACTATGATGCCGCCCCTGTTGCCTCCGTAGTTGTTGATCGCATGGCCGAACGGGGCCTCTACGATCCAGAAGAGGTGAAGGTCATCTGGGAATCGCCACCCTTCCCAACGACTTCCTATACCTATGCCCATAACCTTGATCCGGAACTCGTAGAGAAAATCAAAGAAGCCTTTTTCTCCTTCGACTTCGAAGGAACGGCTCTGGGAGAGGAGTTCACCGGGGTCAGCAAGTTTATCCCAATCTCCTACAAGGAGGATTGGGAGGTAATTCGGCAGATTCAGAAGGCGAACGGCGTGAGCTATACGCCGCAGGATCTCGCCCAAGAGTAAGAGGAGAGACGGGGGCGCGATTTCATAAGGCGTCGCGCCCCCGTCCCGGAGATCCAATCAAGTATGTTGAAGATATCCAAACTCGTTAAGCGCTACGGCAAGGGAGATCCGGTTCTGAAGGACCTGGATCTCGAGGTTCACAGCGAAAGCATCGTTGCCATCATCGGCGCTTCGGGCGCGGGAAAAAGTACGCTGTTGCGCTGCATCAACCGACTGGTGGAACCAACATCTGGCACGATCGAACTGAACGGAATCGATCTGACCGCGCTACGCGGCCGCGAACTCCGCGCAGCGCGGCGGCGCATCGGAATGATTTTTCAGAGCTTTAACCTGGTCGACCGACTGACCGTCATGGAGAACGTGCAGTCTGGCCGATTGGGATACATTCCTCTTTGGCGGGCCGTCGCGCGCCGCTATCCAAAGGAAGACATCCGCAAGGCCTACGAACTGATGGAGCGCGTAGGCATTGCGCACTACGCCAACAAGCGGGCAGATGCCCTTTCAGGCGGTGAACGTCAGCGTGTGGGCGTGGTGCGCGCCCTGATGCAGAACCCGGAGATTCTTCTCGCGGATGAGCCAACAGCCTCCCTCGACCCCAAAACCTCGGCCCAGATCATGGAACTGCTGCGATCCCTCTCCCGCGAGCTTTCGCTTCCAGTCCTGATCAACATTCATAACGTGGCCGAGGCGAAGGCCTATTCCGACCGGATCGTGGGGATGCGCTATGGACGCATCATCTTCGATGCAGAACCCGCCGCGTTGGATCAGCGGGCAATGGATGAGATTTACGCCGGGATACCGGCCGAGGAACGCGGAGAAGCCGGTGATGCAGCAGCCTTGCAGGTGCAACCGGCATGAGCCCCACGCCTGATACCTGGCGCCGGCCGCCGATGATTAGCAATCCCTGGCTGCGCTACGGTCTGGTCGTCGCTGTCATCCTCTACGTGGTTTGGGCCTTCTCTACGCTGCCGATCGACTGGCAGCAGATGAGCGAAGGTGTGACGCGGGCGCAAAGGATCTTCAGCGGCGCCTTTCCGCCCAGTTTTGAGCGCAGCAACCTGCTGATCAGCGGCTTTCTGGAAAGTATCAGGATCGCCATTCTTGCGACGGTAGGCGGCGTCTTCCTTTCCATCCCCATCGCCTTTATGGCCGCGAAGAACCTTTCGCCGCTACCGATATATCTGCTGGGCCGTGGCATCATCATCGTGGCCCGCAGTTTTCATCCGGTGATCGTCGCGATCATCTTCGTCAAGGCTGTGGGCTTCGGGCCGCTCGCAGGAGTTCTGACTCTTATCGTCTATTCGGTGGGCTTCGTTGCCAAGATGTTGGCCGAGCGGATCGAGGAGATCGATTGGGGGCAGGTAGAAGCCATGCGGGCAGTGGGCGCAGGTTACCTGTCTACTGTCTTCTACGGGGTGTTTCCGCAGATCATGCCTCGCCAGATCGGCCTTTCGATCTACCAGCTCGACTCCAACCTTCGTGCCTCTGCCGTGGTAGGAATCGTCGGCGCCGGCGGTATCGGCTCCACCTTGGCGAATGCCTTTGGCCGCTACGACTATGACTTTGCGCTCGCCATCACCCTCGTCATCGTCGGCGCCATTCTGCTGAGCGAGGCGATTAGCGGGCAAATCAGGAAACGTATATGGTAGGGCTCGACAGCCATCCGGAGGAATGGGCGCGCTACACACCGCGCCAGCGGATGCAGCGCTTTCTCATCTATCTCTTCTGTATCGCAGCAATTGTCTGGTCGCTCACCAGCATCAACGTGATCTGGGAGTGGGTCTACGACGCCCCCGAACAGATGGGCGATCTCTTTAGCCGGATGGTGCCGCCGGACACCCGGAACCTGGGCACCATTCTGTGGGTGCTCGTGGAAACGGTGAATATCGCAACGCTGGCTACGGGACTTGCGGTCATCGTGTCATTGCCGGTTGCCTATATAGCCGCTCAGAACACGACACCGAACGCCCTTACGCTCTGGCTCGGCCGCTTTATTCTGGTTTCCAGCCGCTCGGTGAACACCATTATCTGGGCGCTGCTTTTCGTGGCCATCTTTGGCCCCGGCATCATCGCCGGGATTCTCGCGATCATGTTCCGTTCCATCGGTTTCATCGGCAAGCTGCTGGGGGAGGCGATCGAGGAAATTGATCGCCGTCCGGTAGAAGCACTCGAGGCGACGGGTGCCTCGCGTTTCAAGGTCATTCTCTATGCCATCGTGCCCCAGGTGATGCCGGTCTTCTGGGCCGTGAGCATCTTGCGGTGGGATATCAACCTCAGGGAATCGACCGTGTTGGGCTTGGTGGGCGCAGGCGGCATCGGTCTCATTCTGCAAAGCGCGATCGACACCTTCAACTGGCAGGAAGCGGCTACAGTACTTCTGGCGATTCTCGCTTTGGTCGTGCTGGGGGAGATCGTGGCGATGGCATTGCGACGACGCATTATCTGACAGGCGAGGCGGCCCCTCCCCTCTCCTGGCAAGCACCGCTATATAGAGCCCATGACTTCCCTCGCTA
>Ga0079223_10001571_pt1 | contig 13684 bp, 16 predicted proteins | sample Stecom2011_FD_75072 | JGI IMG/M metagenome (GOLD analysis project Ga0079223, IMG submission 75072) | Agricultural soil microbial communities from Utah to study Nitrogen management - Steer compost 2011 | ecosystem: Environmental > Terrestrial > Soil > Agricultural land | place: USA: Utah... | reverse complement strand
GTGGCGATGGTCATCAGCGATGTGAACATGCCGGGCATGGACGGTCACGCCCTGCTGCAGGCATTGCGCGAGCGGCATCCGCAATTGCCGGTGCTGCTGATGACCGCCTATGGCACGGTGCAGAATGCGGTGGAAGCCATGCGCATGGGTGCGGTGGACTACCTGGTCAAACCCTTCGAGCCCTCGGCGCTCCTGGGCTTGATAGCGCAGCATGCCCAGGGGCGGCTGCAAGTTGGCGCGGATGATGGACCCGTGGCGGCCGATCCGGCCAGCCAGCAATTGCTGCAGCTGGCACAGCGGGTAGCTGCCAGTGACTCAACTGTATTGATTTCCGGCGAGTCGGGGACCGGCAAAGAGGTGTTGGCGCGCTATATTCACCAACAGTCGCCCCGTGCCAGCCAGCCGTATATCGCCATCAACTGCGCGGCGATTCCGGAGAACATGCTTGAAGCAACGCTGTTCGGTCATGAGAAGGGTGCCTTTACCGGCGCCGTGGCGGCAGCGCCGGGCAAGTTCGAGCAAGCCAATGGCGGTACCCTGTTGCTGGACGAGATTTCCGAGATGCCGTTGGCATTGCAGGCCAAGCTGTTGCGCGTGCTGCAGGAACGGGAGGTCGAGCGGGTTGGTGGGCGCAAGTTGATCCAGCTGGATATCCGCATTATTGCCACTACCAACCGCGACATGCCGGCCGAGGTGGCTGCTGGCCGGTTCCGTGAGGATCTGTACTACCGGCTCGGTGTCTTCCCGCTGCAGTGGCAACCATTGCGTGGCCGGCCAGCGGATATTCTGCCGATCGCCGAGCGGTTGCTGGCCAAGCATATCGGCAAGATGAATCAGAGCCCGGTCCGCTTTGCGCCGGATGCCTGTCAGGCACTGCAGCAGCATGCCTGGCCGGGTAACGTGCGGGAGCTGGATAATGCCGTGCAACGCGCGCTGATCTTGCAGCAGGGTGGGCTGATTCGAGCGCAGGATTTGTGTCTGGCCACTGCGCCCGGTAGCGCGATCATGCCAGCCGATATGGCAATGCCTCTGGTTGCGCCGCTGCCGGCGCCCAGTCAGCTGTACGCCGTGCCGGCTAGCCCGGTAGCCGGTGCCGGGTTGGGACATGACGTGAAGCAGCGCGAGTTTCAGCTGATCATCGACACTCTGCGCGCAGAGCGCGGTCGGCGTAAAGAGACGGCGGAGCGGCTGGGTATCAGCCCACGGACGCTGCGATATAAGTTGGCGCAAATGCGGGATGCGGGGCTGGATGTGGAAGGGAAGGTGTTTGTCGGATAGCGGCTTGTCGCGGCAGGCTTAATTTGGCACCAATCTTGCTCTATAACTTCCAAAGCTGATTTTGCCGTCAAAATATCCACGGCCTGGAGGAATCATGACGCAGGGTGTCGAATTCAATCGTCTGATGTTGCAGATGCGTTCCATGCAGATGGAGGCGATGAGCCGTCCGCAGCCGGCGGTGGCTCCGGTGGCGCAGGACGTGAACGCGCCGGCATTCGATGATCTGTTGCAGCAGGCAGTCAACCGCGTCAATGAATTGCAGAAGACCACCAGCGAGTTGCAGACCGGGTACGAGCGTGGGGTGCCGGGGATCGATCTGGCGGAAGTGATGGTGGCCTCGCAGAAGTCCAGCGTTGCCTTCCAGGCCATGACCCAGGTGCGCAACAAGCTGATTACCGCGTATGAAGACATCATGAAGATGCCTATCTGATTCAGCCCGCTGTTTCGTTTTCGAGGATTTGATTGATGGATGCTGCGAGCACTCCGAACACCCCCGCTACCCGACCTGACCCGGCCGCTGCCAGCTCGCGCAAACCGTTCATGGGGCTGAGCTTTCTGGATAACCTGGCGCAGTTGCCAATGCTGCGCCAGTTCGGCTTGCTGGTGGGGCTGGCGGCCAGTGTTGCCATCGGTTTCGCCGTTGTGCTCTGGTCGCAGCAGCCGGAGTACCGTCCGCTGTACAGCAGCATGGATAATCTTGATGCCACCCAGGTGATCGAGGTATTGCAGCAGAGCCGGATTCGCTACAAGGTCGAGCCCAGCAGCGGTGCGTTGTTGGTGCGGGCTGAAGACCTGGCCGACGCGCGGCTGCGGCTGGCCAGCGCCGGGGTCAATCAGGGCGATGGCAATCTGGGCTTCGAGATTCTCGACCGCGAGAAGGGGCTGGGCACCAGCCAGTTCATGGAAGCGACCCAGTACCGTCGCGGCCTGGAAGGTGAAATGGCGCGGACTATTTCCAGCCTGTACAACGTCAAGGCGGCGCGGGTGCATATCGCCATGCCGCGTTCCACGGTATTTGTGCGTGATGATCGCAAGCCGAGCGCCTCGGTGCTGCTGGAGATGTATGCTGGTCGCAAGCTGGAGCCGGCACAGGTGATGGCCATCGTCAATCTGGTGGCGACCAGCGTGCCCGAACTGAGCAAGGATCAGGTTACGGTAGTCGACCAGCAGGGCAATCTGTTGTCGGACCAGAACGAGTTGAACGAACTGACCATTGCCGGCCGCCAGTTCGACCATACCCGCCGTCTCGAGGAAACCTTCACCCGACGGGTGCACAATATCCTGCAGCCGGTGCTGGGCACCGGCAACTATAAAGCCGAGGTCTCCGCCGATGTGGACTTCAGCACCATGGAATCCACCTCCGAGAATTTCAATCCCGAGTCCTCGTTGCGCAGTGAGCAGGTCGTCAACGAGCAGCGCGCTGCCGGACAATCGCCGCAGGGTATCCCGGGCGCCTTGAGCAACCAGCCCCCCGGTACCACCCAGGTACCGGAGCAGGTGATCGATCCGGAAACCGGCGAGCCGGTGGTTCTGTCTCCACCGCGCGACTCCCGCGAGCAGGCCACCCGTAATTACGAGCTGGACCGGCAGATCAGCTATACCCGCCAGCAACAGGGCCGGTTGAATCGCCTATCCGTCGCGGTGGTGGTGGACAATCGTCAGCAGGTCAACGCCGAGACCGGCGAGGCAACCAGCGTGCCGCTGAGCGAAGCCGAACTGACCAGCCTGACGCAGCTGGTGCGCGACGCCGTGGGGTATGATCAGGCCCGTGGCGATAGCGTCAGTGTAATCAACAGCGCTTTCGTCCCCGCTGGCGACGTGACCGAGCTTCCGGAAGTGCCGTTCTGGACCCAGCCCTGGTTCTGGAATATCGCCAAGCAGGCACTGGGTATCCTGTTCGTGCTGGTGCTGGTATTCGGCGTGCTGCGCCCGGTGCTGAAGAGTCTCAGTGGCGGCAATCGTGACGCAGCCGGTGAAAGCGGTGGCTATCCAGCCTTGAATGATGACGGATTGTTGGCAGACGACCTGCGCGACGATACCGTCAGCCTTTCCGCGCCGGCCAGCGGGCCGGTGCTGCTGCCGCCGCCGGGCGCCGGCTACGAGCAGCAACTCAACGCCATCAAGGGCCTGCTGGCGGAAGACCCGGGACGGGTAGCACAGGTCGTGAAAGAGTGGATCAATGCAGATGAGTGAAGAAGCCAAACGCACGCAAAAACTCAGCAAGCTCGACAAGGCAGCAATCTTCCTGCTGAGCCTGGGCGAGTCTGACGCCGCCGCCGTGTTGCGCCACATGGGCCCCAAGGAAGTACAGCGGGTCGGCAGCGCCATGGCGTCGTTGCGCACCGTGCAGCGCGATCATGTGCAGCAGGTGATGGCCGACTTCATTGAGGTGGCTGGCGATCAGACCGGGCTCGGTGTTGGCGCGGATGGCTACATCCGTACCATGCTTACCCAGGCCCTGGGCGAGGACAAGGCCAACAGCCTGGTCGATCGTATTCTCATGGGCGGCAGCACCTCCGGCCTGGATAGTCTCAAGTGGATGGAGCCGCGTGCGGTAGCGGATGTCATCCGCTACGAGCACCCGCAGATCCAGGCGATTGTGGTGGCTTACCTGGACCCGGACATGGCGGCTGAGGTGATCGGCTATTTTGACCACAAGGTGCGGCTGGATGTATTGCTGCGCGTGGCTGCCTTGAACACCGTGCAGCCCTCCGCGCTCAAGGAACTCAACGAAATTCTCGAAAGGCAGTTCGCCGGCAACTCCAACACCACCCGCGCCAATATGGGTGGGGTCAAGCGTACCGCAGATATCATGAACTATCTTGAAAGCGGCACCGAAGCGCAGCTGATAGAATCCATCCGGCAGATGGACGAGGACCTGTCGAACAAGATCGAGGATCTGATGTTCGTGTTCGACAACCTGGCCGATGTGGATGATCGGGGTATCCAGACGCTGCTGCGCGAGGTGTCCACCGATGTGTTGGTCATCGCGCTCAAAGGCGCGGATGAGGCCATCAAGGACAAGATCTTCCGCAATATGTCCAAGCGCGCCTCGGAGTTGTTGCAGGATGACCTCGAAGCCAAGGGGCCGGTGCGCATCAGCGAAGTGGAAGCGGCGCAGAAGGAAATTCTCGCCATTGCGCGGCGCATGGCCGATGCCGGCGAAATCGTGCTCGGCGGCAAGGGCTCCGAGGAAATGATCTGACGAGGTCCTGTACTGCGGTGCAAAGGTGAATGAATGACCGAGAAAAAGGATAGCGAGCTGATCCGCGCGGATCAGCTGCAGGATTTCAATCTCTGGGACATGCCCAGCTTCGATGAGGCGCCGCATCATGTCCCGCGGGAAACCGCCGCGCCGGATGTACCGCCGGCAGCCGAGACGGACTCCCTGGTGGAAGATGAGCTTGAGGCGGAGCCCGAGGTCAAACCCTTCACGGTCGAGGAGTTGGAGCAGATCCGCACCGAGGCGTACAACGAGGGTTTTGCCACGGGCGAGCGCGATGGCTTTCATTCCGGCCAACTCAAGGCCCAGCAGGAGGCGAAAACCCGGCTGGAGGCGCGGCTCGGCGAGCTGGAAGGGCTCATGGCCCAACTGCTGGAACCCATGCAGCAGCAGGACGACCAGATCGAGGACATGCTGCTCGAGCTGGTGGAAGGCATGGTGCGCCAGGTGCTCCAGCGTGAACTGCAGACCGATTCCAGCCAGATTGCCCAGGTGCTGCGCGGCGCGCTCAAGGCCTTGCCGATGGGCGCTGACAATATCCGCATTTATCTCAACCCTGCCGATTTCGAGGCAGTCAAACACATCCGTGAGCGCCACGAGGAAAGTTGGCGCTTGCTGGAAGATGATCAGCTGTGGCCTGGCGGCTGCCGGGTCGAAACCGAGCACAGCCAGGTGGACGCGACCCGTGAAACCCGCCTGCAGCAGATCATCGAGCAACTCTACGAGCAACAACGCGAGCAACGCGCCCATCCACCGGAGCCCGACCTGGTGGTCTCCGCGGTGAGTGCGGAGGCTGATGATGACCAGCCCTGAGCGCATCAGCTTCGCCCGTCGCCTGTCGCGCTATGCTGCGGCGACTGAGCTGCCTGTGGCGCCGATAGTCGAGGGCCGGTTGATTCGCATGGTCGGCCTGACGTTGGAAGCCGAAGGGTTGCAAGCGCCAGTTGGCAGTCGCTGCGTCGTCATCAGCGACAGCCCGCAAGGTGAAACCCGGGTCGAGGCCGAGGTCATGGGCTTTGCCGGCAGCAAGATCTATCTGATGCCGGTGGACCGCATGCAGGGGCTGCAGCCCGGAGCACGGGTAGTACCCGCAGCCGGTGGCGGCAAGCTGCCGATGGGCAACGAAATGCTGGGCCGGGTACTCGACGGCATCGGCCGACCATTGGATGGCAAGGGCCCCTTCAAATGCGAAGACTGGGTCGACCTGGCGGGCCCGGTGATCAACCCACTCAAGCGCCATCCCATCGAGGCGCCGCTGGATGTGGGCATTCGGGCGATCAACAGCGTGCTCACCGTAGGCCGCGGCCAGCGTCTGGGCCTGTTTGCCGGCAGCGGCGTGGGCAAGAGCATGCTGCTGGGCATGATGACCCGCTTTACCGAGGCGGATATCACCATCGTCGGCCTGGTTGGCGAGCGGGGCCGGGAGGTGAAGGAGTTCATCGAACAGATTCTCGGCGAAGAGGGCATGGCCCGCTCGGTAGTGGTCGCCTCTCCAGCGGATGATGCACCCCTGATGCGCCTGCGGGCAGCCATGTATTGCACGCGGGTGGCGGAGTACTTCCGTGACAAGGGCAAGAATGTGCTGCTGCTGATGGATTCCTTGACCCGCTTTGCCCAGGCCCAGCGCGAAATCGCCCTGGCCATCGGCGAGCCGCCGGCAACCAAGGGATATCCACCATCGGTGTTCGCCAAATTGCCGGCGCTGGTCGAGCGGGCGGGCAACGCGGAGGAGGGTGGCGGCTCGATTACTGCTTTTTATACGGTACTGTCCGAGGGCGATGATCAGCAGGATCCGATCGCCGACGCCTCCCGAGCCATTCTGGATGGTCATGTGGTGCTGTCGCGGCGGCTGGCCGAAGAGGGCCATTATCCGGCAATCGATATCGAGGCCTCGATCAGCCGGGCCATGCCGCAGATCGTACCGCCGGAACATCTGCAACAGGCGCAACTGCTCAAGCAGTTATACGCACGCTATCAACAGAATCGCGACCTGATCAGCGTCGGCGCCTATGCTGCCGGTTCCGATCCGATGACCGACAAGGCCATCGCCAAGATCCCCGGCATCCAGGGATTCCTTCGCCAGGGGCTGCGCGAAAGCTTCGATCTGGCCGCCAGCCGTGCGGCCATGGAGCAATTGATCAATGAGTGACAGCCGCGTACGGCGCATGACGCCGGTACTGGATCTGGCACTGGATGAGGAGAAGAAGGCCGCCGGCATGCTCGGCGAATGCCGGAAGCAACTTGATGAGGCCACGGCCCGACTGCGTGATCTGGAGCACTACAGTGGCGAATACGCCAAGGGCTGGGCGCAGCGCGGCGGGGAAGGGGTCGGCCGGGAGTGGCTGCTCAATTATCAGCGCTTCATGGCGCAGATGCAGACCGCCATCGAACAGCAGCGCCAGACCCTGGGCTGGCATCAGCAGAGCCTGGAGCGCGCCCGCGTCACCTGGCAGGAGCGTTATCAGCGGGTCGAAGCCCTGCGCAAATTGATTGAAAAATACCGCGATGAAGCCCGCGCCCGGGCCGACAAGCAGGAGCAGAAGCTGCTGGATGAACTGACCCAGCGTGCCTTTGTTTACAGGCAGTTCGATTAAGTTCCGAGAAAAACTGTGATCTGGTTGGCAATTACATAAAAGGGTAATTTTCCCTGGGTAGTCTTTGCCTGGTTGCTTGGGCATACTCCTGCCCGCAGTGCGTTGCGCACTGACTGCTTGATCAGTTTTATCTTCTTGACCGGACATAATCATGCCTGAACGCCTTTCCGATCTCGATCCGGATGTGCAGACCATGCTCCGTGACCTGATGCAGGATGACTACGGGTCGCTGTTGCGGATCTTCCTGCAGGACACCGACCGGCGCCTATGCCAGCTGCACGATAGTCTCGCTCGCAAGAATTGGGAGGCCTTTCGCCGGGCAGCTCACAGCTTCAAGGGCAGTTGCGGCCATATGGGAGCCTTGGCGCTGAGCAAGGCCTGCCAGCAGGCTGAAGAAGCCGCGCACAATGCCGACGCCGCTGCCGCCGCCTATATCTGCGATCTTATTGATCACCTCTGTCTGCGCATCCGTCCCCAACTGACCTGCCATAGCTGAGCGCGGCAGGTTGTGGCCCGGAACTTGCTCTATCCCTGTATTGAATCTGTCTTTGCGATTGCATGGAGAAAGCCTGATGTCCGCCAGCCTACCCCTGATGGCCCTGTTGAATGCCGATGCGCGGCCGAGCGTCCGGAACGACAGCGCCCATGCTGCGCCATCTGCGGAGGATGCCGAGGCATTTGCTGGCCTGCTCGCTGAACATTTACCGGCTGAGCTGCAGGCGGCAATCAAGCAGATGAGTCCTGAGCAACTGGCGACGCTGGAGCAGGCCGCGCTTGCCGCTGACGGCAAGAGTTTGCCGTCGCAGGTCCAGAATTGGCTGGAGCAGTTGCCGCTTGATGGTGAGGTTGCAGAACAGGCCGGTGACGATGCGCTGACGGTGATTGGCCAATGGATGCAATGGCTGCAGGAAACAACCCGACCCGGTGCCGGCCCCGTTCCGGCAGGTTCCATAAGTAGTGCCTCGGGGGCATTGCCGTCCTCGTCGGGGCAACCGATGGGCGCACAACCGGCAATGTTGACCGATGGCGATGACGCGGCACGGCTGACTACCGAAGGTGGGCAGGCTGATCGTGAACTATTGTCTCGAGAGGGGGCAGACAAGCAACTGCTCAATGGCGAACTGAATCGGCCGTCGCGACAGGTAGCCCAGGCGCAGAATGCTCAACCGGATTTCCCCGCAGCGCAGCAGCGCGCTGCTGCTACGCAAAACGATAGTCAGCCATTGTCTGCCGCCATGCTCGGCAAGCTCGCTGAGCAACTGGAGCGCGGCAGCCCCGGTCGCAGCGGTGGCGAAACCGACGCGATTGATGGCTTGGCGCGACCGGGCACCTACGGCACGACCGCTGCCGCTCTGACCGCACGACCGGTAGTGGCGACCACTCAGAGCATGGGCGTACCCTTCGGTCAGCCGAGCTGGGGCGAGGCGATGGTTGAAAAGGTGATGTGGATGTCCAGCCAGAACCTGCGCAGCGTCGAAATCCAACTGGACCCGGCTGAACTCGGCCCGCTGGAGATCCATATCCAGCACCGCGGCCAGGAACTGCAGGTGCAGTTCGTCAGCCAGAACCCCAGCGTGCGCGAAGCGTTGGAAGCCCAGATGCACCGGCTCCGTGACATGTTTGGCCAGCAGGGGCTGGACCAGGCTGAGGTCACCGTGGCCGATCGTTCGGCAGGTGAGCAGCCAGGGCAGCGTGATGGGCAGCCGGCGGAGCGTACGGGCGGTCGTGGATCAGGCGGTGAGACGCTGCTGGCCGGTAATAACAACGACACCAGTGAACAGCCCGAATCGCGTACCCAATGGACGCCGACGCAGCGGCTGGTCGACTATTACGCCTGATACTCCGTCGCTTGACCGGAGCTATTCTTTCCCGAGACGCCTTGCTTCCCCCGGGAGCGTGGAGCACCAGCTCGATGAGCGCAGCCAGCCGGAAACATCGGTCGTGCCGGCTGGCTTTGGTACGAGCTGGTGCTCGAACCTCCCAGGCGTTTTGCACTATGGGGGCGATTGGATTCACATCTGCTGGTCGACTTCCATCTCGACGCAAAACAGGACGGGGACTTCGTAGGCCCCAGCGAAGGTTGATTTTTCCCTTGGACGCGCCACGCTGGCACCGACGAGCCCCATCTGCCGCGTTGAACATGAGACATTTCCCGCCCATGCCTTTATCCTAAGCGGGCATTACGGCCCGCGCGCCGCCATCACGCCATTTTTGGCATGAACAATGCACAACTTCAGATAATGCGGGCATTTGCCCTATCAGGCGACGGAATTTTGGCATGGCGAAGAATCAGGCAGCAGCGGCAGAAACAGCTCCTCCTTCCAACAAGAGCAAGCAATTGATCTTGATCTGTATCGGTCTGGTGGCGCTATTGTTGTCCGCGGGTGGGTTGGCCTATGCGTTGCTGGCCAACAAGGGCGACTCGGCTGCTGCGGTGAGTCAGGAGCCCGTCAAGCTGCCGGCGTTGTACCAGCCGCTGGAGCCAGCCTTTACCGTCAATTATGCCCACGGCGGCCGGCAGCGTTACATGCAGGCCAGTGTCGTATTGATGGGACGTGATCCGGAGGCGATGGCAGCGTTGGCTGAACATCTGCCGCTGATCCGTAACCGGCTGGTCATGCTGTTCAGCAGTGCGGAGTTCGAAACCCTGATGACAGCAGAAGGCAAGGAGGCGCTGCGTGAAAAAGCGACCCTCGCAGTGCAGGACCTGATGGAACAGGAGCTCGGTAAGCCGGTCATAGAGTCGGTACTGTTCACCAATCTGGTTCTGCAATAGGGATAATAATATGGCGGTCCAAGACCTGCTTTCACAAGACGAAATCGATGCGCTGCTGCACGGGGTGGATGAAGGTGTCATCGACAACGATCAGAGCAACGAGCCGGGCGGCATCAAGAGCTATGACCTGACCAGCCAGGATCGTATCGTGCGTGGGCGCATGCCGACGCTGGAAATGATCAACGAACGCTTTGCCCGCTACACCCGCATCAGCATGTTCAATTTACTGCGCCGCTCGGCCGATGTGTCCGTGGGCGGGGTGCAGGTGATGAAGTTCGGCGAGTACGTGCACACCCTGTACGTGCCCACCAGTCTCAATCTGGTGAAGATGAAGCCGCTGCGCGGCACCGCGCTGTTCATCCTGGATGCGCGGCTGGTATTCAAGCTGGTCGACAATTTCTTTGGTGGCGATGGCCGTCACGCCAAGATCGAGGGCCGTGAGTTCACACCGACCGAGCTGCGGGTGGTACGCATGGTGCTGGAGCAGTCCTTCGTCGATCTGCGCGAAGCCTGGCAGGCGGTCAAGGACGTGCAGTTCGAGTACGTCAACTCCGAAGTCAACCCGGCGCTGGCCAATATTGTCAGCCCGAGCGAAGTGGTGGTGGTGTCTACCTTCCACATCGAGCTCGATGGCGGTGGTGGCGAAATGCATGTAACCATGCCCTATTCGATGATCGAGCCACTGCGCGAGGTACTGGACTCGGGCGTGCAATCGGATGTGGATGAGCACGACGAGCGCTGGGAGCGCGCGCTGCGTGAGGAAATCACCGCCGCCAAGGTGCCTTTGAGTGCCACCGTGGTGCGCCGCGAACTGAAACTGCGGGACCTGCTGAGCATGCAGGCCGGCGATGTGATTCCGGTGGAAATGCCCGAACATATGGTGATGTGCGCCAACGGCGTGCCGACCTTCAAGGCACGGCTCGGCTCGGTAAATGGCAATCTGGCATTGCAGATTCTGGGGCCGGTCACGCGTCCGCGTTGATCGACTCGCAAACGCAGTACTCTGTACAGAGATAAATGAGGATCAGGCAAGATGGCTGAGGACAAACAGGATGACATCAGTCCGGAGGAGCAGGCTCTGGCTGATGAGTGGGCTGCCGCGCTGGATGAAGCCGGTAACGCCAGTCAGGACGACATTGACTCGATGCTGGCGGGCAACGACCTTTCCAGGGCGATGCCCATGGAGGAGTTTTCCGCACCCGAGCGTCAGCCCAGCGGCGACCTGTTCGGTGGCACCGAGGGACCCAATCTGGACGTGATCCTGGATATTCCGGTGACCATTTCGATGGAAGTGGGCAATACCGATATCACCATCCGTAATCTGCTGCAGCTCAACCAGGGCTCGGTGGTGGAGCTTGACCGCCTGGCCGGCGAGCCGCTGGACGTCAAGGTCAACGGAACCCTGATTGCCCATGGCGAGGTGGTGGTGGTCAACGAGAAATTCGGCATCCGCCTGACCGACGTTATCAGCCAGTCCGAACGCATCAAGAAGCTCAGCTGACATGCGGTGGTCGCATGTACTGCTGCCAGCCTTGCTGGCAGGATTGTCTACGTCGCTGGCGGCAGCCCCGGCGGGCGGTAATGGTGAAGCCACGAGCGGGCTCGCCAGTCAGCTGACGCAGCTGGGGCTGGGACTGATTGTCGTGGTCGGGCTGATCTTTCTGCTGGGCTATCTGATGCGCCGGGTAGGACCGATGGCGCCCCAGGGCGGCCAGCACATCCGTGTGATCAGCAGTTACCCCCTGGGGCCGCGCGACCGGTTGGCACTGGTTGAGGTGGGGGGCCAGCAGATGCTGCTGGGTATTTCACCGGGGCGCATCAATACTCTGCATGTCTTTCCCGAGCCGGTAGTCGACACTGATGAGGCTGCGACCAGCGGCGACTTTGCCCGCAAGCTGCAGGCGATCCTCAAGCGGGAGCAGAAACCATGATGCGCTGGTGCCTGTTGCTGCTGACATTGCTGACCCCGACGGTATTCGCCCAATCGGCGGGCGACCCGCTGAGTCTGCCGGCGATCACCCTGACCACGGATGCCGAAGGCGAGCAGACCTATTCGGTGAGTCTGCAGATTCTGCTGTTGATGAGCGCACTGACGTTCATCCCGGCCTTTGTCATGATGATGACCAGCTTCACCCGCATCATCATCGTGTTCGCCATCCTGCGCCAGGCGCTGGGTTTGCAGTCCACGCCATCGAGCCAGATCCTCATCGGCCTCGCATTGTTTCTGACGCTGTTTATCATGGCGCCGGTGTTCGAGCGCATCAATGAGAGCGCGTTACAGCCTTACCTGAATGAGCAGTTGGCGCCGCAGCAGGCGTTGGAGCAGGCCAGCGTGCCGCTGCGTGAATTCATGCTGGCACAGACCCGCGAGACGGATCTGGAACTGTTCGTGCGGCTGGCCAAGCGCACCGACCTGACCGGCCCGGATGACGTGCCGTTTCACATTCTGGTACCGGCGTTCGTTACCTCCGAACTGAAGACGGCGTTCCAGATCGGCTTCATGATCTTCATCCCGTTTCTGGTCATCGACCTGGTGGTTGCCAGCGTCCTGATGGCCATGGGTATGATGATGCTGTCGCCGCTGATCATCTCCCTGCCGTTCAAGATCATGCTGTTCGTGCTGGTGGATGGCTGGGCGCTGATCATCGGTACCCTGGCTGCCAGTTTTGCCGTGACCTAGGAGAGAGGCGATGACACCTGAAATCGCTGTTGATCTGTTCCGGCAGGCGGTCTGGCTGACCACCGTGATGGTGGCGGTAATCGTGCTGCCGAGCCTGGTGGTGGGTCTGATCGTCGCGGTGTTCCAGGCGGCGACCCAGATCAACGAGCAGACGTTGAGCTTCCTGCCGCGTCTGCTGTTTACCTTCTTCACGTTGATCGTGCTTGGCCCCTGGCTGGTAAGCCAACTGATCGAGTTCACCGACCAGCTGTACCGTAACATCCCCGGATTGATTGGCTGATGATCGAACTGGCCGGCAGCGATATCGGCCGCTGGGTGGCCGGCTATCTGTGGGTGCTGTTTCGTATCGGCGCGGTGCTGATGACCATGCCGGTGATCGGCACCGCGCTGGTGCCGATGCGCATTCGTTTATATCTGGCGCTGGCGCTTACCTTTCTGGTGGCCCCGCAGATCACTGATGTCCCGCAGCTGGATGCGCTGGCGCTGAGTACCTGGGTGGTGATCGCCGAGCAGATCCTGATCGGCGCGGCGATGGGCTTTCTGCTGCAGCTGTTGTTCCAGATCCATGTGGTGGCGGGGCAGATCGTCGCCATGCAGATGGGTCTGGGTTTCGCTTCGATGAACGACCCGGCCATGGGTATCTCCGTGGCGGTGGTCGCCCAGGTATTCACCATGCTGGTGACGTTGCTGTTCCTGGCGATGAACGGCCATCTGGTGGTCATCGAAGTACTGGTCGAAAGCTTCACTACCTTACCCGTCGGCGAGACCCTGCAGGCCGGGGATTTTTATACCCTGGTGTTGCGGTTCTCCTGGGTAATGGCGGCGGCGGTGCTGATCGGTCTGCCGGCGATTACTGCGCTGCTGATCGTCAACTTGTCCTTCGGGGTGATGATGCGCGCGGCGCCGCAGCTGAATATTTTCTCCATCGGCTTCCCCCTGACCCTGGTATTTGGGTTGTTCATCCTCTGGGTATTGCTCAGTGGCACCGCAGAGCAGTATCACCTGTTCGCCTCTGATGCGCTGATCTGGATGCGCGAAATGGTGGGGGCGCGCTGATGGCGGAAGATAGCGGTCAGGAACGCACAGAAGACCCCACGGCGAAACGCCAGAAAGAATCCCGCGAGAAAGGGCAG
>Ga0079223_10001567_pt1 | contig 13704 bp, 10 predicted proteins | sample Stecom2011_FD_75072 | JGI IMG/M metagenome (GOLD analysis project Ga0079223, IMG submission 75072) | Agricultural soil microbial communities from Utah to study Nitrogen management - Steer compost 2011 | ecosystem: Environmental > Terrestrial > Soil > Agricultural land | place: USA: Utah... | reverse complement strand
CTTCGCGTTTCAATAAAGTTCTCATTCGCTTTTTTTATAACACTTGCCATTCTAAATCTGTTTGGTCTTCTTCGTTTAAGCTTAAGTATATTTTTGCTTTTAAGATGGGTTACTCTTCAGCAAATAAAATTAATTAGGAATAAATCTGTCTTATACATTATAGGTTTATACTTCGTTTGCTGGTTGTTGTTTTGCCTGATCACAGACAACTGGCAGGTATCATATGCCGGAAGATTTGGCAGTGGAACTACGGCTAAAATTAAAAATATCCTGATGGCATTATTTCATTATCCGGATAATTATTATCAAACCTGGAGATATTTTTTTGTAATGCCCTGGTTTACAATAATTGCATTTTTCACAGGACTTTATGGTTATTTCAGACTCCTCAGAAACTATGAAAAAGAAACAATATGGTTCCCTGTCTTTACTGCATTCCTGGTTTTTACTATGATTACAATGCTGTCAATCCCGGGTTCAACAAGATATTCATTTTTAATTTTTCCAATTGTTCTCAGCTTTATAACTTTTTCGATATACAGCTTTTCCACTAATCTTTTTAAAAAAGATTCTTACAGAAAAATAGCTCTTAGCGCTTTGATAATTATTTTTCTTTCTTTCTCTGAGGATTTTAGAATATATCACTTATTAAATGTTGACAGCAAAGAAGTAAATTTCAGAATGATATATAATCAGGCTCTTGAAGAACATTACTATCCGCGCTGGGATGTTGAAACTCCTGCTGCATATGTTAATAACCATGCCTCTAATGATGATATAATTATAATAAATGAATTTAATCTTGAATTTTATTTAAATCGTTTTGATTATGTATATGTTGATTACAAAGAAGGAAGATTCTATAACTCAACTCTTAATGAAGGCACGGTTGAAAGATGGACAAATAAAAAGCTTATATGGAATGAAAATGATTTGTATGATATAATTAATACTAAAGACAGAAGAGTCTGGTTTATCAGTAAAGATGTGAACTCGCAAAAATTATCCTTCATAAATGAACTGAACAATTCACTCATTTATAAAAACATTGACAGTTCATTCAGTGTTTATGAATTCAATAACAGGATAGATTAATTTCTAAGAGAAATTACAATTAAATTAATGAATGAAAATTCTTTTTATAATATTCGGTGATCTTTCCTCAAACAATTCAAAAGGGAGAGCATTCTTTAATTATTCACTGGTTAAATATTTTAAAAAAGACAATAATACAATAAAAGTATTTTGCATAGACGCTGATAAAGACTCAAAAAAAGAATTTAATGTTTCCACTCTCTTAAAAAACAGGTTATATCTTCTGCTCTTCAAATATGGATATTTATTAAGAAGATATTTTAAGAAATGGAATGAAAGAAAATTTAAAGAAAAAATATTTGACAGGTTTGTTAGTAAAAGAATTAACCCTGAAAATTATGATATTGCAATAGTAACAAAACCTGTGGTTCCTGAAACAGTTGAAAAAATCAGTAACTCAAAAACAAAAATATTTTCTTTTGCTACCATTGCCCATCCCGAATTCAACAGAAAAGTAATGTTAAATCTTGAAAAGCAATATAACATTAAAATAAACTCCAACTATAAAGATGAAGAACGAAGCGGCAGAGTAAGTAAGAATTTCATTTTATCGGACAAAATAATTTTAACAGTTAATTCCCCTTTCCTTAGAAATACATATCTTGATAATAAAATTCCTGACGAAAAAATTATTGAGTTCAACAGTGATGTAACTATTGATACAAATTTTTTTACTCCATCAAAGAATAAAAACAATAATCAATTAACTTTTCTTACTCTTGGTTATTTAAATTTAATTAAAGGTATTCCCCTGCTGCTTGAAGTCTGGGAACAATTTAAAAATAAATTAAATGACAGCAGCAAATTAATAATAGCAGGCCCTGTTAGTTATGATTTAAAACCCATAATAGATAAATACGATTTGAGAAAACTAAACATTGAAATGCCGGGCAAAATCAGCAGAGATAAAATTGTAGAGGTATATAATTCAGCAGATGTTTTTATATCACCTTCATATTCAGATTTGGGCCCTGAGACAATTCTGGAAGCAATGTCCTGTGGTCTGCCGGTTATCAGTTCTTTAAATTGCGGCAATTCCAAATACATTGAAGAAGGTAAGAACGGCTTTACTTACCAGGTATATGATAAAGAACAATTATTTAAACACTTAGAATGGTTCTCAGGCAACGGAGATAAAATAAAAGGGATGGGAATAAATGCGAGAGCCAGAGTTGAGAGAATCAAGAATTCAGATTTCTTTAATGATTTTTATAAATTCTGTTTGCTGCAGAAAAATTAATTTTGATTTATGAAATTTATAATAAGGGATGATGACACCTGCGGATTTACCCGGGTTGATGAGCTTGAAAACTGTTATAAAAATATTCTTCCCGAAATACCGGTATCTCTGTCAATAACACCATTCAGAATTTCGAGGGAAGGCGATTCTTTCAGTCATAATAATATTTTATACAAGCCATACCCTCTTGAAAAAAATGAAGAACTTGTATCTTTCTTAAAAGAAAAAATTAAAAATAACCAGGTTGAAGCTGCACTTCATGGTTATCATCATTTTGTTGAACCATCAAATGAAAAACAAAAAATGCTTGCTGAGAAGGATCCGAGATTTTTGAATAAAGAATATTTATACGGCAATAACCTTGTGCAAAAAACCAGGGATGGGAAAAAATATCTTGAAGAGCTTCTTGATTGTAAAGTAACTACATTTGTTCCGCCGAGTAATTCCATTGGCAAAAATGGAATAAAAGCAATTGAAAAAAATAACCTGAACCTGGTAACCACCCACCCCCTCTGGGATTTGACTGTAAGACCATTTAAGCTAAGAAATTTCTTAAATCTGCTGAAAAAAGAATCTTTCAGCATTGGAAAAAAATTTAAAGATTACCCGTTCATTTATGATTTTAAAACCTACAAGGAAGTTAAATATCATACATTGGGTCCCTCAAGTATCTTAAACAATATTTTGCAAAAACTAAAACAATCTTATACTTCAGGAGGAATTTTTGTATTGGCAACTCATTATCAATCATTCCACCTGAAAATCAAATCAGGGGAAACAATTCAGTATGCTTTAAACAAAATAATTGACGAAGCGTATAAACTAAACTCTGTTGAATTTACCACCTATCGAAAGATATGGAAATAAAAAATTTTTTATTAATAAAAAAGGTACAGTATGCTAAATAAGCTTAGAGGAAAAGGAATAAAAAGAAATATAAAATTGTTTTTCAACCTAATTACAAGAGAACCCGTAAGGTTTTTTAAATCCAGTTTATACAAAAGAAACTCCAGAAAAATGTCTCTCCAGGAACAGGATACTTTTATAAAGGAAATAAATTCCAATACAGGGGATATCCTGGAGTTTCTGGGAAAAAACATGATTAAATTCAAAAGAGGTAAATTCTGTATTACGATAGTAGAAGAAGAAGAAATAAAAAAATTCTCTCCTGAAATCTATAATTTTTATAAACCTCTTTGTCAAAATCCTTTTTGTTTAAAAATATTTCTTTCACAAAATTTCCTTCAGGATAATAATGCTACTTATGTTTTTGAAAATGAACAGACTTCAAAAGGATTGGAAAATTCTTTAAAACAATTATCGATAAAACGTCATGGAACAATAAAAGATACAGTTTCAATAGCCAATATTCTTAGTCTGTATGAAGTTACTCCCCGTGTTTATGACACTTTTGTTTTAAAACTTGCCGACCAGAAATATATTTCACAAATAATGGAGTCTTATCCTACAACAAACAATATTGATGAAAAGGCTCCCGGCTTCATTAATAAATTAAAAGAAGCGTTAAAGAGTGAAAACATATTTATACTAGGCCAGGATAATCCATGGACTCATAAAGATTTTTCACCACCTGATTATAATGATAATATTGGTAGCAGGAATGGTGATTTCAGATATGTTGATTTACAGAAATTCTTATTCAGAAATAAACTTAAAAATATTAAAGAATTAATTCCTGAAGTACGAAACAGAACTCATTTTGGTGATGAACATAAATCATTAGGTGGCAGATATAATTATCAATCTATCCCCTTCTTAGGTGAATATGGAAAGAGAAGAATTGAATTAAGAATGGAACAGATGTTAAATGTTTATCAGAAATTTGGTTTCGATGTAAAAGAAAAAACAATACTTGATGTCGGCTGTAATATGGCAGGTTTTGGAATTCAGTATTTATCGGCAGGTGCAAAATGGTATCTGGGTCTGGATAAACCTGAACTGGTTGAAGTCGGAAGAAAATTGTTATACTACCTGAATTATTCCCGTTTTGATTTATTCGGATTAAATCTTAATGAGGATAATCCAACCAATTTCATAAAACAATATGGAAAGATTGATTTAATTCTTTTCCTTTCAATGCAAAAGCATATAGGAATACCTGCATGGTTAAATGATCTTGATTATAATTATATGTTTTATGAAGGACATCAGAATGAATCATATAAAATTCACGATGAATTAATTAAAAAGCATTTAAAACTCAGAGAAGTACATTATGTAGGTGAAAGCTATGATGGTGAGACAAAGAGACCTCTATTCTTTTTGATAAAATGATTTGTACCAGCTTTAAAAAATGAAATTGCAATTCAGAAAATCTGTTAAAGATTTTTCTAAACTTTTATTCTCAAACATACTTGTTAGACTAATAAGTATTATTGGAATAGCAATTTATGCCAGATACACTAATAAAACGGAGTTGTCGGTTCTTCCTTTGTATGAAATAATCGGCGGAATGTCGATGATGATTTTCAACTTAGGAATACCTCCCTATCTTGTTAAAACTTTTTCCAGCTTTCTAAAAGAAAGTAAGGAAAAAGCATCTAGCCTTGTAAGGACAAGTTATTCTATAATTATTCCGGGAATATTTTTATTCTCGGCACTTGTTTTTTTTTACTCCGATTTTATAGCCGAAACTTTTTTTAATTATGCCGATTATTCCGATTTTATAAAAATCTTTTCGTTCGGTTTTATCTTTGTTGGGATAAATAATATTAATCATTATCTATTCTGGGCAAGCGGTAGATTTGGAAAAGATTCTGTAATTCAGGTTGTAACACAATTGTCAAGAACTATTATGGGGCTTTCACTCTTTTTAATTTTTGGATTAAAAGGACTTGTAGCCGGCCTGGTTATTAGTTCGGTAATTACTGCTTTATTCTCATCATATTATGTGAGAGATCTTCTGTTAACAGGCAGGTTCGATAAAAAATTATTAGTTGAGATGCTTAAAGATTCATACCCCTTTTATTTTGAAGGATACCTGCTGTATTTCAGAAGACAGGGTGACCAGCTTGTTATAAGTACATTTTTAGGACCTGAGTTACTGGCAATATATTTTATTTCAAAAAGAATATATGAAGTGTTCTCCTCCGTCCTGCAAATGCTTGAAAAAGTAATTACTCAATCATTATCCAGGGTTAAAGATAGTATTGAAGAATTTTCTCAAAAGATTTCAGAGATTATAGATTTATGTTCAGCTATAATATTTCCAATTATATTTTTAGGAATAGGTCTTACTCCTGTTCTGCTTCCACTGCTCGTTGGTGATGGATATACGGATTCTATTATCCCTTCAATAATACTTACACTTGGTTTATTGATAGATTTTGTTTGGAGAACCACTATAGGCAGGGCAGTGTTTTTCCTGGAAAAATCATGGAACAGGTTTAAGATTACAATGGTTGATACTTTTTTCCTTTTCTCATTTCTTTTAGTTCTTGCAAAACTTGGTGAACTTATAGGAGTTGCAGTATCCAGGGTTCTCGCTAATATAGCAGCAGGGATTTATACTTATTTCAAAGTCAGAAAAATTTTAACAATTAAAATTGACTATCCTTTTGTTAGTATAACATTGATCTCAAGCATTGTAATGAGTTCAATTATACTTATTGCCTTCTATTTTTATCAGGATAATATTTTATTTATGAGTATTTCGGTAATTACGGGAATAATAATATTTGCTGTAATGGTTAGCATTTTTATTTCAAAGAAATATTACAGGGTAATAAATTCATTCTTACCCATAAAAATAAAAGACCCTTTTGGGTTTTTATCTTTAAATCTGTTAAAAGAAAATTAAATCTTTCTACTTCCCTGTTTTTCCAACAATGTCCTCGATATCAAAACATATAAAGAAAAAAAATTGTACACTCTTTTAATTCTTGCTTTAGTTTAAAGGAATGAAATGTTAGTTGGTATTAATAAAACCCCATATGGTAAAATCACTCCCTATCTTAAAAAGTATATTGATATTCTGAGTTATAACAATATTGATTGTACTTTACTTGATGTTAATGAGAGTGATTTCTGGGAAAAAGTAAAAAAGGTTGATTTGTTTATTCACCGGAGAGAAACTAATGATGATTATAATCAAATTACAACCAGTATTTTACCTGTTCTTGAAAATTATCTGAATATAAAATGTTTCCCCGATATAAATACATCATGGCATTACGATGATAAGATAAAACATTTTCTTTTGTTAGAGCAGCTTGGTTATGAAGTTGCAAAAAGCTGGGTTTTCTGGAATAAAGCAAAAGCACTTGATTGGATTGAAAAAGCAGAATTTCCTTTAGTATTTAAATTAAGAAGAGGTGCAGCAAGCAGCGGTGTAAGTCTGATTAAAACAAAACAACAAGCTAAAGAAATTATTGAAAGAATGTTTAGCAAAGGAATAATGCATGGTGAAAACAGAAAAATATTAGCTGTTAAAAATTTTGTTAAAAAATTATTGGGTAAACAACCGTATGTTCCTAATTATTGGCAGTTGGAAAAAAATTATGTATTTTTTCAAAAATTTTTGCCGGACAATGGATGGGACACGAGAGTATATGTTATTGGCGAGAGAGCATTTGCAGCCCGAAGATTTACAAGACCTAATGATTTCAGGGCATCCGGCAGCGGAATAGTTGATGAAACATATAAGAACATAGACAAGGAATTTATTAAAATTGCATTAAGAATTGTTAAGGATTTGAAGTTTCAGGCAATGGCTTTTGATTTTTTATATGACTCTGAAAAAAAACCAATGATATGTGAAATATCTTACACAATGCCCGATGACCCCGTTTATCAGATGGAAGGCTTTTGGGATAGTAATTTAAATTTTCATGAAGGACATTTCTGGCCACAGTATTTCCATCTTGTTGACTTACTTAATAAACCGGATCTCAGGATCCCTGAATCGTTATTGAATGCAAAGGTAGATTATCATAACAAACGCATTATATGATTGAGTTAATATCTTTAGTATATGCTTTAGTTATCCTCATTCTTACAAAGAAAGATATCAGATATGGTATCGGAGGATATATTTTTCTTTGCATATTTCCGAATATCCAGGGAAGGGAGATTTTTGGTATAACCGGTTTTAATGCAATGAATATTATTTTCCTGGGAGTTGTACTAAAATATTACCTGCCTCGTTTTTCAGGCAGAATAAAAATAAAAAGCGACAAACTGCCTCTGATTGAATTTATCCTGATTCTTTTGTTACTGCAGATAACTTTTATGTTAAGATACCTCGATGAATACTACCTTCTGGGTAATATCAGAAGTATGGTCGTTACATTTGTTGAACTTATAGTAAAACCAATAGAGTATTATTTGATTTTATATTTTCTTTATAAATCAATTAATTCAATAAAAGAGATAAAGATTTTCCTGCTAATTCTTATATCAGCCGGGGTAGTTGGAGTTATTGTACTTTTCTGGCAGGTAACAATAACTAAAATCAGTTATTCGGAAATCTTCTGGAATAATTTTGCCGGTCATAAAAATACCTGGGGAGTAAAAGTAGCATTATTAGATATTATTACTTTGGTAACTTTTCTACTAACAAAAAATAAGAAATGGAAAATTTTTGCCCTAATTAGCTTTGTGCTTGGCTTGGGGGTTTTAATATTTTCATTATCCAGGACTGCGTGGGTGGCTTTCGCTGTCGGAACAATTTTCATTATGTATAAATCAAACCTAAAAAAAGCATTATTATTTATTCCGCTTGTATTTATTGTAATCAGTTCAACACCGCTTGCCGATAAAATAATCGAGAGAATGGGACGTGAAAATGCTGAGGCTAATACCAGCCAATTAAATAAAATAACTGCCGGAAGAGTTGAGAAAAAATGGCTCCCCCAAATTGAAGCAATTGAGGAAAACCCATTATTTGGCGGAGGTACTGTTGGACTTTTAGGGCATTCAGGATATTTAGCTGTATGGAACCAAATAGGACTATTGGGACTTTTGATTACATCATACATTTTTATAAAGATGTATTTTGATTTAAATAAAATCCATCAGGCGACTAGAGACAAGAGTGAATTTGTAAGAATAATTACACTTACAGGGCTCACTTTATTACTAATGGTCCCTATTATTAATATAACGTGCTCCGTCGTATTTTTCAGATTGAATGATGCCCCCTCATTATTGATGATTGGTTTCTTTTATATATCAGGAATTAAGATAAAAAATATATATCTTAATGAGTACTTAAAAAAAATAAACTTTAACTATAATGTTAAACAAGAAGAACTACAAGTAGTTAAGTAATCCATTTCTTAATCTTTCATTTTTTACCTCAATGTTATTTAATTCATTCGTTTTTATTTTATTCTTGATAGTTATATTACCGGTATTTTACTCCCTTTCACCACGATATAAAAATTTCTTTCTGGTTCTGGCTAGTTATTTTTTCTATGGATATTGGGACTGGAGATTTTGCTTCCTTCTTTTAATATCAACCATAGTCGATTATGTCATCGGATTAGCTATTTATAACAGTGATGACAAAAGTAAAAGAAAGTCGTTGCTGTTAACCAGTATTACAATAAATCTTTCAATACTGGGAGTATTTAAATATTACGGTTTCTTTATTGAGAGCTTAACCCCTTTAGCAACTATTTTTGGCGGTAATCTTGATTATCTGCATTTAAATATAATTCTTCCTGTGGGAATCTCCTTTTATACTTTTCAAACAATGTCTTATACTATAGATATATATAAAGGAGAGATGAAACCCACAACATCATTTATAGACTTTGCATTGTTTGTTTCATTTTTCCCGCAACTGGTTGCAGGACCTATAGAGCGTGCAAAAAACCTGCTGCCCCAACTCTCCTCTATTAAAAAGCCGACCCAAACTCAAATTAGTAAAGGCATTTGTTTAGTAGTGTTAGGTATGTTTAAAAAAGTTATGATTGGAGACACTTGCGGTAGAATAGTCGATCATATTTTTGCTCAGCAGGAATTGTATTTTTCAGATGAATTGTTAGCAGCTTTAATATTATTCTCAATTCAAATCTATGCTGATTTTTCCGGATATAGCAGTATAGCACGGGGTGTTGCTAAATTACTTGGAATAGAATTAATGAAAAATTTCGAGCAACCTTATCTTTCTTCCAATATAACAGAATTCTGGAGGAGATGGCATATATCATTATCTTCCTGGTTAAAAGATTACTTATATATACCATTGGGTGGAAACAGAAAAGGTAAAGTCAGAACATATATTAACCTGATGTTAACAATGCTTTTAGGTGGATTGTGGCATGGTGCAAGCTGGACTTTTGTAGTCTGGGGTGGTTTACATGGAATATACTTAAGTATACATAAGTTTTTTCTAGGAAATAAGAAACCAGCTTTTGAATATAAATATCATAAGTTTAATGATTTTATAATTTATTTGTTTAAAACTTTTTCTACTTACGTTTTGGTTTTGTTTACGTGGTTATTTTTTAGAGAAAAATCTTTTAGTGATGCAGTATATTTTATTGATAAAATGATCAATTGGGAATTTGGGGAATTCACTTCAAGGTTTTTAACTATTACTTTAAGTTTCATGGTTGTAGTACTGTTTTTTGATTTCTTTGAATATAAAACTAAGAGTCATACATTCTTATTAAATATAAAACCTCACGGGATATATTATGGAATAGCAACAGCACTTTTATTTTTAACCTTATTATTTTTATTTCAAAATCAACCATTACCTTTTGTTTATTTTCAATTTTAAGTTCTATGAAAAAAGTTAACCTAATTCTGCAATTTACTTTTGGTTTTATACTAACATTATCTATACTGGAACTGTATTTAAGATTCGCTGAGATAGAAAGTTTGTCTGCCCATACTTATGATCTGACTCTGGGAACTAAGGTTGTCCCTGACAGAAAATTAATTTTCTTTAATGAAGGTTTTTATATGGGGAATACTAACAAGTATGGATATTTCGGACCGAATTACCCGCCTCAACGAAGTAACAATAGTTTTAGAATTGCTTTGTTGGGTGATTCTTATGTTGAAGGGTTTCAATTATTTGACAGAAATCATTTCCGAAGCCTGATTGAAAAAAAATTAGATAAAGTACTTGATAAAGATGTTGAAGTTATGAACTTTGGTATGAGCGGATTTTCATTAGAAGATGAATACTGTTACTATACAAATTTTGTTCATAAATTCGATCCGGATGTATTGTTATTTTTTCTTTCGTTATCAGATTTAAATACTAACAGAAAAAGCAGTGATAAACCTTATTGCTACCTTGAAAATGATTCTTTAAAAATAAGTTATAACTTCAGAAACAGTGATTCTTTTTTATTCAAAGAAAAAACCAGTTTTCTACGCGGCAAAGTAACCATATTCAAAACACTCAACAATTGTATGGAGTTAGTTAAAGAAGGAATGTTATTGCCCATTCTTTTTGATAAGCTTTATTGGGGCAATAAACGAGAAAATAAAGAAGATGCGGATATAAAAGTAAATAATTCTTCATTAAGTAAGGAAACTATTGCTATAATCAATGCTCTGCCCAAAGAAAAAACTTATTTTGTATTAAAGGAAAACCTGCCTGATAATATTATAAATTCACTGCTGCAGTTAGGCGTAAAAATTATAAACCCAAATCCTTCCCTGGAAACTTTGAAGAAAAACGGAATTGATCCTAAGTTCTGGAAGGCAACTAATAAAAATGGTCATTGGAATGCAGCTGCACATGCTGTTGTCTCAGATGTAATTGTCAATGAACTAAAAATTTATTTATAACAATAAAAAATTCAGAGTTGCCTAAAATACTATTCTATGTTTTTAATCTCCCCTATTTAATACAGGATAACGGTAAACCTGTAGGAGGGGCTACTGTACAAATTTATTCATGGCTTAACGGATTAAAAGAGATTAATAATAAAGCCGCTATATTGACATTTAAAGGTGCATCTCAATTAATCGGTGAGCAAAATATTTTTGATGTTGTTGAGACTTATAATAAATCTGAAGGATTACCTTTACTTAAATGGATAACAGCAAGGATACCTTCTATTATATCCGGAATAAAAAAATATAAACCGGATTACCTGATAAGATTTGGTGCCGGTTTTGAATCAGGTCTTGCTGCTATCCTTGGAAAAATATTAAAGATCCCTGTTATAATCCGGATTGCAAATGATATAGATACCGATGATAGAATAAAGAAAACAAAATCTTTTTTCGACAGACTTATGTTTTCTTATTCACTCAAAAATTCTTTTTTAATTGTTTGCCAGAATAATTACCAGCTTGAACAGTTAACTAAAAAATATCCTGAGAAAAAAATTATTGTATTAAAGAATCCTTTTATATCAAAACATGATATTCCCATTCTTCAATTTAATGAGAGAAAATATATTGCGTGGATTGGAATCTTTTCGAGGCAAAAAAATCTAAGACTGCTTTATGAAATTGCTAAACAGAATGTGCAATTTGAATTCAGGGTAGCGGGAAAATCTTTACCCACCACTGTTCTAGAAGTTGAAGAAGATTTGGAATTACTAAAGAAATTACCTAATGTAAAAATGGCAGGTTTTCTTACACGCAAAGAAATACCTGATTTTTTATCTAAAGCATTTTTCCTATTAAATACTTCCCACTACGAAGGTTTTTCAAATACATTTTTAGAGGCATTATCTGCAGGAACTCCTATTGTAACTTTAAAACAAAATGATCCTGATTCATTTATTCAGAATAACAAGCTTGGTTATATAATTAATGAAAAGGGAGAATTAAATATTCAGGAGATATTAAGATCCTGGGAAGACAAATATGATTCGTTGGTTAAAGACTGTAGAGATTATCTTATTAAACACCATAGTCCTGAGTCTCTTGCACAGCAACTTGTAAGTTATTTGAATCAATACAGTAATTAATATGAATTCTCCCGAAACCAGAATAAAAATTCTTCATGTAATATCAGATTTAAGAAGAGGTGGCAGAGAGAGACAACTTTCAATATTAATTACAAATTCTCCGGATAATCTTGAGCATCACGTAATTACATTTCATTCAACAAAGTTTAATTACCTGGATGAGTATAACATAAAAAACATCTACCTGGTTAATGGAAAAAAAATAAACAGGTTAAAGGAAATTTATAGATTATTGAAAACCGGGGACTTTGATATTATACATACCTGGGGGAATTCTGAAACAATTTATAGTTATCTGCCTGGTTTATTAACCGGTACTCCACTGCTTAACGGCTCAATAAGACATGGAATAGTATCAAGAAAATTTTCGCAATACTTCAGAATGTTTATTTTACATTTAAGTAAAAATGTTCTGGCCAATTCCAGGGCAGGACTTAAAGCAAACAAATTAAAACACGGATTTGTTTTATATAATGGAATTGAAGAAAAGTTTTATAATACTAACCCAGACAGTAAAACAGCAATCAGAGCAAAACTATTCAGCTCAAATATTAAAGTTCCGGTATTAATTTCGGTTGCAAACCTTGTCCCTTATAAAGATTACTTTTCAATCCTTTCTGCATTAAAATTAATAAATGAAGACAAACTGGATTTTTTTTATGTAATATTAGGCAGCGGCCCTTTAAAAGAATTAATCCAGGAAAAGATAAACGAATATAAACTTGATGAAAAAATTAAGCTGGTTGGGAATACTACTAATGTAAACGAGTATTTAAATTCCGCTGACATTTTTATTCACTCATCAAAAGGTGAAGGATGTTCAAACGCAATTCTTGAAGCTATGGCTGCAGGTCTTCCTGTTATTGCTTCAGATACAGGCGGCACAAGTGAAATAGTTAAACCGCAGTACGGTTTACTTTTCGGGTATAAAAATGTTAATCAGCTTTATGAGAAAATAAAATTCTTATTAAGCAATATGGATAAGGTTAAGCAAATGGGTAATTTAGCTCAGGATGAAGTTAAAAATAATTTCAGCACTCAGGTAATGATAAATAACTACTACAGGATCTTAACAAAAATTCTGAATGGAGCAAAGTAAATTGCCAAAATATAAATTTGCAATTCTCAAAAACGAAACCGAAGATAATCATATACCATGGGTAACTGCCTGTGAAAATTTTTCTGAATTAATTGATTATGAAATAATTGACCTTACTAAAGATAATTGGCTTAATAATATTGAAGACAGGCAATTCGATTTTCTTCTTACAAGACCTGCAGATAAAACCAGTTACTTTAAACAACTTTATGATGAAAGAATTTTTATTCTCCATAAGATACTTGGTTATAATATTTATCCGACATTTAATGAATTACTTATTTATGAAAATAAAAAATTTCTTTCCTATTATTTGAAAGCAAGAAATATCCCCCACCCCAAAACCTGGGTCTTTT
>Ga0079223_10001565_pt1 | contig 13708 bp, 7 predicted proteins | sample Stecom2011_FD_75072 | JGI IMG/M metagenome (GOLD analysis project Ga0079223, IMG submission 75072) | Agricultural soil microbial communities from Utah to study Nitrogen management - Steer compost 2011 | ecosystem: Environmental > Terrestrial > Soil > Agricultural land | place: USA: Utah... | reverse complement strand
TCTGCGCGTATTTTCTTGTAATAATCTCCAGAACTTTTAAGAATGCTCTTTATACCCGCTTGTGAAATCACAGGGAAAGTTCTAGCGTATAACAAGAACAATACAAAGAAGAATCCAATTGTTCCGATAAATATACCGATGTCTACAAAAGTAGGCGACATTTGTGTCCATGCCGATGGCATGTAGTCGCGAGTTAATGAGGTTCCAATAATAACGAAACGCTCGAACCACATTCCAATATTTACTACGATAGAAATTATAAAAGAGAACATGATACTTCTACGCAATTTCTTGAACCACATAAACTGTGGAGAGAACACGTTACACACCATCATTATCCAATATGCCCAGGCATAAGGACCAGTAGCACGGTTTAAGAATGCATATTGCTCATATTCTACTCCAGAATACCAAGCGATAAACAACTCCGTAATATAAGCTACACCAACAATAGAACCCGTAATCATAATTACGATATTCATAAGCTCTATATGCTGAATGGTAATATAATCTTCGAAGTTAGAAACTTTACGCATTACAATAAGTAGCGTGTTTACCATCGCAAATCCAGAGAAAACTGCTCCTGCAACGAAATACGGTGGGAAAATAGTGGTATGCCATCCTGGAATTACCGACGTAGCAAAGTCAAAAGATACAATCGTGTGTACCGAAAGTACTAATGGTGTTGCTAGACCAGCTAAAACCAATTCTACCTCTTCAAAACGCTGCCAGTCCTTTACCTTACCGGACCATCCGAAAGATAGGATTCCGTAAATGCGTTTTGAGAATGGTGTTACTGCTCTATCGCGAATCATTGCGAAATCTGGCAACAAACCTGTCCACCAGAATACCAAGGATACGGACAAGTAAGTGGATATTGCGAATACGTCCCAAAGTAGCGGTGAGTTAAAGTTTACCCACAACGAACCGAATTGGTTTGGTATGGGCATTACCCAATATGCTAACCATGGCCTACCCATGTGCACAAGCGGGAACAAACCTGCTTGTACTACGGCAAATATGGTCATCGCCTCTGCCGAGCGGTTAATAGACATTCTCCATTTTTGACGGAAAAGTAAAAGTACGGCAGAAATCAAGGTTCCTGCGTGACCAATACCTACCCACCAAACAAAGTTGGTAATATCCCAAGCCCAGTTTACTGTTCTATTCAATCCCCAAGTACCAATACCAGTACCTATGGTGTATACAATACTGCCAATCCCCCACAAAAAGGCGATTAGAGCAATTGAAAAAGCAATCCACCAAGACTTGCTTGCTTTCCCTTCTATTGGACGGGCAACATCGACCGTCACATCGTGGTAAGTCTTATCTCCTAGTACTAAGGGTTTTCTAATAGGTGCTTCGTAATGCGATGCCATATCTATATATACTATTTCTTACTTAGTTAAACTTCTTTCCTATTTCTTACTTTGGTATGATAGAACACGTTTGGTTTGGTACCAATGTGATCTAGTAAATGATACATTCTATCATCTTCTTTCACTTTAGCTACCTCGCTATTCTCATCATTTACATCACCAAATACCATTGCTCCTGTATTACATGCTGCAGAACAAGCAGTTTGGAACTCTCCATCTTTTATCGCTCTTCCTTCACGCTTCGCATCTAGGATAGTTTTCTGCGTCATTTGAATACACATAGAACACTTCTCCATAACACCTCTAGAACGAACTACAACATCTGGGTTTAGAACCATACGTCCTAAATCATTGTTCATATTGTAATCGAACTCATCGTTTTCAGCATAGCTAAACCAGTTGAAACGCCTTACTTTATACGGACAGTTGTTTGCACAATATCTAGTTCCAACACAACGGTTGTAAGCCATTTGGTTTTGCCCTTGACGACCATGTGAAGTAGCCGCTACCGGACATACCGTCTCACAAGGTGCGTGGTTACAATGCTGACACATTACCGGCTGGAATGCTACCTGCGGATTTGCAGAAGCTATCTCCAATTCAGAATATTTCTTTAATCCAGAAACAGTATCTTTCTTTTCACGATCCCCAGCAAAGGTTTCCTCGCTCGAGTAGTAACGGTCTATACGCAACCAGTGCATATCACGGCTTTTACGTATTTCATCCTTACCTACAACCGCAACGTTATTCTCTGCGTGACACGCTATAACACAAGCGCCACAACCAGTACAAGCGTTAAGGTCTATAGAAAGATTAAAGTGGTGACCAATACTACGATCAAACTCATCCCATAGATCCGCATCTGGAGAACTAACAGGAATCATTTGGTGGTCTAAAGCCACCATAGTAGTTGGATTCCAAACTTCGGAATCCTTGGTATTAAATATCTCCAAGGTAGTTTCATTTATAATATCTCTACCCATCAATGTGTTATGCAATTGGATACATGCAAACTCATGTTCTCCAGAAACCTCTTCTATCGACACCGATTGTATCGAACTAAAGTTCTGATAGAAACCATAGGCGTTTAGACCTGTTTGCATCTCCTCCTGAATAGCATGTGTACTTCCATAACCTAAGGCTAAACCAATGGTTCCTGGCGCTTGACCTGGCTGAATAAGCACTGGCACTTTGTCCAATACTGCATCGCCTACGGTAAGCTTCACATAATTTCCATTTATCGCCCCATTTGCAACCACTCTATTGCGGAAGTCCATATCTTTAGCATCGGCTGCAGACATGGTCACATAGTTATCCCAAGAAGTACGGGTAATAGGGTCTGGCAACTCTTGTAACCAAGGGTTGTTCGCTTGACGCCCATCTCCTAAACCAGTTTTGGTATATAAGTGTAATTCAAAATCACCTGAAACGTTTAAGGTAGTATTGCTTATAGCAACGTCTTTTCGAATTACATTAGATTCATTTTCAATGTTTGAAGCAACATAAACGCCATCATGAAGTGCGTTGTTCCAACTAGAACTATTCAGCACATTGGCATCCCAATAAGATTTGATATAATCGTAGTAAGACTTTGAGTTATCGGTCCACTTCAATAAGCTATCTTGGAATTGTCTGGTATCAAACAAATGCCCAATAGTTGGCTGTATTAAGCTATAATGTCCTTTCTTCATCTCCAAATCACCCCAAGACTCTAAGTAATGTGGTGTAGCAGCTACAAGCTTAGCCGCAGATGCAGTAGCATCAGGCTTCATAGCGAAAGCTAAGGTAAAGGGCAATGCCCCATATGCCTCAGCAAATTGCTCGGATCTAGGGAAAGAATATAATGGATCTACACCTACGGTAATAAGCCCCTTAACACTCCCTGAAATAACATCATTTATAAGTTTCGATACTTCCGCAGAACTACCCATACGAGTAAACTTAGGACGATTTGTATCCATTGCTTTACTCGCAACAGACATATTGTATTCTAAAACTAGTTTTTGTGATTCGAAGTCTGGCAATCCTGTTACTAGCAATCCTTTGCTTCCAGCATTTGCAAGCTGTTTTTTAGCATTCTGCACCGCTTGAGCCACATCTTCTGGCAAACCAGAAGTAGAGCCATTACCGGTTAAGGCTTGAATAACTTGTTTTTGTTGCGCAGCGTTTGTTAGCACACGTCTATCGGCATTCGCACCTGTGAGTGACATGTTCGCCTCGAAGTGTACGTGACGGGACATTTTACCTTCGGTAGGAATACGACCTTTTGCATAGCCAGTATCAAATCCTCCACCTTGCCAATCACCTAAGAAGTCTGCATTAACAGAAACAATCACCTCTGCTTTGCTAAAATCATAATCTGGTAGGGCACGGTAGTCGAATTTACTTTGGAAAGCATCTAATGCTTCCGAAGAAGAAACCGAATCATATACTACATGTCGAACATTGGGATATTTCTCACGGAAATCCTCTATAAGCTTGGAGGTACTTGGACTAGCGAAAGTTTGTGTTAACAACACTACATCTTGCCCTTCTAACTCTCGAAGTTTAGAAACAACGGCATCGTCTAATTGCGACCAAGTAACATACTCTCCGTCGATCATAGGCCCCATTGTTCTATTGCTGTCGTATAAAGACAAAACTGAAGCCTGCACCCTTGCATTAACACTAGTGTTTACTTTAGCAAGCGTATTGCGCTCCACTTTAATTGGTCTTCCCTCTCTGGTCTTTATCAATACATTTGCGAAATCATATCCATCCGCAATCGCAGTAGCGTAATAGTTTGCTACTCCAGGAGTGATTTCTTCTGGTTTAATAACATACGGAACAGATTTAACAACCGGCCCCTCACAAGCAGCAAGTGATGCTGCTGCGGTAGAAAACCCAACAAACTTTAAGAAGTCTCTTCTAGAGGCAGAAGAACCCTCTAATGTATCTTTATCCCCAAGAAACTCATCCGTAGGAATCTCCTCGGTAAACTCATTCTGTTGTAGTGCTTTAATTATAGAGCTATCTTCATTTAGCTCCTCCACACCTCTCCAGTATTTCTTGTTTGATGCCATATTATGATTAATATTAATCTTTTATAATTTAATTATTAGCAACACTAATTAATAGTGACACTTACCACATTCCAATCCACCCATTTGCGCTACCGTCAATCTCTCTACACCATACTTCTTTGATAACTCTTCGTGGATTTTCTCGTAATACTCATTGCCTTCCATAGCAACGTTAGTTGTTCTATGACACTCTATACACCACCCCATAGTAAGCGGTGAGTGCTGTGTCAATATCTCCATCTCTTCCACTGGACCGTGACACTGCTGACAATCTAAACCACCTGCACTTACGTGCTGTGCATGGTTAAAGTAAGCAAAGTCTGGCAGGTTGTGTACACGAACCCACTTAACTGGCTTTTCCTCGCCTGTATAAGCTTGCTCTTCTGGACTCCAACCTATGGCGTCGTATAGTTTTTGAATTTCATTATCGTAGAACTCTTTTGTATACCCATTTGCAATATCCACTTCGCCATTGTACTCATCAATATTCATGTGACAGTTCATACATACGTTAAGCGATGGAATTCCTGAGGTTTTACTCGATCTAGCAGAACTATGACAGAACTGACAATCTATTTGGTTGTCGCCTGCGTGAATTTTGTGTGAAAAATGAATCGGCTGCACCGGCTGGTATCCTTGATCAACCCCTATCTGCATTAAATATCCATAGGCAAAGTACATTCCTCCAAAGAAAAGAACAATTGCAAAAACAATCATCAAAAACTGATTTTCTGCAAATGCTTTCCAAATAGCTTTTGGTTTAGCGGGACCCTCATGTAGAGGCACGTCATTCTCTTTAGCAAAACGAACCAAGGTTTTGTTTACCGCATACAGCATAACAACCAACATCAGGAACAACACTGCCAATACAACCAGGATAACATTACTGCTAATCCCAGAGTCCTCTGCAGAAGCACCTGCCAATCCTTCGGCTACAGGAGAAACAACCTCTTTCTTAGGCTGATCTACATAAGCTAATATATTATCGATATCCTCATCTGAAAGTCCAGGAAACGGAGTCATAACAGCTCCATTCCACTCTTGGAACAAATCATTAGCCAATTTATCACCACTACGAATTAACTCTTGGCTATTACGAATCCACTTATACAACCACTCTCTCTCGAACTTCTGACCTGCACCACGCATAGCAGGGCCAATACCTCTACTATCCATTTTATGACAAGCCGCACAGTTCGACTTAAACAATGCCTCTCCCGCAGCAATCGCCGCAGAGTCATCCGACTCTTGCACAACTTCCTCTTGTGCCTGTACAGATTCATCTTGCTCCTCCTGCGCTTGCATAGGAGAAACTAGCGCCATGAAAATCATGAGAGCTAAAAAAGAAAAACGAGTGGAAAAACTACAGTAATCTACCTTTTTCATACTTGTATTTAAATTTTTGTCAAAAAGTATAGCATTTCTTTAACAAATATCTCTAAGCTTAAATCGTTATAACTAGCATAGCTATATATGTTGCTATTATTTCCTGACAAAAGTAAGGTTTTATGTCCACTTAAAGAATTGAAATAATGCGCGAATCCTAATTTATATCAGTTCTAAATAAGTTCTTAAAATTTTTATTGCGTTTATTTATGTACTTTTATCCTTATAAAATTCAATTTATGAAAAGAATCTTAATGTCCGTCACAACTGTAATTGCCACAGTATTAATCGGATCGACAAATATTTATGCACAAGACAACCCAGTGATTGTTCAAGACAGTAAGCTTCAAACACTAGTGGAACTCAAAGGAGAATTGGAAAAAGAAAACAAACTTTCTAACGGATATACCGTCCAACTACATAATGGAAACCTAGAAAGAGCACAAGCAAGGAAAAAAGAATACGATAAATCAGATTCTAGTTGGCCTGCATCCATCCATTATGAAACGCCAAACTATAAATTGTGGGTAGGAAATTTTGACACACGCTTGGAGGCTGATCGTGCTTTATTGCAGCTAAAAGATAAATTCCCTTCTGCTTTTATATTAAAGCCTGATAGGAGATAATTTATCGTTGCGTAATAGATATAAAAAATCGGGGGTTAGTTTAAAACTAACCCCCGATTTTTTTATTTGATATGGTATTCCGTTTACAGTTTCTTTTTAACCGATACCTCTTGGAAAGCCTCTATAATATCTTCCTCTTTAATATCGTTGTAATTTTTTATCTGCAACCCACATTCGTATCCTTTGCTAACTTCGCGAACGTCATCTTTAAATCGCTTTAAGGACGACAACTCACCAGTGTAGATAACTACTCCTTCACGTATTAAACGAACATTGGAGTTTCTGAACACTTTACCATTGGTAACAACACAACCTGCAACGGTTCCTAGTTTTGAAATCTTAAATGTTTCACGGACTTCTGCAGAACCTGTTATCTCTTCGCGTATTTCTGGCGACAACATACCTTCCATTGCATCTTTTACGTCGTTTATAGCGTCATAGATAATAGCATATGTACGGATATCGATTTCTTCTCTATCTGCTATTTGTCTAGCATTCCCCATCGGTCTTACGTTAAACCCGATTATAATCGCATCGGATGCTGTAGCAAGCAACACGTCATTCTCGGTTATAGCTCCTACTCCTTTGTGGATGATATTTACTTGAATCTCCTCTGTAGATAGGTTCTGGAAGGAATCCGTTAAAGCTTCTACCGAACCGTCCACGTCTCCTTTAAGGATAATGTTAAGCTCCTTGAAGTCTCCTAAGGCAATTCGTCGACCAATTTCGTCTAATGTGATATGACGTTGTGTTCTAACAGCCTGCTCTCTTTGTAGTTGCATACGTCTAGCAGCAATATCTCTTGCTTCTCTTTCGTCTTCTGCTACATTGAATTTATCCCCAGCTTGTGGTGCTCCATCCAGTCCTAGAACGGATACTGGTGTAGAAGGTCCAGCTTCTTTTACCGGTTTTCCTCTCTCATCGGTCATAGCTCGAACTTTACCACTGTGCTGTCCGGCTAATACATAGTCGCCAACGCGCAATGTACCTGATTGAACAAGTACCGTGGAAACATATCCTCTACCCTTATCTAAGAATGCCTCTACTACTGTACCACTAGCTAGTCTATCTGGGTTAGCTTTTAACTCCAGCATTTCTGCTTCGAGCAATACTTTTTCCAAAAGCTCTTCTATGCCTTGCCCTGTTTTAGCAGAAATTTCTTGAGATTGGATAGATCCACCCCAGTCTTCTACCAACAAGTCCATAGCAGCAAGCTTTTGCTTTATGTTTTCTGGATTTGCCGTTGGCTTATCCACCTTGTTTATTGCAAATACAATTGGAACTCCAGCAGCTTGTGAGTGACTGATAGCCTCTTTAGTAGTCGGCATCACGTCGTCGTCTGCAGCAATTACAATAATCGCCAAGTCTGTGACTTGTGCACCACGGGCTCGCATTGCTGTAAATGCCTCGTGTCCTGGTGTATCAAGGAAAGCGATTTTCTTTCCGTTTTTCAATTTTACGCCGTAAGCACCAATATGCTGTGTGATTCCTCCGGACTCTCCAGCGATAACGTTTTCTTTACGAATAAAGTCAAGTAAAGATGTTTTACCGTGGTCTACGTGACCCATCACTGTAATAATAGGGGCTCTTGGCTTTAAGTCTTCAGGAGAATCTTCTGCTTGGTCTTCCACCGACTCTTTTATATCGGCTGTAACAAACTCCACACTATAGCCAAACTCATCTGCAACAATTGTCAGAGTTTCGGCATCTAGTCTTTGGTTCATAGTAACCATTAGTCCAAGGGACATACAAGCTGAAATAACCTTGGTTACTGGAACATCCATCATTGTAGCCACTTCGCTTACCGTAACAAACTCGGTTACCTTTAGCTCCTTAGTTGTTGCTTCTAGTTCTAGCTGCTCTTGCTCTCTTTGACGGTGTGTATCTCGCTTTTCACGTCTGTGTCTTGCTGCACCACGTCCTTTTCTAGATCTACCTTCTAATTTCGCTAATGTATCTCTTACTTGCTTTTGAACTTCTTCTGCACTCGGCTCTTCCTTAGGGGCAGCTTTACCTCTTCGTTGTGCAGCAGCTCCTGTACCACGTCTGCGCTGTCCTGATCCTGCTGCAGCAGTTCCTGGCTTTCTCGCCGAGGTTCCTGGTTTAGCAATACGACGACGTCGCCTACCTTTTGGGGCAGAGGCATCTGTCTTTTTAACCGACTTTTTCTTTTCTGGACGCTTGAATTGATCTAAGTCAATGGTTTTTCCAGTAAAGTTCAGTCCGCCTAATTTTTTATATTTTGTTTCTACAATCTGCACTTCTTGTCCAGACTCATCCACTCCAGTTACCGTTTTAGGTCCAGAATGTTTCTTCTTTTCCTTTGCTTCGGCTTCTTTCTTTGGAGCGTCTTCTTTTTTAGCCTCTGCTTTTGGCGCTTCCGTTTTCTTTGGAGCTTGCTTATCCGAAGCTTTTACATCAGGCGTTTTTGGCTTTTCCTTTTTGGCTTCACTTTCGGTCTTAAGTGGCTTCTTAGATTCTTTAGGCTCTTCTTTTTTAGCTACCTTCTTTTCCTCTACTTTCTTTTCCTTTACCTTATCTTTCTTTGGCTCTGCCGCCACAGTTTCCGCAGGTTTAGAAGTTTCGGGTTTTTTAGTGGGATCTGGTGCATCTAAATCAATCTTTCCAACTTTCTTGAGACCTTCCAACTCTCCTCTGGCCTTCACTACTTTCGTGGCTTCTCGTTTTTTTCGCTGATCTTCCAATTCCTTTTCACGAGCCATACGTAATGCTTCTTGCTCTTTACGCTTCTCTTCTCCCACTTCTTTCGACTCTACCTTCTTGCTCTTGTCCGTTTGAAATGCATCAAAGAGAACTTCATACTCCTCCTTGGATATCCTTGTAGTAGGACGTGCCTCAACCTCGTAACCTTCTGATTTAAGGCGCTCTACTGCTCTATCCAAAGAGATGTTAAACTCTCTTAAAACTCTATTAAGCCTCATTTTTTTACTTCCAGCCATATACTGCTTCTCCTGTTATTCTCTTTTTCTTTATAAATAAGATATGCAAAAATAGTCAAACTATTAGACTACTCTTCAAATTCTTTCTTTAATATGCTTATTACTTCTGCAATGGTTTCTTCTTCCAAATCGGTAAGCGATACCAGCACGTCTAAATCTTTCTCTAAAATACTTTTTGCAGTATCCAATCCTACGTTAACAAACTCTTGGATAACCCAATCCTCCAACACATCGGAGAACTCCTTCAACTCCACATCTTCTTCGGCTCCTTCTCGAAGGACATCTATTTCATATCCAGTGAGATATCCAGCCAAACGGATGTTATGTCCACCTCTTCCTATCGCCTTAGAAACCTCTTCTGGCTTAAGGATAACCTCTGCACGCTTGGTCTCTTCATTGATAGTTACGTTAATTACTTTTGCAGGACTCAAAGCACGGGTTATGTATAGTTCTGTATTCGATGTGTAATTAATCACATCTATATTCTCATTCCCTAATTCACGAACAATTCCATGAATACGCGATCCACGAACACCTACACAAGCTCCTACAGGGTCTATTCTATCGTCGTAAGACTCTACAGCCACTTTGGCTTTTTCACCTGGGATACGCACTACATTTTTTATGGTAATTAAGCCATCAAAAACTTCTGGAACTTCTTGTTCAAAAAGTCTTTCTAGGAACTTTGGATGGGTTCTCGACATAATTATTGCCGGCTTATTCCCTTTTAGTTCCACGCTTTCTATGATACCTCGAACACTATCTCCTACCCTAAAGAAATCGGACGGAACCTGCCTATCTTTTGGCAAAATAAGCTCGTTTCCATCATCATCCAGCAAAATTACTACTCTGCTACGTGCATGGTGCACTTCTGCCGTTATAAGTTCTCCCTCTAAGTCCTTAAAGTGTTTATATAAATTAGTACTATCGTGTTCTTGGATTTTAGCAACTAAATTCTGACGCAATGCCAAAATCGCTCGCCTTCCTAAGTCGGATAGTTTTACTTCTTCCGACACGTCCTCATCTACCTCAAAGTCAGGCTCAATTTTACGTGCTTCGGAAAGGGAAATCTCCTGATTAGGATCTTCCACCGCTCCATCTTCTACCACCACTCTATTTCTCCAGATCTCTAAATCTCCTTTATCTGGGTTGATAATGATGTCAAAATTGTCATCGCTACCAAACTTTCTTTTTAAAGCACTTCTAAAAACATCTTCTAGGATAGCCATTAGGGTTACCCTGTCTATGGATTTGTTGTCTTTAAAATCTGAAAAAGAGTCGATTAACGCTATGTTCTCCATGTACTGCCTTAGTTAAATATTATCACCGCTTTGGCTTCTTTAATGTTTGTATACTCTATTACCGCTTCTTTCTCTACGGTATGCTTTCCTTTACCTATCGGTTTTGGCTCTCGCGCTTTCCACTTCAAAGTAATTCCTTCCTCGGTCGCTGCCTCAAGTGTAGCTTCAATTTTCTGCCCATCTAGGGTTTGAACTTTCAACTTCCTGCCAATATTTTTTGTGTATTGCCTAGGCATTAGAATTGGCTCTGTAGCTCCCGCTGTTGCGACTTCTATAGAAAAATCGTGTTCTTCTCTATCTATATTGTGTTCTATTGCACGACTTACATCCACGCAATCTTGCAAATTCACCCCATGATCTCCATCAATAACAATATTGATTTGGTTTGTTGGACTGATTTTTAAATCGATCAAAAAAAGGGAAGGTCTTTCCTCCAACGCTTCATTAAGCAACTTCTCTACTTTTTCTCGTATCATCCTACGGACTTTAATATTAGTACCAAAAAAAGAGAGGGACATTAGCCGCCCCTCCTCCCTGATATATTTTGTCAAAATAATCTGTTGCAAACATACTACTATTTTTCTAATTTAAAAACAAGGGCTTGCTTAAAATTACATAGACCGACTGTTTTAACGATATTTTACGCAAAGAAGCTCCTTATTATTGTGTTCTTTTAAAGATTTTGGATACTTATAACAGACTATAAGGAGACAATATAGAACGGGTTTAAATACTAGAGCACAAAGCCTCTTAAAAATATCTTTGTCGAAAAACAGAACCCAAGGCTCCTATTTTTTGTATTTTTATAGCAATAAAACAATGTAATAAAAAACATCTTACAACGAATATGACAAAGCGAATTTTAATCCCTACAGACTTCTCTTCTCAAGCAAAAGCAGCACTTATGTCTGCTATGAAAATGGCAGAAAAAATGGAAGCAGAGTTATTTGTTCTACATTCCGTGGACATTCACGATAGATTTATTCCGCGTTCTAGCCCCGAAAGCACAGAATCGCGCGAAGCGATTTTAATAAAAAGGCTAGAAAAGCAAATGGAAGAGCACTTAAGGTCGGAAGGCTTGGAAGATCTAAAACCTACTACTATTATAGGTATTAACTCTATTCTTGAGGATGTGATGGAAGCTTGTAAAACACACAAGATAGACTTTATCGTTATGGGATCTAGTGGCACTGGTTTCTTGGAAGGTCTATTTATAGGTAGCAATACCGAACGCGTAGTGCGGCATTCAAAAGTTCCTGTAGTTGTAATAAAGGACAAACCTATTGAATTTGAAAAAGGGAGTAGTTTCGTCTTTGCCTCTAGCTTAAGGAGCAAAGATAAGTCTGCTTTGGAAAAAGCTAAAGCGGTAGCGGCGTCGCTGCATACCAAACTAGAGTTGCTTTACATAAACACCGAGACAAATCATAAGGACACTAAAGATATCTTTGGTTTATTCACTTCTTTCCTTACAGAGGAAGAACGAGCAGACATTAAAGTTATCGTTCATGAGGATAGTACCATAGAAAAAGGAATCTTGAACTACATGAATAAAAGAAATGACGTGATATATGGTATTGGGACTAATGGCAGAAAAGGATTAGCGAGATTCTTTAATGATAGTATTGCCGAAAACCTCGTTAATGCTGCCCCTAACTCTATTATTTGCTTTAAAATTGATTAAACGCTATACTCATAGCGTTTTAAAGAACTCCCTGAACTAATTAAGATTCAGGGAATTATTGTTTACAATTCTTACACAATAAAAATAGTATTCCGTTACTCTTCATTTAAATATCTTTTTTTATTCTGAATTTCCTCTTCTCTTAATTTTACGACTAGCGCTATAGCTTCGCTAACTGCATCACTGCTTAACACTATCAACGATCCACTTACCGCATTATCTATAGCATACTTTATCGCATCCAACTCTGAAGAAACTACCGTTATTTTCATATTTTCTTTATGCATCTTTACTCCGTCTAGAAGCATCTGATTTAGTTCCTCTTTTGTTTTGCCGCGAAGGTCTTTATCATGCCTTATTATGATTTCATCATACATTTGCGCTGCGATACTTCCTATTTCCTGATTATCCGACTCTCGTCTATCCCCTATTCCTGCAATAATGCCAACCTTGGGCGTTGCATCAAAAGTCTCTATAAATTGCTTTAGTGCAAGCATGCCCGCTGGATTGTGTGCATAATCTAATAAAAAAGTGAAGTTTTTAAAGTTAAAAATATTTAGTCTCCCAGGTGTTAGGCTGAACGAAGGAATAAAAGTCTTTAAAGCAATCTTAATATCGGGTATATTTATGCCTTGTATAAAACCAACTAAGATAGCAGGCAGAATATTGTTTATCATAAATCTAGCATTTCCTCCATGAGTAAGTGGAATATTTGAAGCTTTTGCTACTCGCATTTTTAAGTGCCCTCTACAAAGAGTAACATACCCATTTTCATAAACTGCCGTTATTCCACCTTTCGCTTGAAGTTTTTTTATACGAGTATTATTCTCATCCATGGAGAATAATGCTAGATTACAACTTATATTTCGTCGCATATCATATACCAAATCATCTTCTGCGTTTAAAATAGCAAACCCAGATGGCATCACTGTCTCAGGAATAACACTTTTTACCCTAGCGAGTTGTTCTATCGTGTGAATACCGTTGAGTCCGAGATGGTCTGCAGAAAGGTTGGTTACAATTCCAATATCACATTTCTTAAAACCTAGCCCAGCTCGTAACAATCCACCTCGCGCACACTCCAACACTGCAAAATCAACTGTACGATCTTTTAAAACAAACGTGGTGCTTTCAGGTCCAGTACAGTCCCCAGTAACCAAGCGACGATTATGAATATATACTCCGTCACTAGTTGTATAACCAACACACTTTCCGTTAAGTTTTGCAATATGTGCTATAAGTCTAGTAGTCGTTGTTTTTCCATTAGTTCCTGTAATAGCAACTATTGGAATTCTTCCTGTTGCTCCATGTGG
>Ga0079223_10001563_pt1 | contig 13722 bp, 15 predicted proteins | sample Stecom2011_FD_75072 | JGI IMG/M metagenome (GOLD analysis project Ga0079223, IMG submission 75072) | Agricultural soil microbial communities from Utah to study Nitrogen management - Steer compost 2011 | ecosystem: Environmental > Terrestrial > Soil > Agricultural land | place: USA: Utah... | reverse complement strand
GCCCCTGGGGCTGTCAATTGGGTTATTTGAAAGGGAAAGATTAAAGGTTCCGGATCCTGTTAAAGTACTTATCCACCAAGGCCTTATTGTGTTCCGCCACAGCCTGGGAATTGGCGGACAAGGAACCGTTATAATAGACATCGGGGGTGCGGCCCTGGGCCAGCAAATTTTCGACACATTGCACCATCAAGGCATTGAGGATGGACACCCCGGCTACGGTGGAGGTGGGCCCCACACTCTGTTCCAAGCCGGGTAGGTTCAAAGCTCCATCGCCGATGGGACAGCAGTTGTCGATGACCACATCGGCCACATCCATCAATTTCTTGCCGGAAGAATGGAGTGGTTTTAGGTGTTTTGAATAGGTCACCGAAGTGATGGCGATGACCTTGACACCGCGTTGGGCGCAGGCCATGGCCGCTTCGATGGGGGCTCCATTGTTGCCAGAATTGGAGCCGATGATCATCACATCCGGTGGCGCAACACGATGGTACTCCACAATGATCTCCCCCGCACCCTCTAGTTTTTCCATGCGACCGCTCTTGGTGACCTCGGTTTCGCCGGTCATACTGGGCTCCAATATGGAATGGACCGGTGCCGGCGTTGCCGCCCGCCAGTTGACCTCGGCGCCTAAGATGCTGGAATGACCGACGCCGAACACATGGACCAACCCATCATGGGCGATGCAATCGGCCATGAGGTCTGCAGCCTCGAGAATTTTGCCTGCCTGGGTTTCCTGAATTTTGGCGGCGATGTCCGCCACCGTAGTGAAGTAACGTTTCCAGCCCTTGTTTTCCTTCACGAAATTACCCCCATATCATGGTGTATTACCAAATGCGGATGCGACCTTGGTACTTTTCAATCAGCTTGTCGTTGCGAATGCGACCGTGGTCCAAATTGCCGCTGAGGAAGACCGGTGGTTCGATGCCCTTTTCCAGTAGCTTCTCTACAGTACAGACCACTATGGAGTGGATGATGTAAAAGGCACTGATATTGGAAGTGGGGCCAATGGGTACCTCCAGGCCTTCCAGTTTGATGGTGGCGTCTCCCAGCTCGGTGCAGTTGTCGATGACCAAATCAGCGACATCCATAAGCTTTTTGCCACTGGAATGCCGAGAAGTGGTCTGCTCTCCATACTTCTGGGAGAGGATGGCGATGACGGGGATACCCCGCTTCTGGCACTCCCAGGCCACCTCAATGGGTGCCCCATTGCGGCCGGAGTTAGAGATCACAATCATCAAGTCGTTGCTCTTGAGCCCGTGGTAATCCACAATGATCTTACCCCAACCCTCCATGCGCTCGGTGTACTCGCTCTTGGTAACCTGTTGGTTGCCAGTGAGGCTGGGCTCCAAAATAGCATTGACCGGGGCCAGACCGCCGGCACGGTAGACAATCTCCTCCGCCACCATGTGGGAATGGCCGGTGCCAAAGGTGTGAATCAAGCCGTCATTGGCCAAGACCTTGGCAGCCAGTTCCCCAGCTCGGCGGATCTTGTCTGCTTGAGTCTCTTCTACTTTGCCCAGAACAGATTTTACCGTCTCTGTATAGAGTTTAAATGCATCCACTGTTTTTCCTCCTAGCTTACGCGGCCTTCGTACTTGGCCCGCAATGCTTCGTTGCGCTCATCGGCGCCCTCAATGTTCTGGCTCATATATACCGGCGGCTCATAACCCCGCTCAACCAAGAGGCGCAAAGCTTCTGCGTTGAGGGACTGGGCGATGAATACATTGGCCACCGAGGAGCCGCCGCAGACTTTGACGGGAATCTCGGGAACTTTTAGGATGGCATCGCCATGGGGAACACAGTTATCGATGACGATGTCCGCCTCTTCAAACAGCCGCTTGCCGCTGGGATGCCGGGATTTGGACTTGCTGGAGTGGTCCACCGAGGTGACGGCGATCAAGGGCAGACCTCTACGCTTGGCCTCCTGGGCGATTTCCACCACAGATCCGTTGATACCAGAGTTGGAACAAATCATAAAGGCATCCTGGGGGCGAATGTCGTGGAGATCCAAAAGCTTGCGGCCATTTTCTGGCTTGCGCTCGGTGTTGGGATCACTGAGCTCCTCGGCAGAAAGGGCGCCGCGCAAGGCCAGGTGATCGAGAAGTATAGCGTTGAAGGGCACCATTCCGCCGGCCCGGTGGGACAACTCAATGGCAAAACATTTGGAATGCCCTGGGCCAAAAATCTGGACAACACCATCATTGGCAATAGAATCTGCCAGCACCTTTGCCGCTTTCTTGATATTTTCCATCTGTTCGGTTCTTACGCGCTCAATAATCTTTTGGGCTTCCTCAAAGAACATTTCTGGGTTAATAGTCATGTTTACACTCCTTTGGATAGTAGATATCGAGATTTTTTTCCAAGGCATAGGCTAAATTCTTGCTGAGACCAACCTTGTGCAGGGCACTCTTGTGCTCCAGCCCTTGTTCCAGCAGCCTAGGAATCTGCTGACGGCGTTTCCGGATTTCGGCATTCATAGCATCAATGCGTTGGTGATTGCACCATAGGGAAAACTCTCCCTGGCGAATCATGGCGGCCAACTCCTTGTCATCAACAGGCATAGTGGGGAGGTCTAGGGCATATAGACCCAACTCAGTTACATGGTGGCCATCGGAGCTAACCACCAAGGGCACCTTGGTTTGGCGCTGCAATTCACAGATTGGCTGCTGCATGTAATTGCGTATGCTATTGCTGCAGATCTCTATGGCATCAAAACCAGCCCTTAGAATATCTTCGTGTACTTCCGGTGTCCAGCGGTAGGGGTGAGCCAGAATCGCCGCCCCGCCATGGCGACGCACCGCCGCAATTAGTTCCGCCGGCGGCATAGTGGGATAAAACAAATCTGGGTCAGGAACGCCGAGGATGACCATATGCTGCCCGCCATCCATCTTGACGCTGACTTCTATCCCGCCGAATAATTTTATCTCCGGGTGCCGCCTCTGCAATGGAGCCAATTCCTCCTGGGTCCACATGTAGTTATGCTCTGTGAGGACAATGGCATCCAGCCCTCTGGCGATGGCAGCCTCCACCATGGAATCGGGATCGCTTCTGCCGCAATCTGAGTGTCTACTGGTATGAACGTGAATATCGACTAGCAAATTGTACCCTCTCCCGTTTCTTTTCCCTGTACTTATAGCTTTGTCCGAACCAGGTGCTGGGCAGACTTATCTGGGGTTTTGTGCCACACACCCTGAACACAGCAATGACTGACCTTGTAGTCTGCATCCAGAACAGTAATATCTGCATCCTTGCCCACTTCTAGACTTCCCTTGCGATCAGCCACACCAGCTACCTTGGCGGGATTGGTTGCCGCCAGTTTAGCAGCCAGGACGGGACCATGACCCAGGGTTTCGGCTATGGTTTCAAAGCCCACGGGCATTAGGCAAGTGCTGCCGGCAATGGTGCCATCAGCTTTGCGGCTCACTCCTCGCTCATCGATGTGAATGCTGCGGTTGAGGAATTCATAATCCCCCGCCGGCAAACCCGAGGCCAGGATGGCGTCGGATATCAAGAAGATGTTGTCCGGCCCCTTGCAGCGCAGGGCAACCTCAATGGCCAGGGGATGAACATGAATTCCATCGGCAATGATTTCACATACCACCCGGTCATCGGTGAGGTAAGCACCGACGCAACCGGGTTCCCGGTGATGCAAGCCTGTCATGGCATTGTACATGTGGTTGGCCACGGTGATGCCTGCATCAATTCCCGCCTGCATTTCCTCAGCGCTGGCGGCTGTGTGGCCGCCGGCCACTGTGTAGCCCCGTTTTTTTAGTTCAGCAATCATTTCCAGTCCACCGGGGATTTCCGGGGCAATGGTAATGCGCTTGATAAGGCCATGGGCGTTTTCTTCAAAGAGGCGGAGGGTTTCAAGATCTGGGTCCAATAAGTACTCCTCGGGCATGGCCCCCTTGCGTTGGACATTGAGGAAGGGACCCTCCAAGTGCAGGCCCAGGATTTCCGCCCCAGTTTCCTTGCCCATTGTCAGAAACTCTTGCTGTTTATCGGCAGCCGTTTTGGCTGCGGTGAGGCTGGGCAGGAAGAATTCCATGGCGGCGGTTGCTGGGCTGGGGTAAAAGGAAGTGGTACCATTGTCAGCAAGAATCCGGGCCATGTTGAGAACGGACTCCTCACTGTCCACCCCCCAGCCACCGGTGCCATGGATGCGGAGATCGATGAAACCGGGGAGGACTAGGTTGCTGCCCACATCGATGTTTTCCATGCCCTCAGGCGCAGCCCCGGGGCCAATGCTTTCAATCTTGCCATCGGCCACCACAATGTGGCCGGAAATGACCGAATCCTCTGTTACTATCCTAGTGCTGGTTAGAGCAAATTGCTTGACCATATTTTCCTCCCTTCAACGATTTAGATACGGCGCCAATTGGGGTAGCTTGTCTACGTATCTGGATATCAGCTGGGCATTGAATTGGGCACTTTCGTCCAAATTCCCGCTCATTAAGACCGGGACCTCCCGGCCCTGGGCGGCCAAGATCTCGACAATTTCCGCAACTAGTGCTTGGATAATATATACCCCGGTGAGGGTCGATGTGGCACAGAAGGGTGCCTTCACCCCCGGCCGGGTTAAAATAGCATCCCCGGGCACGCCACAGTTATCGATGACGACATCGGCCAACTGATAGAGCTTGTTTCCGCTCTGATGCCGAGACTCCACCTTCTGGGAATGGGCCATGGATGTGATGGCAACTACCTTTAACCCCTTTTCCCGGGCCAGCATGGCTGTCTCGATGGGCACTGGGTTGCGCCCGGAATTGGAGACAATGACCATGGTCTCGCCCTCTTTTAAGGGCTGGTTGACCAAGAGGGACCGGGCCAAGCCCGGCACCTTTTCCACCACGCTGCTCTTGGCCCCACCTTCATGTAGCAGCAGCCCCGGTTCCAAGATGGCATTGACAAAAATCAGGCTGCCGGCACGGCTGTAGGCCTCTTCGGCGATGATTTGGGAATGACCGGTTCCAAAGATATGCAGCAAGCCCTCTGCGGCAATGGAATCCGCTGCCAAACGGGCCGCAGCTCGAATATTCTCAGCCTGGGTTTGCTGGACTTGGCGCAAAAAATTCAGGGACTCTTCCATGTACGCAAGCGCAGACATTTACTCACCCTGCTTTTCTATTATGTTCTTCAGTCCTCCCACAGCAGCAGCAGCCAATTTCTCTCCAAAGCCTGGGGCCAGGGGCGAGGACAGAGGCTCGTAGCCACCCTGCTCATAGGCCTGCCGGGTGGGAATATAGCCCAGGTGACCATTGCTATACCCGGCAATGACATTTGCTGCAAAGGGAGATTCTGCCTTGATTCTCTGACCCAGGGCGGAAAAAAGCTCTCCTGGGATGCTCACCAGGCCCACTGGGCCGAGCTGCCAGATACTGAGCTCAGCGTCGGCGTCCATATCATCCCTAACTTGGGCACTAAGTTTTTGCATCCTCGCTCCTTCCCAACCAGTCTGGGCGATACGCACTTGGGCCGCCGGTGCGTCCTGAAGTTTTAGATCCTCCAGGCGTTGCTGCCATTGGGCTATTTCTTTGTCCAATTCCGCCTCCGGTAGCAGAGGCTTAAGATCCACCTTAACAATCTGCCGTGCCACGGAAAATTCAGCATCGGCAAACTCCAGTCCTGCAGCCATGGCCGCAGCCCGGGCACCTAAAACGGTGCCCAGCCGTTGCACTTCCGCCTGAGCCTGGACCCTACGCACAAAGCGGGTGCTGATGTCCCCACAGGCGCCGTTGATGAAGGCCACCACGGTCCCAGGAAACAACTTGGCCACTACGGACGTGGCTGCGCCAGGATATTCCGAGGAAACCTTGAGATTGCCTGCTCCCAGCACCGTGGGGTGGCAGGGAAAGTTCATTAGCAGGGCCTTGAGAGAGCCGTCCGCTCGGGCAAAACCCAAAACTGTCAGCTCCCGGTCCACGTCCTGGTCCGGGTCCCGGCGGTTGGCACTGACACCGCTGACCTGGGCAGAATCCCAACCCATCTGTACCGGTTCCATATTGTCACCGGCCAATGGCAAGGTTCCTGCCAAAGCCTTTAGCAACCAATTTATATAGGTCTCATCAGGGGGATTGCCCAATCCTGGTTTGCTAAAGGGGGAGGGACCCGAGTGGGTATGGGTACAGCTAATTACTATATTCTCCATGGGTATTCCCGTTAAGCTGCTGGCCCTTTCCCGGATCTTCTCAACCTGGGCACTGTTCAGCATTAGAATATCAGCTGTAATCAGCCCCCCTCGCAGTCCCTCATGCTCAAAAGTAAAACCTCGGGCCAGCAGTTTGGTTGCAACACCGTTTCCCGGCTGCGTCCGCCCGCCATAACCACCGAGGTTAATGGGTAAGTTGGGAGTTATCTCTATTTCACTACAACCTAGTCTCACTAAAGACCCTTCTTTTCCATCAACTCGATAAAATCTTGGGCCTGGTCCGAAGTCATCATCTGAAAATTAAGCTTACCTACTTTTGTGGCAATATCTCTGTATACCTGGGCCTGTTCAGGAGTCACCGCCACCGACCGGGTGACATGAACGGGCTTGGTTCCCGGGAGCATAGCCTGGTTACCCACATTTACCTCCTTGGGCTGGACACCGGCCTCCACAAGGGCCAAGGCATCTTCAGGGAATTTGGCGATAATCATAATCTTTTCCTTTTGGGCATTATCGCTGTTCACATAATCTACAGTCTCTTGTACCGACAAAACAGAGGTTTTTATTCCCCGGGCAGCCTGGGGCAGGAGCATTTTCTGGACTGGATCCTTGGCCACCTTGTCATTGGTGCAAATCATGTGGTTGGCGCCAACGCTATTTACCCAAGCGACGGTGACCTGACCATGAATCAAGCGGTTATCAATACGTAAGTGCTCTACAGACATTTAAACCCCTCCTAACTTAATTTTGTCCTGAAAAGACATCGGAAAATTTTTTCACACCTTCACTGACTGAACTGACACAGAGATTGGCAATGGACTCCAGGTCCTGGCCACCCCGCACTGTCAGCACTTCCAACAGCATCGGCAAATTGACTCCCGTCACCAGGTCCACCTTGATATCCTGATTGAGCAAGTATGCGCCTGCGTTGGCAGGACTTCCACCCATCAAATCGGCCAAAACCAGGACACCTTCGCCGTCGTCAACTTCTTGGACCAGCTCTTCCAGGGTCTCCCGAAAGGATTCTGGTCCCTCCTCAGGCTGCAAACCGGCAGTTTTTATCTGTTCCTGCGTCCCCATGATCATTTCAGCCGCATTCAAGAGACCTGAAGCAAAATTTCCATGACTAATAACCAATACACCGATCAACTTTCCACCACCTATCCAATATTATTAAAATATAGGGGTGGGTTCCCACCCCTATATTAGGCTAACCAAACTTTGGCTAGAAAATAACTTAGAAGAACCCGATGGCACTACCTACAAATGCCACAACTACCAGGGCAAGCAGAACCTGGAGAGGCTTCCACTTGCGCCCCTTGAGGAGCCAGTAGGCGAAGCCAACCAAGGCCACAGGAATCATATAGGGCAGGATCTGGTCCAGGACTTCCTGCACCTTGACCACGTTTTCGGTGAGTTCGCCATTGATTTCTACAGTCTGGGTGAATTCCCAAGCAGTGGATACGCCCAAGATGCTGGGGATAAAACCACCAATGATGGTTACCCCGGCTATGGTGGCGAGTTCGGTGATGCGGTCCACTAGGCCACCGCCGGAAACCTGGCTGACGATGTTGATACCCTGGTTATAACCAAGCTTGAACAGGGCAATCTTGGCGAAGATACCCCAGAACAAACCGAAGAGAATCATAATCCAGAAGGCGGCCATGCTTCCTTCCATGGCCAAGCTGGCTGCGAACACAGCAACGATGGGACGGGTAAGGATAGCCTGGGCAGTGTCACCAATGCCAGCAAAGGGTCCCATGAGACCAACCTTCAAGCTGTCGATGGCATCGCCGTCGGCACCCTCTTCTTCCATAGCAGCTGCAGCACCAATGATGGCACCGCCCACTGGTGGGTGGGTGTTAAAGAAGTTGAGGTGACGCTGTACTGCTGCGATTAAATCATCCTTGGTCTTAGCGACCTTTTCCAAGATGGGGAAGATACTCCAAGCAAAACCCAGAGCTTGCATACGCTCATAGTTCCAGGACCACTGGAAGGTCCAGACATAACGCCACATTGCCTTCCGGGCTTCTTTGGTCATTTTTTTTCTATCGTTATTAGGCATTCTCAGTTCCTCCCTTCAATTGCATAAAGAGGAAGGCCACGGCCACAGCTGCGATGGAAATACCAATGACTGGTACACCCAAGTATGCAAACAGAACAAAGCCGATTGCCAAGAAAGGCAGGTATTTTTTAACAGGTAGCTGACCCAATAGCAGGGCAAAACCTAGGGCAGGCAAAATTGCACCAGTGGTCCGCATACCAGCCATAAACCATTCTGGCATCCATTCCATGAACGCGGTGACAGCGCCTTCGCCCAACCACAGAGCCAAGAACACCGGAACAAAACGGGTAACACCCCAGGGAAGGTTACCCAACAGGTGCATCAAGGTCATCTTCTTGAAATTACCCTTTTCCACGTACTTGTCAGCGGCGTGGATAAAACCAGTGTTCAGGGCACGGCCCAGAACGTCCAGCTGAATCATCAGCATCGCAGCAGCGATACCAATGGTCAAACCAGTCTCAACAGACTCAGTCACTACACCAAAGGCAGTACCGAGGATAGCACCGACTTGGAAGTCAGGGATTGTAGTCCCTCCATAGGTGTGCATCCCCAAAGACATAAGAGTCAAGGAAGCACCGACTTGCAAGCCAACTGTAGCATCTCCAACAATAAGTCCAGTTACTGCGCCAGCAATGATCGGCTCGTGCCACATCCAGCCAGGGGCCAGGTTGGTGACAATACCGATGTAAGCCCATGCTGCCAACAGTAGAGCAACACCAATGCTAATTTCCAATTGTTTCTCCTCCTCTTAAATATTTTTGCTTTACGCAAAACCACCGGGTATTTTCTCCACCACCTCCTTTAAATAATATTCACCTACTCAGGCGTACATGAAATTTATACCGATCCGCTCTGTACAGCGACTTGACAAACTCGAACACTTCGCCCCGGTAATCCCGGGTGGTGCGCTGCAATAGGAGCAGAGGGGACCCTTTAGTGACATGAAGAACATCAGCTTCCTGTCGGGTGGCCAGAGCAGCTTCTAAGCTCTGCTGGGCATCGGCTATGGTTACACCATAATTAGAGCGTAAAAATTCATAGAGGGAGCGTTCCCTTAACTCCTTGGCCAAGTCTGGGAAACGCCTCAGAGGAAAATGCCCCCGTTCGTAGGCCATGGGTTCGCCATCGGCCAAACGCAAGCGTTCCAGCAAGATAATGGGATCATCCTCATCCAACCCCAGATGCTTAGCCGCCGAATTCTCCCCAGCTTCAACCTCTCTTACCGCTAACACCCGCGTTGATGGTTGCATACCCCTACTGAGCATGTCCTCGGTAAAACTGGTAAGTTTAAGCAAACTTTGCTCTACCTTGGGCGGCGAGACATATGTCCCCATCCCCCGTTTTCGCATCAGTACTCCATCATTGACCAGTGAAGTGGTGGCCTGGCGTACAGTCATCCGGCTAATTCCGCACATTTCCGCCAGTTCGCGTTCTGAGGGCAATTTGTATTCTTGCCCATACTGCCCCTCTTGGATAGCTTCGGTTATTATCTGCCGCAGCTGGTAGTGCAAAGGGGTAGGACTGGACTCATCCAATTTGCAATTTTGTAATGGGATAATAGGCATATTCTCACACCCCCCAACTAGTCATCTAGTGGTCTATACCTTTCATTACTATTATTCGACACACCCAGAAAAATTCCTCCTAAAAAGGGGTTATTTTTTTAATTCTTTCCAGCCTCATAAACCGCATCCACCAACAGCTGGGTCCTGATGCCTTCCTGGAGATTAGGCGTTCCTGGAAGCACAATACCAGTAGCCACTGCTCGGAAAAACCAGGCCAGGCTGGCAGTGTGAGAATCCACCATCCAACCCATGGATAATTTAGGGGAAGGATAGAGGGTTTCCAACAGCTCCAGGAAGGGATCTGCCTCAATGGTGGGTGTGAATTCCTGCCCCAGGGCATCGAAGCAACGGGGATGGGAGCTTTCGGGGCTTATATGCACTGCTCCCTGGCTTCCATAGACCTCCAAGCTCAAACCATCGCCGCCCACGGCCACCCGGGATACTTCTACGCTACCCCGGGCTCCATTGGCCAGGCCCAGCACCGCCAAGGCGTGGTCATCCACATCCACCGCCGCAGTTCCCTGGGGCCACTTTCGCTGCCCCACAACGGTGTTGGTCCAAGCCTGGACATCCTCGGCTTCACCCAGCATAAAACGCACCAAGTCCAAGAGATGGCAACCCAGGTCCATCATGGCCCCGCCTCCGGACATTTTATGCTGTAGCCGCCAAGTACCGGGCTTATCAGGGTTCAAATAGCTAGAATGATACAATCTAAAGCGAAAGGAATGAATTTGACCCAATTTCCCCTGGTCAATGATGGCTCGGGCCCGGGCCACTGCGGGCAAAAACCTCATTACAAAAGCGCCTTGGATATGAGAGTCGTACCCCGCCAATTTTTGCCCCAGTTCTGTAGCCTCGTCACCATTGAGGCCCAAGGGTTTTTCACAGTAAATATGCTTCCCCGCTTGGCTCACAGCCAGGATTTGTTCATAATGTAAGCTGTTGGGAGAGCAAATATCCACCACATCAACGTCCTTGGACAAGAAGCTGTCCATAGTATGTTCCACCCGAGCAAACCCCAGCTTACGCCCAAATTCCACCTTGTCCTCAGTACGGGTCAGCAGTGCCGCCAATTCCACTTCGGGGACAGGGGTTTGTAGCACCGCCATGCTTTTCAGCGCCTGGAGATGGGTACGGGCAATACCGCCCAGCCCCACTAAGCCATAGCCAAGACTCATCATCTTTCACCTTCCATTTCCTTTAATTGGGCAATCAATTTCGGACCCGAACTGGTGCCGATTCGCACCGCCCCGGCACCCAACATGGCCTGGACATCCTCCAGGGTCTTAATTCCCCCGGCAGCCTTAACTCGGAGGCGGTCCCCCGCCATCTGGGCAAACATCCTAACATCCTCCACCTGAGCCCCTGTGGGACCAAAACCTGTGGAAGTCTTGATGAAATCTGCTCCGGCCTCCAGCACCAATTCACAGGCCCTGCGCTTTTGCTCTTGGTTTAAGTAACAAGTCTCCACGATAACTTTGACCAGAGCCCTGTCTTTGGCAGCGGCCAGCACAGCCTCTATGTCCCGACGATAGCAATCGTCTTCTCCCGAGATAAGGGCACCAATTTGGGCCACCATGTCTATTTCCACCGCACCATCGGCGATGACCTGCCTTGTCTCCGCCACCTTGGCCACAGTAGAAGCCCCCAGGGGAAATCCAATGGCACCACCGACGGCAACTCCGGTCCCCTTCAAACAACTACTTACCAAGGGCACCCATTGGGAAAGCACTGAGACCAGGGCAAAATTATGCTCTGCCGCCTGGGCACAGATTTCCTCCACCTGGGCCCGGGAATATTCCGGCCGCAACACCACCGAGTCTATCCTTGCTGCCAACTCTGCTGCAGTTAGTTTCAAGAACTCATCTCCTTTATGTACAATTGGCTCCCCTTCACCGTGGCCACCACCTGGTAATCCTCATCTAAAAAAACAATATCTGCAGCCCTGCCCGGGGCCAGTTGCCCCCGGTCATCCAAACCGGCAATCCGGGCCGGAACCCGGCTGGCCATGTTCAGGACCTGGACTTCTGGATACCCCAGGCTCAGCATATTGCGCACAGCCTGGTCCATGGTCAGTATCGAGCCGGCCAAGGTCCTGCCGTCAATCAACGCCCGGCCGTCCTGAACCACCGCCACCTGCTCCGAGATAATATATTCCCCTGGGGGGCAACCGCAGGCCCGCATGGCGTCGGTGATAAGGGCAATGTTCTCTGAACCCAGGCAGCGCATGGCTACCTCTATGGCCAGGGGATGCACATGCTGGAAATCACAGATTAGCTCCACCGTCACTCCACCTCTGGCTAGGGCCGCCCCAACGATACCGGGATCCCTATGGGCCATGGGGCGCATTCCGTTGTAAAAGTGGGTGAGGTGGGTAACCCCCCGGGCCACAGCCCTGTCCAAGTCCTGGGCATCACCATCGCTATGGCAGATACAGGTCTTTATGCCTTGGGCGTGGAGGGCATCAACTACATCCTCTGCCCCAGGCAATTCCGGCGCCAAACCCACGAGACAAATTTCTTCATGGTACTCCTCAACCCAGGGTTTCAGCACCTGCCAGCTTGGCTTCAGCAGGTATTCTGGCCGGAAGGTTCCCCGCCGGGCCTCACTACAGAAGGGGCCCTCCAAAAAGATTCCAGCAATCTCAGCCCCCCGGCCACCCCAACGCATGTATTGGGCCAAGGTGGCCACCGCAGCCCCCATCTGCTCCAAATCTCCGGTAGTCACCGTTGCCAGCAGAGTAGTGGTGCCATGGCAGGCAAAGAACTCTGTTACCTCATTTATTTTCTCCCCCGGGCAATCATAGAAATCCCAGCCCAGGGCCCCGTGGACGTGCAGATCAATGAAGCCCGGTGCAGCAATGCAGGTTGACAGATCATGGACCTCCGCCCCGGGCACCAGATCCCGAGCCCGGGCAAATTCCCTGCCAATGTAGACGATACGACCATCCGCCACCGCAATAAACGCTGGCTCGATAAACTCCACCCCCACCAACGCCCGCCAAACCTTGTATAAATGCGCCACCCGGGGACGGAGCCTTCCTGGCGCAAAATCCCCCCCACCGGGAACAGGTGACCTTCTATTGAATCTTTCCATTTACCATGGCCAGGGAAATATTAAGCTCCTCATCAAAGGCGATTAAATCTGCATCCTTACCGATTTCAATGCTGCCTTTTTCCTTGTCAAGGCCGATGGCCCGGGCAGGATTTAGCGTGGCCATCTGTACTGCATGGGTTAAGGGCACGCCCACGAGATGCACCATATTATAAACCGCACGATTCAGGGTCAAGGTTGATCCCGCCAGTGCTCCGTTTTCCAGCCTAGCCACACCGTCTTTGACGAAGACGTCCTGGCCACCTAAATCGTATGTGCCATCCTCCAGTCCCGTGGCCATCATGGCATCAGATACCAAGATTATCTTGTCTTTGCCCTTGACCTTGACAGCGGTCTTCATGGCAGCGGGATGAAGGTGAATGCCATCGCAGATTATTTCGCAAGCAACCCGTTCATCGGTAAAGAGTGCCCCTATTACCCCCGGTTCCCTATGGCTAAAGGGCCTCATGCCATTAAACAAATGGGTGGCATGGGTAATGCCCGCTTCGATCCCTTCCATTGCTTCGGCATAGGTGGCATTGGTATGCCCAGCTGAAACAGTAACACCCTGTCCCTTCAGGTAGGCTATAGCCTCCTTGGCCTGGCTCAACTCTGGGGCCAGGGACATTATCTTGACATTACCCTCTGCCAAGTCCAAAAAATTCTTAAGTTCGTCCAAGTTAGGATCAGTGATGTATTCCGCCGGCTGCGCACCCTTTTTCTCTTGGGAAAAGTACGGTCCCTCCAGATAAAGGCCCAACACCTTGGCATCCTGGCCTTGGCCCTTAATATATTGCGCTGCATTCTGTATAGCCCTTACGGTGTCTTCAGGAGAATTGGTCATCGTTGTG
>Ga0079223_10001559_pt1 | contig 13736 bp, 8 predicted proteins | sample Stecom2011_FD_75072 | JGI IMG/M metagenome (GOLD analysis project Ga0079223, IMG submission 75072) | Agricultural soil microbial communities from Utah to study Nitrogen management - Steer compost 2011 | ecosystem: Environmental > Terrestrial > Soil > Agricultural land | place: USA: Utah... | reverse complement strand
AGTCTCCACAAAATAAGAACCAACACCACGAACAGCCAAATAAACCGCTAAAACATCGGCTGTATGATGCGACCAATCCTTAGAACTATCACCCTTGGCCAATTCATAAGCTCTTCGAACAATATTCTTCTCCGGAAGTTCCTTTAGAACATTCCCTGTTTCAAAAAGCCTTGAAAAAGCTCCTCCACCAGTAAATACTATTTGGGTAGGCCAATTAAGAGCTACATAAAGGGAAGAAAAAGGATCGGGTCGAAAATTTCCTGATTTAATTTCCCCTGGTTGTTCATCAGCAGGATACCTTCCTCCCATACAATAGTAGCCTAACACCTTTTGAGCAACCAGCTCACGACCCGACAAGCAACTGTACTCATCCGGACCCGAAGACAATAAGTCTTTCAAATTATTGAGGTACCCAAGGGAAATAATAACCACACTACTATCCGCTTGTCCAGCTAGGGTTTTGCGATACAACGCTGTGGCTGACATCGAATTATCAATATCAGCATCATGTGGATACTCCTCAGCAAGTACATCTCCTCTTAAAATCCATGAGTGCCTTGGAGCACCTTTATTGGGTACGGCAGTTGGGATTTCACTTCTGTTATAAAAAGTATTAACGGCATCCACTACCTGAACAGAGGATCCAAGAGATGAACAGGATACAGTTGCTAATATTTCAACCTCCCCCAGATCAGCAAAATGATGCAGCAATGCCATTGCCGCTACATCATCAATATCTGAATCCATGTCGGTGTCAAGAATTACTTTAACAGGGCCTGAATTCATTATCGAAACAAACATAAACGACATAAGGATAATGAACAGTATTCTCCTGGTTGTTCTATAACCGCAAAATTCAATGATTCCTAATTTTAACATATGAAATGATATTTAAATTGAAACTATTACAAAAACACACAAAACTAAACTCGTATCCAATTGCTGAACAATCCATTGAGTCTTCCTAACAACCGTTCTAAAAGCAGCTCCAATTGAGCCATTAATCCGATTCCAAACTGAAAAATTACGCTGTACCATTGGCTTGTAATGGTCCACCACCTCTGTTTATCTGTGAAATATTCTGAAGATAACCGTCCTCTGTAAGTCGATCTCGAGGCCACAATCGCGACTTTAAAGTCCTTGTCACAAAAGGCTCTCCAGGCAAGAGTTTTGCATGAATACCCCAAGCCAGAGCTAAGGCAATGCCTGAAGTTGTTGTAGAATCAGGCAAGGATTCAGGCCGATCCACATAACTGTTCCAACTACCGGAACCGGACTGGTATTCACAGCTGCTTTGGGATATCACACCTTCATTCGATAGCAAATCGATACGATGGTCCAGTTGCTTTACTGCAAGTCTCGCAAGATCAAGGTCATTTCGAAAAATCAAGATCTTGGCCAATGGGTAGGCAATCGTATAACACCCCTCAGAAGTAACATGACTTGAGTTGGCGATTAAACCCAAATCATCGCTTAAACTCAGGCAATAATCTACTGCCAATTGAACAGAGGCATGCTCTGGATACAAGGAAACTATAGCTGCCAATGGCAGCAAGTCTTCAATGCTGTGAAACCGGCCGTTAACCGGCTGTGTATGGGGGGCTTCAAAATCCACACCCTTGGAATTATCCAAGAAAAGAGCAAGCTGCTTTACCAGAGCTCTATGGGCCTTAATATTACCAGGATAATTTCCAAACAGCAGCTGGGGTTGAAGCCCGGTAGCTGAGGCATTCTCACTCCAGGAACCATAGAACCAGGTATTGTTACTGCCTTTATTCATATACAGACTCAACCCGTGTTTGCAGATATCATCAAGATAATGCTTATCCAACAAAACCTCAAAGGGCTGAAAAGGATGCGCGTATTTTATATCTAAACAGGCAATTTCAATTTCACGACCAGGTAGAACAATACCGATTGTAATTTCTTCCCTAATATCTATTTCAGAAGTAATACGGAGGCGTACATAAGCATCCACCAAACTTAGGTTTGGAAATTTCAGCACCGTTGATTCATTATAAGCCGTCCCTTTTCCAACTATGGGAAAAACAGGCCATGCCAAGGGGATACGCTTGGTTCTATCCCAATGACAATTAGGGGTGGATACCACTCCGGCAGGAAATCTTCCAAATAGGACAGAACCTGACTGACGTGATAAAATCAACGAACCGTGAGCCAAAAGCAGCAAACTGCCGGCAGAAACACTTGTCAAAAATCGCCTTCTGTCCATAAGAAATAAGTATTATTCCAAACCAGGCTCTGCTGTACTAAACACTACTTTCGATTACATTTCACCCTAAGAGGTTTCTGATAATCTTCATCCATATGGTAAGGCAGTCTCCACACCCGGTTTCCCTTACGATTGGTAAAGTACAGGCTTGATCTTGAAAATTCATCCGGGTTCCCATCTGCCCAAAACGCATAAAAATCCGGATGCACATTAACTGGACGTCGTGCGTAAGAGTGATTGAACCGGCTATTATTAGTAATATCTCGGACTTTCTTCCAATTTGTTCCTTCATTTCGACTTCTCCATAAAGCCATCTCACCTCCGGCACCCCACTCTTGTGGTCCCGTACCACTTGGGCCAACAACAAACCACTTATTATCGTCAACATACAAAGAACCCACATCGTAATTATGGGTAGAAGTACAAACGGTGTGTGAAATCCATCGGTTATCCTTCCAATGAAAAACGACCCATTCTCTGGGTTGACCTTTGGGACCAGGCTGAAAATGACTGCTGACCAAAACCAATATAATTGGATTGCCTTCGGCGTCAAAATTTATATCTTGCAAATAAACCAGCTTTCCTTCATCCTCATAATCATACACCAATGCGGGTCCCTCCACATTAGTCACAGGCGTTTCAAGCAATTGACCATCGACAGACTTCCAGGTTAAACCCATATCCTCTGTTTGCAAAAAATAAACATTCGTTCGTTTATCAGCATGTCCATCCACGTGATAATTGAAAGCTGTAACCAAGCGATTGCCTAACTGGTTGCTTACCTGATAATGCCCAAAAATAGCAGCCAACTTCTGATTATAAGACCAGTTTACACCATCGAAACTCGTCGACCACCATAACTCACGAAAGTGAGTACCCGGAGCGTATTGTGTAAACAAATTCACAAAGCCTTTCCCTTCAAAATACCAGGGCTGTGCATAAGTCATATTGGTCTCCCGAACCAACTCAAAATTATTAATGGAATATGGTTCAGAACTTTTCAAAAGACTTCCGAGGCGGCTAACATTACGCCCGCTCACAAACAACCATATATAGCCTTCCTCATCTATTGAAATTGTAGCATTGTCATGGGGGTCGTCCACACCCATTTTATCAAGTGCCACAACGGGTTTTGGAACCATTTTAGTTTTATGGTCAAAATAGGAAATCATAATAAGCAGGTGCTTTTCATCCTCCTGTGTAGTCCCGCCATAAACAAAGAAAGTTTTATCTACCTCAGGAGAATATACGGCCATAGGAACATGATTGGAAGTATAGGTCCCCAGCCCACCCGAGTACTTATCACCATACTCGGAAAACTGATTTAAAGAATACCAGATCCCTCTGTAGCCATCAATTCGCTTGTTTTGACCCCTTAAGGCTACGCTCCATAAGGAGAGTAACAACATCATCAGTAGTGCAATTAGCGCCGATCTATTTATCATAATCAAAAAACATTAAGCACGAAATACCCATGCCATAAATAACCAAATCTTTTATAGGAAAATAAAGGTTCCCCACAATATCTTGCAGGAAACCCAAACTAAAAAAATAAGAAACTAATCGATCAGAAGTCGCTTAACACTTACAGTCATGCTGCCAGCGGCGTTATCCACCTCGTTAACATAGATATACGCTTTGTACTTTCCATCTGCAGTTTCCAACCAAACACCGGATTCATTTCTTAAATCGAGGCCATAAAAAGGATGAGCGGATAAATCAATCTCATACAAATCAACATCATCGACAAACACCCCATAACGGTCCTGGGCTAAATGCTGGTCCCTGGACCCGGAGTCTTTCCTAATGTGCGTTTTATTATTAAGCCCCGTAGGTACGGTCAAACCAGGCAAGAACTCACTGTCAGCCCCTGGCGACACCAAAGCATGTCCAAAATTAATTCCACCAATACTGCGATACAAGTAAATCAAGTCGACCTTTTCAGGATTGGCAGCAGCTTGGGTCTCATCATACACCTCAAAATCAGAGATGGAGAAATAACTGTCATTGGTCAACACAATCTCTCTTTTCATTTCAATATTTCCAACCTCATAAGGCCCCATTTTATAAGAAACAGACTCCCCATTACTGGCTGTTGCAGAAAAAGTAAATGAAACCGCTTTACCTTTGGCCTCCTCAGGAATTACATAGTAATAACGCAAAGTAGATGCACAAGTATCCTTAACGAAGGTTACCTCTGTAATCTTGTCATTTGTAACAGATGGGGATCCTACGACAATCCCTATATCTGCTCCCCCTTCCCTTTCGTCACCGGTACTTGGAACAATTCCACCACTGTGTGTGTAGAATGAGCGATGCTCTAAATAAGTACCGGCTGCGCCGGCAATAGAGGCTTCAACTCTTGCTGAGGATAAATTACCCAAATCCGCAGGAAGTGCCATTGCATATGCAAATGCAATTTCATTCCCTACAACATTAGGTCCCAACGAACGTTTAATACAATCGTTCGATAAATTCCGTGCTCCTTCAGGCACAACATATCCATCATCTTCACAAGCTGCAACAATGAATGTCAGTCCTATGAGCAATAAAAAACTACCATATTTGATTCGCATAACCTTAGGTTTTATTGTTTTTGCTGTACTGAAACATTAACGGTATAGAACTTTCGTACTTTCCGATTACCGGACACAACCGTATATTGTTTGGGATTTTCAAGATCAGAAAAATCAACCACCCCGTCCACTTTAGGGTCCAATTTGGCATCCTGGGCCAAACTAAACTGGGGATACAAATTTCTCAAGTCCGTTCCATACAGCACCATGACATCTACAGTGAGTTCAACAGTATCAATAGCAGCAGCTCCTACCCGCACAATTTGATGATCGGCACCAAGCAACTCAAAACTACTGATGTAACAATCAGACCGGCCTGTAATCAATAATCCATCTTCGTCAATTGGATACTCGGTACAACGAATCAAAGACACAGCCAACAAGCCTAATATAAAAGAGAAAACTACATTTTTCATATGCTAACAATTTATTGTCTTTAAACAAAAGATCACAACCAGGGGGTATTCTGAGTTAAATTGGGATTACGATCTCGCTCACCTGGAGGAATTCTGAAAATATATCCCCTTTGATAACCAATTTCAGGAGTTTTATTAAAAAATCCAACAGTGTGTGCACCATGCGTGTCTCTGAAGGAAAACTCATCCGATCCTACAGGGCCCCATACTCTCTCTAATGCCCTCCATCTTCTAATATCAAATCCTCGGTGTCCTTCTGCAACCAACTCTACAATTCGCTCTTGTTCAATGGCATTAAAAAAAGCTTCTTTGTCGGCTACCATCTCTGGTGTCAAACCAGGAAGATTTCCGCGATGACGAACACGGTTAACCAACTCAATAGCATCTGTTTGTGGTCCGTTTACGGCATTATCGGCCTCAGCGTACATTAAAAAGACATCAGCCAAACGCATAACCGGCCAGTTGTAGTCACCATCATCTCTACCCATGCCCCCAAAATTTCGGACAAACTTCCTGAAAACGTAACCAGAGTATGTCCCGTCGGTTTCATAGGAAGTATAGGTTTTCCCGTCAATGGTCACTGGTTGACCCCAGGTTTTATAAACCAAAGGCACCCAATCGGTTTCCTGCAAAGAACGCAAGCCCATCATTACTTCACCATCCCACAGCATTGTAGCTTTCATACGATAATCACGATCTCTATACGCCTCAGGATTCAAAGCCGACTGTGGATGTGTTTTAGCCAATGGATGTGCAGGGTTAACCCCAAAAAGTTCAGGCAAAAAATCACCCGTTATGGTTGACTGATACCTGTTAGCCAAATTAAAATTTGGAGTTACCCAACATTGACTTCCTTCAAAATTACGACCTGCAAAATCACGAAGGAGCGCATCTCCCTGTCCCAAATTTGGACCACCGTGGTTAAAAGTCATAATCATTTCACCTTCGGCATTTTCATTACCATACTGCGAAGTAAAAAGGTAATAATAATTAGGCAGCACATCTGCTTTTCCCATTTCACCCCATTCTCCAGGTTCTCCTTGCCTGAACAAATCCAGGTCGTAGTCGTCTATTACCCTTTTAAAATCTGCAGCAGCGGCAGTGTAAGCAGCAACAGCTTCCTGCTCGCTAGGCTCAAACCCTTCCAATTCCGGCCAGCCATAATCATTCCATGAAGCCCAATACAAATTCATTTTCCCTCTAAAGGCCAAAGCTGCAGGTTGTGCTGCACGCCCCTGTTGACTAGCTTTAGGAGGAAGTTTTTCAAGGGCATAAGTAAAGTCAGAAAGCACCGAGTCCTTAATAACGGAAATCGGAGTCCGGCTAATATTGGCAACCTCACTATTGTCATAAACCACCTTTCCAATGTAAGGAACATCTCCCCACATCGAAATCAACCTAAAATAAATCATCCCACGCAACAAACGTGCTTCACCAATAATTGCCTCCAATTCGGCAACCGATTCAGAGCCGGCATTAGATAAAAGTCTCTTGGTGTTGTCGATAACATAATTAACACGATGTATTCCACCGTAGGCATACTTATAATAGTTATCAAAACCTAAACCGTATCCATTGTTACTTCCATAATATGGATCAGGATAATAAAACCCGCCATAATAGGCAGCGCCACCCCTGGTGACATTACCACTGGAGTTACTCATGAGTCCGTCACCTGACCGGACAAAAGTATAATCACCATGTCCATCCAAATAATAATCTCGATCAAAAAGACCTCGTACGTGATTATATGCTCCCATCAGCGCATTGGTTGCATCAGCCTCAGTTTTCCAGAATTCAGCTGCATCCAACTCTCCGGAAGGAATCTGTTCCAAAATATCTTCGGTACATGCAACAGGAACCAGATAAAGACTGGCTAACAATCCAATGGCAATTGATTTGAATCTATTTCTTTTCATAATTTCCTTGTTTATTATATCCCAATATTAACCCCGAAGGTGAAAGACTTAACCAGTGGGTAACCATCATTAACATTGCTCTTTTCGGGATCAAGACCCCTGAACTTGGTGAATGTCAATAAATTATCCATAGAACTGTAAATACGTAAGGAACTGATGCCTATCCGATTTAGAACACGATCGGGGATGGCGTATCCAAGCTGAATGTTTTTCAGACGCACATACGCTAAATTATCAAGAAAGAAAGTGGAGGGTCGACGGTTACCCGTCCCACCCAAACGCGTCCATTCTCCATCCCGATTATCCCAAGCCCAAGGCAGATTCCAATGATCCCAGGTCAATGCTGCTCTTTCATTCAAAACATCCGGATTATTATTGGCTGTAAGCCAGAAAGTTTTACGACCGGCAGCGCCCTGAAACATAAGACCTAAATCAAATCCTTTCCAGGCAACACTGGCATTTAAGCCCAAATTAGTAGTAGGCCGGTCTCGTTGTATATCGCCGTAAGCCCTCATGTCATTGTCGTCAATCTTGCCATCTCCATTCAAGTCTTTATACAATAAATCCCCTGGACTGGCCCCCTGAGGAGTAGCCTTAAAAACATCATCCCACGTTTGCGCAATACCAATCGCCTCATAAGCATATACATAATCATAAGGCATATCAACAAACACATGCTTTCCAGAGCTCTGAGCACCTCTTCCTAAATACTCATTCCATTTCTCCAAAACAGTAATGTTATAAGAAGCAAGGAAATTAACAGAGTAGTCAAAATCACCCGCCCGATCACGCCAAGTCAAATTGAGATCAACCCCTTTATTACGCATATCCCCAATATTTCGCCTTGGTGCCATATACGCTCCAGTCAAATGAATCGACATATCTGAGGGTCGGATCATTCCTGTAGTAAAACGATCATAATATTCTATTTCAGCAGTCAATTTTTGACGAAAAAAACCAAGATCCAATGCATAGTTGGCCACACGCGTTTCCTCCCAGGAGAACTCACGGTTAATCATCTTTGAGTTATTGTAACCCAATGCCACGCTTCCATCCACAAAATAGTGCGCCGGACTTAGGGTCTCTCTTTGTTCAAACCTACCAACTCCACTGTTGTTACCTAAACTTCCATAAGAAGCCCTAAGCTTAAAATTGGACAACCAATTACCTACGCGTTCTTGGATAAAAGGTTCCTCAGAAACGATCCATCCTACAGAAACAGATGGAAACAGACCAAAGCGATAGCCGTCTGAAAACTTAGAAGATCCGTCATAGCGGATATTGCCTTCAAGTAAATATTTACTATAGACGTTATAATTGATCCTACCTATATAAGAAACCAGGCCTTCTGAGAAAGAATTACCACCAGTGGATTGATTTTCAGGTGAAGCAGCGTCAATTTCGTGCAGTAAGGGGTGAATTCGATCCAGACGTCCTGACATTTGACTTCTGCCGTACCAATACTCTTCACTATAGGCACCCATAACATTGATTTCATGATGCTCATTTACTGTCAAATCGTAATTGAGGCGACCAGAAAACTGTGTTTTGTGACCCGTATTGGTCCAGTTGGTTATTCCGGCATTACTATCGGTATAATGCCTTGAGCCAAAAGATCCCGTTTGGAAATTATAGGCCTGACTGGGAATATTGGCTTCATATCGAAAATCATTATAATAGCTGACTCCATAATCCATACGTGCCTTTAACCCCTTAAGCGGAGCCCAATCGATGTATATACTGGTGTTGGCTTCCTGACGGTTTTGTGGAGATAACCGGGTAGTATAGGAATTGTATGGGTTGGCTGCCATGGGATCTTCTCCATAGGCCATAACTCCACCATAAACACCCGTAACAGGATCGTAGGGCGTAATGCCAGCAATCGCAAATCGCATGCTGTTGCCATCGATAGAACCATTGAACTCACCAACACCTGCCGCATAAAGAAGCTCAGACCAGTTCCCGTCAAAACGAGCACCAGCATTAACCTTCGGATGAAGTTTAGCATCGATATTAATTCTACCGTTATACCGTGTAAAATCATTATTAATCAAAAGTCCTTTTTCATCAAGCACCCCAACAGACATAAAGAAATTAACATTTTCTCCCCCCCCTGAGGCAGAAACATTATACTTTTGTGTCGAAGCATCCCTGAGAATTACATCGTACCAATCGGTAGCTGGATAACGCACCGGGTCAATCATTCCCAAGGCCATCCACTGATCAATGGTACCATCTTTAAACCTGAATTGGGACGGCAGCGTTCCAACAGCCGCATCGCGTTGCTGAAGCGTTAAGGTCCTGGGGTAATCAGGCATAATTTCCCACGCATGTGTAGGAAGCCCCATGGTGTAGGATGCAGATGCATTAATCTTTGTATCCTGCTGATTTTTACCAGATTTAGTAGTAATCAATATAACTCCGTTACCTGCCCTTGAACCATAAATTGCTGCAGAGGCAGCGTCCTTTAACACCGAAATACTCTCGATATCATCCATGTTTATCCGATTAATATCGACACCAGGCATTCCGTCTACAACCACAAGCGGGTTCGCATTATTAACGGTACCCATCCCCCTGACCAGCATTTGAATATCATTTCGACCAGCCATCCCGGAATTTTGACTAATGGCCAAACCTGCAACTTTGCCTTGCAAAGCCATAGAAACATTGGGCAGTGACCGGCTGGTCAAATGCTCGTCTATTTTGACAGTGGAAACAGATCCGGTTAAATTAACTTTCTTCTGTGAACCATAACCCACCACAACCACTTCATCAATCCCTACACTTTCATCAGTAAGCACCACATTAATTACCGAACGTCCACCAACAGCAACTTCTGTGGTTTCCATTCCCAGACAACTAACAACCAAAACATCATCACCGGAAACATTGGGAAGGGAATAATTCCCGTCTACATCAGTAATGGCTCCATTAGTAGTTCCCTTAATTACAATTGTTGCAGCTGGAATGGTGTTTCCATTGGTATCAAAAATTTGTCCTGAAACTCCTGTCCCGGTCTGTTGAATCCCAAAAAAAGATTCATTTAAAACATCAGCTTTTGTTCCAATGGATGACAAAACTAAAGATGAACAAATCATTGAAACACGGATCAACCGAAAAGATCTCTTTGAGGCATGTCGAAAAACAACCTCTCCTACATGATTCTTTCTCATAGACTTTAACTTGATTAAATATAAATATCTGCTGCTGATTTCCTTCCCAGTTCGAAAATGACCCATTTAGATAATTGAAAGTGAATTAATGTAGGTTCATGCAAACATGAACCTACATTAAAAAATAAAATCTCTATCAGAATAAATCGATTAGATGAGCCCAAATCGTTTTCAATACTTAGAGAATTTAGCTAGTCCAACCAATGCATCCCCTTCAAAAACGCGAACGAAATACACCCCGTTCAAAAGATGAGCCACATTGATTGAATTACCATTAAGAGCAACTTGAACCTCTTGACCAGCAATACTATAAACTGCCACCTTGTTAAATTTTCCATTGATTGTTAACACATCCTGAACCGGATTAGGGAAAACATCCATTGTGGGCGCGGAAACTTTGTTATCAAACAAACCTACAGTATGATCCTCATCACTAAAAATAGCCACTCCACAACCATCCATGTTATTGTATGATTCATAAGGACCGTCATTCATCCATACAGCCCGTTGCCGGCCACTGCCATCATTATCAGCAATAGTTAACCCAATACCTACACCTTCAGGAAGGTTCTGCAAGGTTTCAGCTGTAAAGACATCACCATCGGTATTGCTTAATCCTGCAATGGCAAAACGAGCTTCCATAACATATCCTTCCTCACCAATCTGGCTGAAAGCATAGGTATTGTTTTCGCTGAATCCATTAAAGTTAGAGTCTTTGGTGTCCTCATAAACAGTTCCCCAAACGGGATCTGTCTCATCATAAGTACTTACTCCGTCCACTCGGGTGACAATGGGTGCAATATACGGCGCAAACTGATGGTGACCAGCATCCTGTACTCCACCATTCCAAGCAGGCCCTTGACCATCCTTCAATACGCGATTAACATCCATATAAAACTCCGCTTTATCGTACTTCCAGGAATCACCAGGCTTGTTGGGAAAATCCACAGAATTCCAATATGGGACAAACGTATCATCGTCAACATTTACAAGCAGATAAATATAAGTATCTGTGTAAAAAACTTTAAAGTAGGAATTACCCACAGAAGGTATCTCAGCACCCAAAGGATTAGTTGGATCCGGATTAAAAGGCTTGGAGATACCAACCGGGGCTATTGCGTCCCAAATGGCATCGTCCTCAATACCATTAATGCTGATGTCAACTCCCTTTTTGATAACTAAATCTGGAGTAATCTGTGCAACCAATGCACTTGCCATGTAGGCAAAAATAAAAGAGAATAGAACTTTTTTCATAACATAAGAATTAAATTAAACAAAACAATGGTTGATGACACATATAACAACCTATCCTGACAGAGATATATTTATCGATTCCGCTCCATAACACCCTTAAAGAATGCCCCTTGACGAGAGAGGTTAAAATCCCAATCTTCGAATACAGCAGGGGACCATAATGGATCGAAACACCACAGCGTATAAGAAATGCCCCGCTCATCAAAAAAGTCAATTATTGCCTGACCGTATTCTTCATCTCCAATAACAGGAATATGCTCGCCCCTTTCTCCTTCAATGACAAAACCAAACTCAGTAGCAACAATGGGATAATGTTCAGCCAAATGTCCAAAGTCAGACTCCCAGGCGTCCTCCCAGGGTTGCTCTCTCTTTTGAGGGTAGGGGTGTGAAACATAGGCAACATTTGGCCGGGCTACCGGGTCCTGGAGCACCTCGTCCAGGAGATAGGCCCAATTCATGCCGGCTACCAATTTAATCTTAGCCGGGTCAATTACATCAATAGAATCTATAAGCTCCTCCATCACAGGCCGCCAAGACTCCCAAGTCAAATAGGCTCCCTGAGCAGTTGGCTCATTAAACAGCTCATACAATGCAACCGTAGTGTTCCCTTTATACCTTTCAGCTATCAATTGCCAAAACTGTAATGTTTCCTTCCAGGAAGTCGCATAATTGAAATGAGGGTAAACATCTGAAACCATATTGCCAATAGAATGCCAGTCAATTATAACATACAGCTCATTCTGAGTGGCCCATTCTACACCCTGATCCAGCATTTCTAAATAGGCTTCACTTCCACGATAGCGCCAAGTATAGGGATGAATGGCAAAACGAATCACATTACTTCCCCAGTCTCGCGCTTCCTGAAAGATTCTTTCGTCCCATCTCCCTTCCCTTTCCAGCTTATCAGGATCGGCGAAACTTACCCCTTCCAGACGAACAATGGATTCGCTTGCATCCACAAAATCCTTTCCTTTTACTGATAGTGCAGGTAGTGGCTCACTTACTTTCTCAATATTTTTATCACAGGCCAAGAAACCAAATAACAAAAACAGAACTATCAGAATATTTAACTTTCCCATATTATCATTAATTAAGAACACCTTCAATTTTATAAACCCATGCTACAGCAGAAGGGCTGTTGGAGAAATTCAGCCTTGGAGGATGAATACGAAATCCGCTTTCAGTTTTTTCATATTTCACGTCGCCAGAGAATCCCAACATGCGAACACCATTGGCCTGACCAGAGATCTCAATATCAATTGGATCATCTGACCACTTAGTTACAAGCAAATAGAGATCAGAACCCTTACAGGTAAAAAACTGTGTTGTTTCAGCATCCACCTGGGGCGCATGAGACCAGGAACGGCTTTCATAAATGGCTTCTCCATTAACATCCAACCAGGCACCCATATCCTTTAGGATCTTCTCTTGTATCACGGGAATACGGCCATCGGCTGTAGGCCCAATATTGAGGAGTAAGTTTCCTCCACGTGCCACCTTATTTATCAAGTAATGAATAAGAAACTCAGAACTTGCATAATTTTCGAGTCTTTCATTTCTATTGAAGCCAAAAGACCCGCCTATTCCCCGGGTTTCTTCCCAAGGATGTTCTATTACAACTGTGCTTGCATCATCGTGATGTATCAAATCATACTCTGTGGTATAAAAATCTCCGTACTTGCTCCGTGTTTCCTCTCCCCAACGATCATTTACAACAACCGTTTCCTTCACCGGCGACTCTGAGTACAACCAAGATAAAAACTCTGCACTTCGCCAAACATCACTACTATACTCCCATTCTCCATCTGCCCAAACGACATCGGGCTTATAACGCTCAACAAGATCCTTCAATTGTGGCAACATATGCTGGTCAACATATTGATCAACGTCATTGTGATACAAGGGATTGAACCATTCATAGAGGGAATAATAAAAACCCATATGGATTCCTCTGTCCTTGACAGCGTTGGTTAACTCCCCTACGATGTCGCGATGCGGTCCTGCATCCACAGAGTTCCAGTTCCATGATTGTTTGCTGGGCCATAGCGCAAAGCCGTCGTGATGCTTGGAGGTTAAAACGACATATTTAGCTCCTGAATCCTTTATTATGTCTGCCCATTGTTCCGGGTTAAACATTTCGGCCTTAAACTGAGAGGCAAAATCCT
>Ga0079223_10001556_pt1 | contig 13737 bp, 12 predicted proteins | sample Stecom2011_FD_75072 | JGI IMG/M metagenome (GOLD analysis project Ga0079223, IMG submission 75072) | Agricultural soil microbial communities from Utah to study Nitrogen management - Steer compost 2011 | ecosystem: Environmental > Terrestrial > Soil > Agricultural land | place: USA: Utah... | reverse complement strand
GCAGTAATTAAATCAGAATCAGCTACATCTGTTACGTTATAACCTAATCCGTCTGAACCATTGATCAATCCCCCTACCGCATTAGCATGAGCTGCATCGGAACTAAGCCCATCCATCAAATGCTCATTTCTTAGTAGATTGTAGTGATACTCATAGTATTCTGGAACACTTGATGAAATATCATACTCAGGCACTCCTCTTGTAGCGATACCACTTGTAATGGAAACATTATAGTTGACACCTTCTTTCTTACCAGACTTGGTAGTTATAATAATTACTCCGTTAGCTGCACGGTTACCATATAATGATGAAGCCGCTGCATCTTTCAAGAAAGACATAGACTCAATATCGTTATTATTTATTGAGCTAATATCTCCTGTAAATGGAACACCGTCTACAACATATAGTGGTGCCGAAGAACCATTAATTGAACTTATTCCACGGAATCTTACCACAGGAGCCTGCCCTGGAAGTCCGCTAGAAGAGAAAACCTGCACACCTGCAACCTTTCCCGTCATACCTTGTACTGCGTTAGCACTTGATATTCTTGCAATATCTTCCGCTTTAACTTCCGCTACAGAACCCGTTAAAGATTCCTTAGTTTGTGTACCGTAAGCAACGACTAATACTTCACTCAACACAGCAGAGTCAGCCTCTAAAGAAACGCTGATAGTATTCGCCGAACCAACCGTTCTTGTAAGCGTGGTATAACCCATGTAAGAGAACTCTAACACATCGCCGGCTGCTGCCGACATGGAATAGTTTCCATCAAAATCTGTGCTAGTTCCACTTGTCGTTCCAATAACAAGAACCGTAGCCCCTATTAAAGGAACCCCATTTGAATCGGTAACTGTTCCTGTTATCGTCTTTTGTTGAGCAAATCCTATTTGCGCAAACAGCACGAAAATTAGTGCTGAAAGATAAAAGTACTTTCCTTTCATAATTAACATTTTTTTTAGTTTGAATACAAATATGAGAAAATTACTTGACTACACAAAGAATACAGACAATTAATTTAATTTCTTCCACCCGTCCTTTGTGTCGCGCCTATAGAGTAAAAACTACATATTTTATAAGGTATAGAGAAATATGAGGAATTATTACTATCTCTTAAAACAACCTTATAAGAACCATACTATTAAACTTAATATCATTAACATTTAAATAGCACGCATCATTAAAGCACCAATTATTCAAAATAGTACGAACTAGCATATAGCGGATGTATAATAATATCGTCGTAGTTAACGGTCCATACAAGGCCGAAACTTCTGCTAACTTTCTTTATCCTTGTTTTAGTGGAAAACAATAACTACTCCTTAATATAGATATAGAATAACTAATCCATAATTCATATACAGCACACTAAATATTAAAACTAGTATTACTTAATATAGTTCTAGCTACTTAAACCTATTCCATGTAGTGTAATAAAGGTGTAAGCGGATTTAATTTTCATTTGACTTAACCTCTCCCTATAATTAACCTAATACTTCCATTCAAAACCACTATCACTCCGTATCGTTATTAATAAGGCCAAGCAACCTAACACGCCCATACCCAACAACGATACTTTTAAGAATTGGCATTTTTTATACATAATGCTATCAGAAAAATTACTTCCTTTGCTTGTTGACAAAAGCACAAACATTAAATTGATATAAATAAAATGAGAAAATTGATAGGCAAAGCAACTCTAATATTATTCTTGACACTTGCACTAGCGGGGTGTAATAGCGACTCGATCCTTCCATCTGATAACGAATATAGTACTCCACAAGATTTTGAAACTGCTCTAATAGAAACGTATAATGTCTTTCTATTCGGATCATATTACGGTGGTTCCGATACTGGAGATTTAAATTCACTTCCAGAGGTACTTGGGGACAACATAATTAGAAACCCGAGTGGTCGTGGCACCAAAACAACGTTGTATGACTATGATTTTAATGCTGCAAACGCACAAATGGGAATCTATACCACAGCATATAACATGATATACAGAACCAACCTTATCTTAAAATTTCTTGACCAAAGCAGCTTTCAGGAATCCTTCCGTTCAAAAATAGAAGCAGAAGCCAGAGGGATAAGAGCCATTGCACATTTTGATGTAGTTAAGTTTTATGGTAAGATTCCCACGCAAGGTGGTGAGCTAGGTTTAGGCATTCTATACAACACTAGTATAGACCCACCAAACACTCCCTCTAGACTAGACCTATTAGAAACCTATAATCATATTATTGAGGACTTAGAGTTTGCATATAACCACATAGAAACAAACCAAAGAGGCGGAAGATTAAACAAAGAGGCAATCGCTTTATACTTGTCCAGGGTGCATCTTTATTTAGGTGGGGACGAAAACAACATAAAAGCATCTCAATATGCCTCCGAAATAACCACACAACCATCACCAAGAGAGGATTTAGCCTCGGTATTTACCGACGACAGTAAGGCTGGAGTACTATTCTACATTAGCAATATGCCAGGAGAGGATGGAATGGAGCAACCTATTGGATATACCTGGGGAAAAGGAAGTATTAATAATAGATCCTCAGAATTTAATGTAACTAAATCTTTCTATGATATGTTTGACTCCAGTGACATTAGAAAAGAAGTATTTATGAAGAAAGGAGAAGATGCTCATGGCAATTCCGGTATTTTTATTGCTAAACTATGGGGCAAAGGAGGCAGTCACAACGGTATAGTAGATCTTAAAATACTACGTGCAGAAGAAGCCATACTAAATAAAGCAGAAGCAGAATATAAACTAAACAATCACGGTGTAGCATTGGCAGAATTAGACAAACTTAGAGAGGTTAGGTATACCGACTTCGTATCTGGAAATGAGACTGGTGATGCACTGTGGGAGGCTATAAAATTGGAAAGAAGACTTGAGTTGGCTTTTGAATCGAGCAGATTCTTAGACATCAAAAGATGGGGAGAGGACTTAAGTAGATTTGACGAAGGCCACCAGCAAGATGGTTCGGGAGAAAACCCAATTACGTTAGAAGTGGAAAATTCTAGCTATAAGTTTTTATTGCCATTTTCCCTAGACGCCATGGCTAGGAACCCTAACCTTGTTCAGAATCCTGGATACTAAGACGATTAAAAAGTTTTTTGATTCATTCACGAAGCATACCAAGGGCTACCAAAAAATAGGTAGCCCTTCTATTATGCTATGAGGACACACAAAATTTCGTACATTTGAAACATATATTTACATTTATGAGTACACAACAAAGAATATTTGGAATACATCCTGTTAGAGAAGCGATAGAAGCAGAGAAAGATATCGACAAAATCTATATCCAACAGGGCATAGAGAATCCAGTAATCAACACCATACTAAAGAAACTTGAAGGCACTTCTACCCAGATCCAAGAAGTTTTTATCGAAAAGCTTAATCGCTTAACCAAAGGGAACCACCAAGGGATTGTAGCAGATATATCGCCGATTAAAATCCGCGAATTCGCAGAGGTGGTAGAGCAAGTTCTTGCAAACAAACCCAATCCATTGTTCTTAGTACTCGATCAAATATCCGACGTTCGAAATTTTGGTGCTATTATTAGGTCTGCGGAATGTACGGGCGTAGATGCTATTATTGTGCAGAAAAAAGGAGGCGCACCAATCTCTGCAGATACGGTAAAGACATCAGCTGGTGCTATATTTAACGTACCAATCTGCAAGGTAGATCATATAAAAGATGCGGTATTTTATTTTAAAGCATCTGGAGTGTATACCATCGCAGCTGCAGGAAAAGGAGAAACAACCATATATGAAACCGATACTAAAAAACCACTTGCTTTAATCATGGGGTCGGAAGGCAGAGGAGTATCTCATTCGGTACTAAAAGAGGTAGATGCTAGTGCTTCGCTCCCACTCTTAGGACAGATAAACTCACTGAATGTTTCGGTTGCATGTGGTGCTATTCTATACGAGATCGTTCGTCAGCGGAGTTTTTCCTCTTAGTTTCATCGGATTCATAATGGTATTCTATTTGACCTCTATGTAATCCAGTGTGGTTGTTTTCGCTTGGTTTACTATTATACCAATGTTCTGTAGGATGGAAGTTGCCTTTAGAGTCAAAATGCTGCATAAAAAGATCGTCGGCTGCGCTATAGTCCTCCTTCTCCCACTCATACTTCTTTTGTACGGTAGGGAGGTTTTTATAGTTCCATAAAGCCAAGACGATTCCTACAACAAATCCTGAGCTATGTCCCTCCCAAGAAATCTTAGGATCGATTGGGAATAAATACCAGATTAAACTACCATAGAAGAACACCACGATAAGCGAGATACTAGTCAGCTGTACATTTCTACTGATCAAGCCCTGAAACAAGAGAAATGACGCCAGCATATACACCACACCACTAGCACCTATATGATATGCAGGTCTACCAATAAGCCAGGTTCCTAGCCCTGCAAACAACGTCCCAAAAATAAGGATACGCAGGGCTTGCTTGGGGTAAAAATATAAAAGGGTGCTCGTCAACACTATCAGCGGAACCGAGTTATTGAATAAATGCTTTAAGCTACCATGCAGGAATGGTCCAAAAAGAATACCTCGAAGACCAGAAATAGTACCTGGCATAATTCCATAATGATTCAGGCCATACCCCCAACGAACCTCAATCCAAAATACAATCCACATCGCCAGCACAAGATATACTGGAAGGATCATAAATTTTATATTTATTTGAGCTTTAGGTTTTCGCATAATTCTAAAGAATAGTACAACTTACAAAGTTTCTTACAAATAATATAATGCTTATCCATTCCGTAAAATAGTTTTACCTTTGTCCTTATGAACACACCACTTGCAGAACGGATTCGTCCAAAGAGTCTGAACGATTATATAAGCCAACAACACTTAATCGGTCCACAAGGCTCCATTAGGAAACAATTGGAGGCAGGCGTATTATCTAGTCTCATATTATGGGGTCCTCCAGGTACTGGAAAAACAACCTTAGCCAATATTCTTGCTCAAGAAACCAAACGGCCTTTCTATACTCTTAGTGCCATTGATAGTGGTGTTGCTGCAGTACGTGAAGTCATAGAGCGTGCCAAGAAAAGCGACAACCTATTTTCCCATGGCAATCCTATCTTGTTTATAGATGAAATCCATCGATTTAGCAAGTCGCAACAGGACTCTTTGCTAGGCGCAGTGGAGAAAGGATGGATTACATTGATCGGCGCAACAACCGAAAACCCAAGTTTCGAGGTTATTTCTGCTTTGCTGTCGCGTTGTCAGGTCTACACTTTAAACTCTTTTAATAAAGAAGACCTATTGGCATTAATCGATCGAGCGATTACTACGGATGTGGTTTTACAAAAACGAGACATCAAGCTAGAAGAAACCGATAGTTTGCTTATGCTTTCTGGAGGAGATGCTCGTAAACTATTAAACCTACTGGAAGTGGTAGTACAATCGCAACGAGAAGACCCAGTAGTAATAACCGATGAGACAGTGCAGGCCTTAGCACAAACCTCCACGGCTAGGTACGACAAATCTGGTGATCAACATTATGATATTGCTTCGGCACTGATAAAATCGATACGTGGAAGCGATCCAAATGCTGCGGTGTATTGGCTAGCTCGCATGATAGAAGGTGGCGAAGATGTGAAGTTTATCGCTAGAAGGCTTTTGATATTGGCCTCCGAAGATATCGGAAACGCCAACCCTACCGCCCTATTGGTTGCAAACAACTGTTTTCAAGCGGTAAGCGTTATAGGCTACCCAGAATCAAGGATTATCCTAAGCCAATGTGTAATTTACCTTGCTAGCTCCGCAAAAAGCAATGCTAGCTACGAGGCAATTAATGCGGCGCAGAGCCTAGTAAAACAAACAGGAAATCTTTCTGTGCCTTTGTCTATACGAAATGCCCCAACCAAATTGATGCAACAACTCGGATACGGTGCAAACTATGCTTATGCACATAATTATGAACGCAACTTTGTGCCACACGAGTTTATGCCTGAAGAAATTAAAGGCACGAGCTTTTATAAACCTGGAAACAATTCTAGGGAGAGCAAACTTAAAGCATATCTAGAATCCCTTTGGCAGGATAAATACGAATTTTAGAATAAAGTTTTAAGCTCCGATAAAGTGATTATTTGCTTAAATTTTTCAGGGATTTCTTCTTTGTGATAGTCGTAATGTATTGCGTGCATACCAACATTATCTGCCCCTAATATATCGGCATCAAAATTATCGCCAATCATCACTGCGCTCACCGCTTGGGTTTGTGCTTTGGTCATCGCTTTATTAAATATCTCTGGATCTGGTTTTTTCACTCCAGCATCATCCGAGGTGGTAATAGTTTGGAAGTAATTGCTTAACCCACTTCTATTGATTTTAATGTGCTGCTCGGTAGAAAAACCATTGGTAATGATATGCATTCGATATTTGGAGAATAAATATTTTAAAGTGGGAATAGCATCATCAAATAATTGGTTGTTTTTTGTAAGTTCTTTTAAATAAGTATCGGACATCTTCTCTAATTCCCTTTCCTGATATGGTTTAGAAAACAGCGCAAGTGTTTCACGTAATCTTCCTGTTTTTAAGTCTGCTGCACTTATTTTGTTATAACTATAATCACTCCAATATCTGGTATTAATAGGTTTGTACACGCTCAAGAAGTCTTCTAAATGTATTGGGATGTTATAGTCTTGTAGGACTTTAGCAAAAGCTAATGCTGAGTTTGCATCAAAATCCCAAAGCGTGTGGTCCAAATCAAAAAATAAGTCGGTTATAGTATCTGTCATTATAATTTTAATTGATTTTTAAATAAATTCTTCCAAAAAGGAGCATTATCTGAATGCGAGAAGCTAAAGTCTTGATTAGAGAACATAAAGTTTAGCTCACCACCTAAATTAGCCGTTTGTTCATAAAACTCTTGTACCAGCTCCTCTATTTTATCGGTGCCGAACTGTTTTAATGCACTAGTGGAAATCGCAACTGGCGAAATTATTAAAGGAGTTTTTACTTCGTGCTCTAAATCATAGAACAAAAACTCCGAACAAGTTCCTGCTCTATAGCCAATAGCCGTAGGATAGACCATGGAATAATCCTTTTCGATCTCCAACTGGATCAAGCCCCTATAGGCATCTGGAAACTTCAGCATATTGTCTTCGAACATACTGCACTGCACTGGTCGATGCGTGATGGCCTCCATTCTGGTTTTTTCTTCTTTCATAGCCTGATGATCTAAGATTGCAGCTTTAGAGAACACGATTCCAATCTCTTCATAATCGCCTACAAACTTTATTTTCTGGCAGATTATTGGGCTATTGGTATTTTGTCTTTCCGAAATTTTAGCGGCATCGCCAAGCATAAAAAATACAATCAGCCTTTTGGAAGCCATTTTCGTGTTTTGCACTATCCATGAAAAAGTGTCGTATGGATCTGGCTTTAAGCCTAATAAAGTTTGTGTTCGGATTACAGAGTCCTTTATTTTCCATTGGCTTATCTCCTTTATATATCCATAGAGTATATTTACCATTGCTTGATTGGCATAGGCGAAAGGTTGTTTGGCCTGTATAAGTGTATTTACTTTATAGGAAGTCTTCTTATATCTAAGCTTCGGAAATGCAACAAGAATCATATTTAAGAGCATATCTGCCCAAAAATCGATAATGGGCTGCTCCAAGAACTTATTCTCAAAAGCCAAGCTCTGTTCTACCGGGAAGGAACCAAACTCATCGGGGATGTACGGCAAATACTCTTCGTATCGGGTAATAAGATAAAAAGATGCTGCGAAAATATCGTAGGACAATGCGCTTTTTTCTGAACAGCGAAAAAAGCCATAAGTATACCCCCACTTATTTACTTCTATAGAAACTGGTTCTATTTTATTCTCGGACAACAAACCGTGGGCTTCAAAAAACAACTCGGAGCCTAAAGGCACTTTGCCGTAGGATATCTTTGGTTTATTATGTGAGATAAATTTTTCTATTTCGGAAGTAAAACTGATTTCTATTCCAAGCATAGTGCAACATATCTGTTTAAATATGTAGTCAATCCGTGGGGTTAATTTCTGTGTATAAATTAGGAGCATAAGTCTTACATCATATTTTCATCGGCGAAGCTAAAATAGGCTTTTTCTGTTATTATAAGGTGGTCAAGCACTTTTATATCCAGTGTTTTGGCAGCGTTTTGCATTTTCTTTGTCAAAACTTTATCGGATTGGCTTGCAACCAAGGTCCCCGACGGGTGGTTGTGTACTAAAATAATGGCTACAGCATCTAGTAATAATGCACGTTTTAGAACCATTCTGCTATCCACCAAAGTCCCTGTCAAACCACCTTGTGTATGTTTTTCACTGAGCAGGACCACATTGGCATTATTAAGAAATAAAACCCAGAATTCTTCGTGGGGTAAATCGCTAAGAATAGGTTGCATTCTGTCGAACACATCCTTGCTAGACCGGATTTTGGTTTGCTGATTTGCCTGCGCCAATCGTCTCCGCCTTCCCAGCTCCAATGCCGCCATCAAAGTTACTGCCTTGGCCACTCCTATGCCATTGTATTGTTGAAACTCCGCAATGCTTTTCCTTGCAAGTGTCGATAAGGAGTCTTCTACATCTCGTAAAATCCTCTTCGCCAATCCCACAGCGGTTTCTTCTCTGTTGCCCGAGCCTAGCAAAATAGCCAACAACTCGGCGTCGGTCAAGGCGGTTTCTCCGCGTTTTAAGAGCTTTTCTCTAGGCCGGTCCTCCTCGTTCCAGTCTTTAATTGTACGTAGTTTATTAGTAGTCATAATGCATTGTTTTACTAACGGACTATTAAAGATACAGATTAAAAACCAAAGCTAAGTTTATAGGATGCTTCCGATGTCTTCTATTGGTAATCCACCATAGTTACCACTGCTCATAAGCAACAAAACCGAATTGTTTAAATCCTTTTCTTCTAAGCAGGTTCTTAAGTCCGATGGATCTGTAAACACTTTTAGCGATTCCCTATTGAAGGATTTAAGGATTTGCTCTTCACTGATTGGCTTTAAACCTTTAATTGCTACTGCATCTGGCGAATAGAAGACTATTGCCTCATCCGCAGGATTTAAAGTGTTTTGATATTCTTCTAAAAACGAAGGGGTTAAACTGCTATAGGTATGCAGTTCCAAACAAGCTACTAAATTTCTATTCGGATATTGCTCCTTTACCGCTGCAGTGGTCGCTTCTACTTTGGATGGGGAGTGTGCGTAATCTTTATACACCACGGTTTCTGGAGATTCGTAAATTTTCTCTAAGCGTTTACTAGCTCCAGTAAAGCTAGCAATTGCTTCGTAAAAATCTATTTCATCCACCCCCATCAGTTGGCAAATCCATCGCGCACCTTCTACGTTTTGTAAATTATGTTTTCCAAAAACTTCCATCGGCATCAAGCCTTCTGGAGTATCTAAAAGCGTTACACCATCCTGGATCTTATGCACTGGCGTTTTATAAGGGTATTTCTTTATGGTGTTTTCGGAAGCCAATACGATTTTGGATAACACCTCATCTTCGGCATTATAGATCACCGAACCACCAGAGGTTATTTTTTCTAGGAAAATTTCGAACTGCTCTACGTAGGACTCAAAAGTCGGGAATACATTTATATGATCCCAAGCAATGCCACTCAATAAAGCGATGCTCGGTTTGTAGAGATGAAACTTAGGACTTCTGTCTATGGCAGAGGAAAGATACTCATCTCCTTCTAAAACAATAAAATCGTTATCATCGGTTAAATGTACCATAGTGTCAAAGCCTTCTAGCTGTGCTCCCACCATATAATCTACGTCTTTCTCCCAATATTGCATTACATGCAAAATCATTGAGGTAATTGTGGTTTTTCCATGCGAACCACCAATAACTACACGTGTTTTATTTTTGGAGTGTTCGTAGAGAAATTCTGGATAAGAAACCACTTTTAGTCCTAACTCTTGTGCTTTTAACAACTCTGGATTATCCGCTTTAGCGTGCATTCCTAGCACTACCATATCTAAATCTTCTGTAATACGCTCTGGTTCCCACCCTATAGTCTTGGGTAACAATCCAACTTTCTCTAGTCGGGATTTAGATGGCTCAAAAATAACATCGTCGCTTCCGGTTACTTGGTCGCCATTTTCGTATAAAGCCAAGGCTAAGTTATGCATGGCACTGCCACCTATAGCAATAAAGTGTACTCGCATATAATCTTAATTTTTTTGTTCTAGCACAAATATAAGGCAAATAAGGCGCTACGAAAACTAGATACCCATAAAGCTTATTAAGAATCTATCTCCAAACCTTCTTTCTGCTTGAAAATTATAGAAGCTAGTACCGACCCCAAAAGCAGTGTACCAATGACAATTAATGAAGTACTAGAGTGAATCTCTAAGACTGGACTGAGGATCATTTTAACTCCTATGAAGCCAAGAACCAGCGCCAATCCGTAGTTTAGATAATGGAACAGATGAATAAAGTTCGCTAATATAAAGTATAATGACCTTAAGCCTAGTATCGCAAAAATATTGGAGGTATATAGAATGAATGGCGAGTCGGTGATAGCAAAAATCGCTGGGATAGAATCAATGGCGAAAATTAAATCGGTAAATTCTATAATTCCCACAACCAGAAGCAATTGCGTACCATAGCGAACGCCGTTTTTTACGGTAAAAAACTTCCCTTCGTCGAATTCTGGATGAATGCGAAATAGCTTATTCATAATCCGCGCACCTACTCCTTTGGATACCGACTCTTCCTTTCCCACATCTAATGGATCATCGGAGTCAAAAGCAGATTTCCATGCCGCGATTAACAAACCGAATCCAAAAACCGTCATCACGGCATTTATCTCTATTGGATTGGAGAATAATCCATTAAAAGTAGTTGGCGGAAAGTAGGTTAGCTGAATAAGTTTTACACCTGCAAAAATGAAAATAGCCCGCATAACAATCGCACCTAGTATTCCCCAAAACAGCACTTTATGTTGGTACTTTTTGGGTACTTTAAATGCTTGGAAAACCAGAATGAAAACAAAAAGATTGTCTACCGATAGTGCTTTTTCTATCCAGTAGGCAGATTGGAAGTCGGCAAACTCATCAAATCCATATAAACACCATACGCCAGCACTAAAAAGCATAGCAAGACCAACCCATGTAAGCGACCAAACTATAGCCTCCTTATTGCTTACCTCATGCGGATTCTTATTGAATACGCCCAAGTCTAAAACAAGCATTCCTATAACAATAACCGCAAAAACTATAATCGTTAACGGCTGCTGAAAATAGTCGGGATGCGTAATGGATAAAAGAAACATATAGGGATTAGTGGGTTAGTAGGCAGCTACTTCGAAAACTATTTATCTTTTATTCGGAGGGAAATTGCGAAGCAGTTTAGAAACATTTCTTAAATACTGTGCATCCCTGCTAGCTACTGTACCACCTTCTTTTATATCGGCCTTCATGGCGCCTTGCCAAATCATTTTGTCTTGATTTTCATCTATAATATCAAAAGTAATCTGCTGTAGTTTTCGGTTACCACCTATAGGAACTCTAGTGTTAAGATTAATGCCACCTCTCCTACCAATGCGCCGTCCTACTCCTACACCCAAGGAGCTATAGGAGGGCTTGGTGGTTTGCTTGGTATAGTAGTTTATAAGTATGTCAGGAGTATTGCTTTTCACAAAGCCTTTTTCTCTTAAAACCTGATCTATTGCGCGCCGCATTCTGGAGTCGTTAAGCTCGTTCAAACCAGACCGCATCTTTGGATAGTAATTGTAGGTTTTGTACTTCGTAAAGTTGGTTCGACTATCGTAGTCCATTTCCACAGACCTACAAGAATTCAGCCCGATTAATAAGAAAGCTAATATAGTAAAGCGCCACATAATATTGTTTTTAATTGTATTTTCTAATCTTCATTTGAATGTACCAAGTCTTCGGAAATATGCTTCCATATTTCATCTTTAAGCTCCTTGATTCCTTCATTGGTTGCCGATGAAAAATAAAGTAATTTTATATCTGGAAGTTGCTTTTTAAACTTCGCAGTGATTTCTGCCTTCAGCTCTTCATCCAACAAATCCGATTTCGAGATCGTTATAATCCTAGATTTATCTAGCAACTCTGGGTTATATCGTTCTAATTCGCTCAGTAAAGTACGATATTGCTCTACTAAATCCATCGCATCGGCAGGGATAAGGAAAAGCAAGGCAGAGTTTCGTTCTATATGGCGAAGGAAATAATGTCCTAGTCCTCTTCCTTCTGCTGCCCCCTCGATGATTCCAGGAATATCTGCCATTACAAATGTTTGAAAGTCATGATATTTCACGATCCCAAGGCTAGGCTTTAGGGTCGTAAATTCGTAATCGGCAATTTTTGGTGTTGCTGCTGAAACTGTAGCTAATAGAGTAGATTTACCTGCATTTGGGAAGCCTACCAACCCAACATCGGCAAGGACTTTCATCTCCATAGTAAATTGCATTTCGTCTCCTTCCAATCCAGGTTGCGCATATCGTGGCGTTTGACGTGTGGAGGATTTAAAGTGATAGTTTCCTAAACCACCTTTTCCTCCTTTTACAAGGATTCGTTCTTCGCCATCCTCGGTAAGTTCAAACAAAATTTTATTTGTCTCGGTATCTCTTACAACTGTACCCAAAGGAACATCAACATACACATCTTCTCCATCGGCACCCGTACTACGTTGTTTTCCACTATTACCGCCATGTCCGGCTCTAAAGTGCTGTTTAAACTTTAAATGGTATAATGTCCAAAGGTTTTTATTTGCTCGAATGATCACATGACCGCCTCGACCACCATCTCCCCCATCTGGGCCACCTTTAGGAACATTCATTTCGCGACGTAAACGCGTGCTTCCTGCTCCACCATTCCCGGATATTGCATGTATTTTTACATAATCAACAAAATTCCCTTCCGTCATAACTATAATCTATTTGAGCGGCAAAATTAAGCATTAGTAATTTGCTATGCACAACACTAAGCATATTTTAGCGCCACACTAGTTAAGAAAAGAAAATGTTTAGCATTATGGTAGGTCTTACAAAGAAGCTACCAATTCATTCAAACGAGTAGCTATCTCTTCGATAGAGCCTACGCCAGAAATACCGTAATATTTATCACGTTTTTTATAATAATCTTTTAAGGTATCCGTCTTGCGGAAATACTCCTCAATGCGCTCGCGAATGACCTCCTCATTAGCATCGTCTTTCCGACCGCTAGATTTTCCACGCTCTAAAAGGCGCCGTACTAAGACTTCGTTTTCTACCTCTAAGGCTACCATCGCATTTATCTGACTGCCTATCTCCTCCATAAACTCCGCAAGTGCATCTGCTTGCACCTCGGTGCGTGGAAATCCATCAAAGATAAAACCATTTGCATCTGGATTTTTCTTCACCTCTGCCTTTAGCATTTTTATGGTCACCTCATCTGGAACCAAATGTCCTTTTTCTATGTAAGACTTCGCTAAATTCCCTAGCTCTGTGCCCCCTTTAATGTTTCTTCGGAAGACGTCGCCAGTAGATATGTGTAATAAATTCTGCTTGTCCTTTAAAATTTCTGCTTGTGTTCCTTTGCCCGCTCCCGGAGGGCCAAATAATACGATATTTTTCATCTAGTCAAACTTGTCTTTTGTAGATTGCTATAGAACATCTACTTTTGTTACAATACACAAATATACATATTACAAACTTGTTGTACCTTTCTAAAATGACAAACTATTTTTCTTCTTCCTTTACTTTAGCCATCCTTGGAGGTGGCCAATTAGG
>Ga0079223_10001554_pt1 | contig 13741 bp, 12 predicted proteins | sample Stecom2011_FD_75072 | JGI IMG/M metagenome (GOLD analysis project Ga0079223, IMG submission 75072) | Agricultural soil microbial communities from Utah to study Nitrogen management - Steer compost 2011 | ecosystem: Environmental > Terrestrial > Soil > Agricultural land | place: USA: Utah... | reverse complement strand
GCGAGGCCGGCATCGATTTAGTGTTGATTTACAATCGCTTAAACAGCTTTAACGCGCTGGCTTTATCGCGCGAGTTGGCCGCCCATGAGGCAACCGCCGAGCTTAAGCAGATCATCGCCATGAGCGTATTGCAGCGCGACACCGAGCAGGTGCAGCAGCATTTGGCCGAGTACCCGCAAGTTAACTGTTTAGAAAAACCGATGATTTACAAGCAGTTGTACGAGGCTCTATGCCAGCGATTGCTGGGCTCGCCCAGTGCAGAGCCAGCCACAGCTGCGCCAGAGCCAATAGCGCCGGTGCTGGATGCGCCCGGCACAAAAAGAATTTTAGTGGTCGAGGATCATCGGGTAAACCAAATGGTGGCCTCGGGTATGCTAAAAAAACTCGGCTGCTACGTTCAGCTGGTCAGTAGCGGCCCCGAGGCGGTGGCCATTTTAGAAAAAGAACGCTTTGATTTAGTGCTGCTGGACAGTGAACTGCCCGATGGCGCCGCAGTGCATGCGGTGCACAAAATGCGCGAGTATGAAAAGTCCGTCAACAGTCGCCGGGTGCCAGTGATCGCGATGATTCCAGAGCTAAACGAAGAGCAGGTAGGGCAATTATTGGCGGCCGGCTTTGACGATCAAGTGGCCAAGCCGCTGCGTTACGAAGCACTTGAGGGGCGCCTGCAGCGCTGGCTTGAGGTGACACCGCCACCGCTGCCGGGCGATGGACTTTGAACGGTCGATCAAAGTCCACTTTAAGGCTATTGAAACTCTGCCCAGATAGGGCAATGGTCTGAGGGTTTTTCCATAGCCCTTAAATCATAGTCTATGCCGGCGCCGGTGCAGCGCTCGATCAGCGGCTGGGTGGCAAGGATCTGATCGATCCTTAGACCGCGTTTAGGCTCGCGCTCAAAGCCCCGCGAGCGATAATCAAACCAGCTGTAGTGGTCGTCGACCTCGGGGTATAGGTGGCGATAAGTGTCGGCCAGACCCCAGGCCATTAAGGTGTCGAGCCACTCGCGCTCCTCAGGCAAAAAGCTACATTTTCCGGTGCGCAGCCAGCGTTTGCGGTTGTCCTCACCAATACCAATGTCAATGTCTTGATGGGATACGTTGACATCTCCCATCACCACAATCGAATCATTCGGGTTGTGTTGTTGCTGCATAAATTGCGTTAAGTCGGCGTAATACTTTTCTTTGGCCGGAAACTTTAACGGGTGGTCGCGGCTTTCTCCCTGCGGAAAATAACCGTTGTACACTTGCACTTGGCCCATGCCGGGCACGTCAAACCGGCCACCAATAAACCGCCTTTGCGACTCGTCTGTGTCGCCGGGAAACCCGATAACGGTTTCAATAAAGGGGTGGCGCGACATTAATGCGACACCGTAATGGGATTTTTGGCCGTGAAAGGCAACGTGATAACCCATCGCCTCGACCAGCTCTTGGGGAAACTGATCATCGGCCACTTTGGTCTCTTGTAAGCCGATAAAATCTGGCTGGTAAGCATCGACAATGGCTTGCAGTTGATGCGTTCGAGCGCGAATACTGTTGATGTTAAAGGAGATGGTTTTCATGGTGTTTTTTTGATTCTGTAGTGGCTTGAATACGCTGTGGCGACCAGCGGCCGCCACAGGTTAAAGAGGCTAAAAGTTGGCGACTTTGGTGTTGTCTTTGCTGCTGACGCCGCGAATAAAGTCCAGCAAAATATAGCCCGCCTCGGTCAGTAGCGGATCTTTTGACGGGTCTATTTTCTTGGGGCCAGACTCCATTGCCTCGGCCTCTGGGTCGTCACCTTCTTGTTGCTCGTCTTGGTTAATCTCGGCGTATGTTTTGTACGGCGTTAAGTTGCGTGCCTTGCGGCGCTCGTTTTCAATGTTGAGCCACTGTTGCTCAAAGTCGGCTTTTTCTTGTCGACGGGTTTTCTCATTTAGTGAGATAACGCTGCGGTCGCTGTTTTTATCTATTAACGTCTGCTGTTGGTTTAAGAAAATAAAGTCCGGATCGGTTCTTACCCGCGCCTCGTGTTCTTTTTGGATGGGGGGCAGTAATCTTGCCAAATCAAAGTAGTAGTCGTGCTTTACTTTGTGGATGCTATCCCAGGGCAGGGCGTAATCGTAGCTGCTCTCGCCCACCTCTGTGGGGTCGATCAGGTCGGGTAGTTTGATGTCGGGTAGTACGCCGCGGTGCTGCGTGCTGTCCCCCGAGACACGGTAAAACTTTGATTCGGTAATCTTTAACTGGCCGGACTGCAATGGCTGTAAAGATTGTACAGAGCCTTTACCAAAGCTTTGGCTGCCGATAATAATACCGCGACCGTAATCTTGAATGGCGCCGGCAAAAATCTCTGATGCCGAAGCGCTCAGGCGGTTAATTAAAATAACGATAGGTCCGCGAAACACCGCTTTGGAGTGCGAGCGGTAATTGCGCGAAATCAATTGGTTGGTTTGCCGAATTTGCACCACCGGGCCTTGATCGATAAATAAGTCGGTGAGCGAGGTGGCCTCGTGCAGTGAGCCGCCGCCATTGTTGCGCAAATCGATAATAATACCGTCGACGTTTTCGGTGGCCAGCTCGCTGAGCAAGTTGTACACATCCCGAGTGGTGCTTTTGTAGTTAGGGTCGCGCTTGCGGTACGCCTCAAAGTCCATATAGAAGGTGGGGATATCGATAATGCCCAGCTTGTATCGGGTGTCGTTTTGGTCGCTCAGCTCGAACACCGCTTTTTGTGCCGCCTGTTCTTCGAGCTTCACTTTATCGCGCTTGATGTTGATGATGTGCGTAGCCGAGCCAGCGGCGGCTTTTCCGGGTAGCACCTCAAGGCGCACGGTGCTGTCTTTTTTACCGCGAATTAAATCCACCACCTCGTCCAGGCGCCACCCGACTACATCCACCAGCTCGCCTTTGCTGTCTTGTCCCACCGCCACAATGCGGTCAGCGGGCTTGAGCTGACCTTGTTTGTCGGCCGGACCGGCAGGAATCAAGCGCACCACTTTGGTGTACTCGTCTTCGCTTTGCAGCATAGCGCCAATGCCCTCGAGAGAGAGCGACATATTGATGTTAAAGTTCTCTAGCGTCCGGGGGGATAAGTAGTTGGTGTGCGGATCGTAGAGCATGGTAAAAGCGTTAATGACCGCGCTAAAGGCGTCCTCGCCAGTTTGCTGGCGGATGCGGCGCAATTGATTGTTATAGCGTTTAATCAATATCTTACGCGCCTCGGCCACGGTTTTATCGGCCAGTACTAAATTGAGTAAATCCGCTTTGGTGCGCTTGTGCCACAGCTCATCGGCCTCGGCCGCAGTGGCGGGCCAAGCGGCTTTAGTGCGGTCAATCTCGAGCTGGTCGTTTTGGCTAAAGTCGTAACTGTGTTGGTCGTCTTCTAGTTGCGCGACCAAAGTCTCGAGCCGTGCGCTGGTGCGCAGGCGGTAGCGATCAAAAATAACAAAACTGGTTTTCAGCTCGCCCTTTTGAAAGTCATCATCAAATTTGTTTTTATGCTTCGAGAACTCGTCGATATCCGCCTGTAAAAAATAACTGTGGCTTGGGTCGAGTGAGTCGAGATAGTTATTGAGAAACCGCTGCGATAGCGCATCGTCGATGTTTTGATCGCGATAATGGTGTTTGTGCAAAGAATTGACAATTTCTGCCGTGGTTTTGCGCTGTTGGCTGGTGATCTCTAGGGGATCGAGCTCGGCGGCTGTAACAAAAGGGATCGCGGCGAGTAAACCAAGGCACAGGACACTCGCTTTAAGGCGGTGGAATTTAGACAACTTATGCAGCATATAACGCTCTCGGTATTCTTAATTTGGGACAATACTGACCACTAATACGCCACTGGCAGCCCTGCGGATCGGGCCGCAACCGCCAGCTAATAGCACAGCTAAACGCAGTTAAAGGTGCAGACACACATCTAGAGACCGCAACATAGCATTATTTGTTCTATCAGCACAGTGGCAGCGGCGCGACTGGGGTGGCTGGTTAATCGTTCGGTTGCGCCGCCGCAGCTCGCCGCGCGGGCACTATAGCGGCGCAACGGGGCAGCAAGTTGCCCCGCTTTGTAAGGCGTTGGACGGTTAATCGTGCTAAAGCCTGACGGTGCGGCGCGGGTCGCAGTGGTGCTCGGTTGAGCTAAGACGCAAGGTAAAGAGCAGCATTTTAACCTTAAAATCCAAACGCGCCCATCAAAGATACAGCTAAGGTGGCGTATTGGCGGTGTTTTTTATATACTACCCGCCCTAATTTACGTGGGCTTGCTGAGTCCAGACATAAAACAAGTGGCCTTTAGTAGGGGTCACCACTGAGAAAGGTTCGAGCATGCCGGTTATTACACTTCCCGATGGTTCAACACGCGAATTCGATCAACCTGTCACTTTGTTGCAGGTGGCTGAGGATATTGGCCCAGGTTTGGCCAAGGCTACCGTGTGCGGCCGTGTTGACGGTGAGTTGGTAGATGCCTGTGAGGTGATTGATCGCGACGCGAGTATCAGTTTGATTACCGGCCGTGACGATGAAGGGCTGGAGATGATCCGTCACTCGTTTGCTCACCTAGTGGGGCACGCTATTAAGCAGCTTTACCCAGAGGCCAAAATGGCTATTGGGCCGGTGATCGACAATGGCTTTTATTACGATGTCGAGTACCAGCGCACTTTAACGCCAGAAGATATGGTGGCTATTGAACAGCGCATTAAAGAGCTGATTAAAAAAGACTACGACGTCGTTAAAAAAATGACGCCGATACAGCAGGCGCGCGAGCTGTTTAACGAGCGCAACGAAAGCTACAAAGTAGAGCTTATCGATGGTTTGATCGCCGCCGGTGAGCAGGCTGTGGGCCTTTACCACCATGAAGAGTACGTGGACATGTGCCGCGGCCCTCACGTGCCCAACACCCGGGTGATGCGCCACTTTAAACTGATGCGCGTCTCGGGCGCCTATTGGCGTGGCGATGCCAGCAATGCGCAGCTGCAGCGTATTTACGGTACCGCTTGGAACGATAAAAAAGAGCTCAAGGCTTACTTGCACCGCTTAGAAGAGGCCGAAAAACGCGACCACCGCAAGCTGGCAAAAAAGTTTGATCTGTTTCATATGCAAGAAGAAGCCCTCGGCATGGTGTTTTGGCACCCTAAAGGCTGGGCGGTGTATACCGCGATCGAAGAGTATATGCGCAAAGTGCAGCGCGATAACGGTTACCAAGAGATTAAAACGCCGCAGATACTGGATTTAAGCTTGTGGAAAAAATCCGGTCACGCGGAAAAGTTTGCCGACGACATGTTTATGCTGAAGTCGGAAGATCGCGAGTTTGCCGTTAAACCCATGAACTGCCCTTGCCATGTGCAAGTGTTTAATCAGGGGCTGCGCAGTTACCGCGATTTGCCGTTGCGACTCGCCGAGTTTGGCTCGTGTCATCGCAACGAGGCCTCGGGCTCGCTGCATGGTATTATGCGGGTGCGCGGCTTTACTCAGGACGATGCGCATATTTTTTGCACCGAGGCGGCCATTCAGTCCGAGGTGTCGGCCTTTACCGATCTTCTGTATCAGGTGTACGCCGACTTTGGTTTTAATGAGGTGATGATTCGCCTCTCCACGCGCCCCGAGCAGCGCGTTGGCAATGACGCCGATTGGGATCGCGCCGAGCAAGCGTTGCTTGATGCGCTCGAGGCCAAAGGCCTGAAGTACAAACTGTTGCCCGGAGAGGGTGCTTTTTATGGCCCCAAAATCGAGTTCTCGTTAAAAGATTGCCTCGAGCGGGTCTGGCAGTGCGGTACGATTCAGGTGGATTTTTCGATGCCGGGCCGGCTCGATGCGCAGTATGTGGCCGAAGATGGCTCGCGCCAAGTGCCGGTTATGCTGCACCGTGCTATTCTGGGGTCTTTCGAGCGCTTTATTGGGATTTTGATTGAAAACCATGAGGGGGCATTCCCCACTTGGCTGGCACCGGTACAGGTGGTAGTGGCCAACATTACCGACAATCAGGCCGAATATACGCAGAAAGTCGTAAAAACCCTCGAAAATAATGGCTTTAGAGCTATTTCGGACTTGAGAAACGAGAAAATCGGCTTTAAAATCCGCGAGCACACAATTCAGCGAGTCCCATACCTCTTAGTCATTGGTGACAAAGAGGTCGAGACCAGCCAAGTCGCCGTCCGTACCCGTGACGGTGAAGATCTAGGTGTAATGAGTTTGGAGGCTTTCAGACAACATCTGAGTGCCGATATCGCCAATCGTAGTCGCGTGGCAGCTTCCGACTCACAAGATTAATCAAATAGGAGAAAGACACTATCAAACGAGATAACGCTAAAGGCAAATCCAAGAAAGCCCGTATTAACGACCAAATTGAAGCGAGCGAGGTTCGGCTCATTGGCGCTGACGGAGAGCAAGTGGGGATTGTCCCGCTGGATGAGGCTTTAAAAATCGCCCAAGATGCTTCATTGGATCTGGTCGAAATAGCGGCTGATAGTACGCCGATAGTTTGTAAGGTTATGGATTACGGCAAACACTTGTTTGAGATTAAAAAGACCAAAGCCGCCGCTAAAAAGAAGCAAAAGCAGCAGCAGGTTAAAGAAATGAAATTTCGTCCAGGGACGGAAGATGGAGATTATCAGGTCAAACTACGCAACCTGATACGTTTCCTTGAAAACGGGGACAAGGCCAAAGTATCACTTAGGTACCGCGGTCGTGAAATGGCTCACCAAGAACTCGGGATGGACGTGATGCAACGCATCGAGAAAGACCTTGAGGAACTGGCAGTAGTGGAGCAACGGCCTAAAATGGAAGGTCGCCAACTGATAATGGTCATGGCCCCGAGAAAGAGATAGTAGCTGGGCTTTTAGCTGCCTTAGTTACTTAATATTAATGTTATTGCAAATGCGGAGTTTATCTCATGGCAACAAAAGCTAAAGTACACAGTGGCGCCGCCAAGCGCTTTAAGAAAACCGCCGGCGGCTATAAACACAAGCACGCTAACAAGAGCCACATCCTGACCAAAATGACCACTAAGCGCAAACGTCAACTGCGTGGCACCAGCATTTTGAATGCTGCTGATGTCCCAGCCGTTGATCGTATGTTACGCGCTAAATAATTGGTTTCATTGCGGATAAATTAGGAGTTTATTATGGCCCGTGTAAAACGTGGTGTTGAGGCGCGTCGTCGTCACAAAAAAGTTTTAAAAGCAGCAAAAGGCTACTATGGTGCTCGCTCGCGAGTTTTCCGTGTTGCCAAGCAAGCGGTAATCAAAGCCGGACAGTACGCTTATCGCGACCGTCGCGTTAACAAACGCAACTTTCGCGCTTTGTGGATCACCCGTATCAACGCACAGTCTCGCGTTGAAGGCATGACTTACAGCCAGCTTATCGCCGGTTTAAAGAAAGCCAGCATCGCTCTGGACCGTCGTGTATTGGCGGATCTGGCCGTTTACGATAAAGCCGCTTTCGCAGCTGTTGTAGCTCAGGCTAAATCGGCTCTGACTGCTTAAGTACCGCATAAATGCCTGGGCAGTTTTTGCCCGCGCTGTTATGTGATAAAGGGGAGGGCTGTTATGGGCCTCCCTTTTTTTATTTGTGCTATTTGCTAATCGCTGTGCCTGCGGGCCGCGACCCACACGCTAAATACTGGAATTTGCGATGGAAAATCTCGCAGCGCTAACCGAACAAGCGCTTACAATGGTTGATAACGCCGAAGATCTTGCCGCGTTGGATAAAGTGCGCGTTGAGTACCTTGGTAAAAAAGGCAGTATCAGTGCCCAAGCTAAAATGCTTGGCAAGCTCTCGGCCGACGAGCGCCCTAAGGCGGGAGCCTTAATTAACGCTGCGAAGCAGCAGGTGCAAGATCGCATTAACCTGTTTAAAGCCCAGTTTGAGCGCGCCGCGATCGAGGCCAAGCTGGTCGATGACACCATTGATGTCTCGCTGCCGGGGCGCGCTAGCGGCTTGGGTGGGTTGCATCCGGTGACGCGCACCCTCGAGCGAATCGCCGAGATTTTTGCCCAAGTGGGGTACGAGGTGGCCGAAGGCCCCGAGATCGAAGACGATTACCATAACTTTGAGGCGCTCAACATACCTGCGCATCACCCCGCCCGCGCTATGCACGATACTTTCTACGTCGACGAGAAACCTTTTGTTAGCAGTGGCGGCAGCTACGTGTTACGCACCCACACCTCACCGGTACAGGTACGGGTGATGGAGCAAGCCGAACCGCCAATCCGCATTATTTGCCCTGGCCGTGTCTACCGTTGTGATTCCGATTTAACCCACACGCCCATGTTCCACCAAGTGGAAGGGCTGGTGGTGGATAAAAACATCAGTTTCGCCGACTTAAAAGGAACGGTCGATCAATTTTTAAAAGCGTTTTTTGAGGCCGATGTGCCGGTGCGCTTTCGGCCGTCGTACTTTCCTTTTACCGAGCCCTCCGCCGAGGTGGACATCGCCTGTACCCAGTGCTCTGGTAAAGGTTGCCGGGTGTGCAAAAACACCGGTTGGATTGAAATTATGGGCTGCGGCATGGTGCACCCAAACGTCTTTAACGCCTCTGGCATCGACCCCGAAACCTACTCGGGATTTGCTTTTGGTCTGGGCGTTGAGCGGATGGCGATGCTGCGCTATGGGGTAAACGATTTACGTTTGTTTTTTGAAAACGACGTGAAGTTTTTACGCCAGTTCTGATGCGTTATTGTCGCCCAATGTAAGCGACCTGAAACTTATAGATAGGCCCCACAGGCCAAAAGAGATTGAGCTATGAAAGTAAGTGAATCCTGGTTGCGCGAGTGGCTTAACCCAGAGGTGAGTGTGGCGCAGTTAACCGAGCAGCTGACCATGGCGGGCATTGAGGTTGACGCCACTGAGCCGGTGGCGGGCGCCTTTACAGGGGTGGTGGTCGGCGAGATCGTATCCATCGAGCAACACCCAGATGCCGACAAGCTGCGGGTCTGCCAAGTGGCTGGTCATCCGCACGGCGGGTTGGTGCAAGTGGTGTGCGGCGCGCCCAATGCCCAGGCGGGCTTAAAAGCCCCTTTTGCCACTGTGGGTGCGCAACTGCCGGGAGACTTTCGCATTAAAAAGGCCAAGCTGCGCGGGGTTGAATCGTTTGGCATGCTGTGCGGTCAAACTGAGCTTGAGGCTGGGGAGGATGACTCTGGACTGTGGGAGTTAGCCGCCGATGCAGCGGTAGGGCAGTGCTTGCGTGATTACTTAAACCTTGACGATACCTTGATCGAGCTGGACATCACTCCTAACCGTGGCGATTGTTTAAGTGTGCGCGGTTTGGCCCGTGAGCTTGGCGTGATTAACCGCCAGAGTGTTAACGAGATCGCGATTGAGCCGGTAGCGGCGACTGTCACCGACACGCTGCCCATTGCGTTGCAAGCGCCACAGGCGTGCAGCCGATACGTGGGCCGCGTTATTCGCAACATCGATGTTGCCGCCCCTAGCCCTTTGTGGCTACAAGAAAAACTGCGCCGCTCGGGTGTGCGCTCAATCGACGCGGTGGTGGATGTCACCAATTACGTGTTGCTCGAGCTGGGCCAACCGATGCACGCATTTAATCTGGCGAAAATCAATAAAGGTATTACCGTGCGCGAGGCGCGCGAGGGCGAAACCTTAACCCTGCTGGATGAGCAAAAAGTCACATTAAAAGCGGGCACCTTAGTGATTGCCGACGACCAGGCGCCTTTGGCCATGGCCGGTATTATGGGCGGTTTGGACAGTGCGGTAAGCGGCAGCACCCAAGATGTGTTTCTTGAAAGCGCCTTTTTTAGCCCCCTGGCCATTGCCGGTCGGGCGCGCAGCTACGGTTTGCACACGGATTCATCGCACCGCTTTGAGCGCGGCGTAGATTACCAATTGCAGCGCGATGCCATAGAGCGGGCCACCGAGCTGCTGCTCGATATTGTGGGCGGTAAAGCCGGCCCGGTGATTGAGGCTGTAGCGCCAGAGCTGCCCGGCGAGCAAGTGGTCAGTTTGCGTCAAAAGCGCATAGCGAGCGGCCTGCGCATCGATATGGACACGGCAACCGTAGAGGATATTTTAACCCGCTTGGGTTTACACATCGCCCAGCGCAACGACGATGGCTGGCAGGTGCGCGTGCCCAGTTGGCGCTTTGATATTGCCATCGAGGCCGATTTGCTCGAAGAGCTGGCGCGTATTTACGGTTACAACCGGCTGCCGACCCGGGTGCCCGATTTGCCCATGACCATCAAGCCGCACACAGAGGCGCGCCTACCCCTGGCACAATTGCGCCGGCACCTGATCAGCCGCGATTACCAAGAGGTGATCACCTACAGCTTTATCGACCCGGCTGATAACGCACGGTTTGATCCCGCGCTTGCGCCCATCGCTCTAAAAAACCCCATCAGCGCCGATATGGCCGTTATGCGCACGACTTTACTGCCAAGGCTGGTGGCAAGCCTGCGTCACAACCTCAACCGCCAACAGAGCCGTTTAAGGCTGTTTGAAAGCGGGCAGTGCTTTATCCCCAAAGCCGATGGTGTTGACCAGCGGCCGACCCTGGCGGGCCTGGTGTACGGACCATTAGCGGCCGAAAACTGGAACAATACAGAGCGCGAAGTTGATTTCTTTGATATAAAAGGAGACCTTGAGTCGCTGTTGGCGCACACAGGCGCAGTGTCTGACTTTAGCTTTCGTGCCGGGTTACACCCAGCGTTGCACCCAGGCCAAAGCGCCGAGGTGGTGCATCAAGGCCAAGTCATCGGTTATGTGGGTACACTGCACCCGGCGCTGCAGCAAGAGCTGGACATTCCGGCGAATGTTTTTGTTTTTGAGTTGGCGCTTGAATCACTGCTAGGCGCACGGGTACCCAGCTTTACGCCGCTGTCGCGGTTTCCGGCCAATCGCCGCGATTTGGCCCTGTTGGTGGACCGTGAGCTACCAGTAGCCAGTCTGCTGGAAGATGTTCGTCTGCAGGCAGGAGAGCACTTGTCAGACTTAAAGGTATTTGACCTCTATGTTGGCAAAGGTATTGATCCACAAAGAAAAAGTGTAGCGCTGGGCTTGACCTTTCAGCATCCATCGCGCACTCTTACCGATGATGAAATTAATGGATTTGTCGGGCAGGTGGTCGAACATCTGCAAAACCAATATGGTGCAACCTTGAGGTAGGCAATAACCTATGTCTAACGGCGCGCTGACAAAAGCGGACTTGGCAGAAAAACTGTACGAAGAGCTCGGCCTTAATAAACGCGAGGCCAAAGAGCTGGTAGAGCTTTTTTTTGAAGAGATACGAGGCTCATTAGAGTCCAACGAGCAGGTTAAGTTGTCGGGGTTTGGCAACTTTGACCTGCGCGATAAAAGTCAGCGCCCAGGCCGCAACCCCAAAACAGGCGAAGAGATACCCATCAGTGCCCGACGGGTGGTTACCTTCAGGCCCGGACAAAAGCTCAAGGCTCGAGTAGAAACCTATGCTGGAACCAAGTCATAACGATGAACTGCCTGTCATACCAGGCAAGCGTTACTTCACCATCGGTGAGGTAAGCGAGCTGTGTGCGGTAAAACCTCACGTGCTGCGCTACTGGGAGCAAGAGTTTCCCCAGCTTAAACCGGTTAAGCGCCGCGGCAACCGGCGCTACTACCAACGCTCCGACGTGTTAACCATTCGGCAAATTCGTGCCCTGTTGTACGATCAAGGCTTTACCATTGGCGGCGCTCGACAGCAAATGAGCGGCGAGGCGGCGCAGCAAGACGCCAGTCACTTCAATCAGTTGGTGAGCCAGATGATCGCCGAGCTGGAACAACTGCTGGATGTTTTAAACGCTAAGTAAATCAATCGCTTGCTTATATACCCAAGAATACCCCGGTAAGCTTATGGGTTAACCATTGGCGGCGTTATTGTTTGTTGCATTCTTAAAAAAATCCGGTATTATGCCCAACTCTCAAAGCACGCCAAGCGGCGCGTGTTGGGCATCGGAACGTAGCGCAGCCTGGTAGCGCACTACACTGGGGGTGTAGGGGTCGTGGGTTCGAATCCCGCCGTTCCGACCATAAAATGTAACAAAATCAGCCGCTTACGGTACGTTCCGGGCGGCTTTTTTTGTGTCTGAATTTTATTTTCGATGCGTGCGGCCAGAATGCGGCCACCTTCAGCGGGTGGCCACAGCCTCACCAATCCACCGCCTATAAGCACCAGACACGGCCACTGGGTCAAGGTCAGCATAACCACACGCCCGGCGCAGGTGCGGGCCGCAATGCAGCAACTCAAGGTAGGCGGTCTCAGCGTCCACGGGGTCGCCACCAGCAGGCTTTACGCCTTTGCGCCAGCACTCAGCATCAACCAATAGTTGATTAACCACAGCCCGCCACAATCGCATTGCCGGCGGTAGCGTGTGCGGTGGGTCGATAAAATCGGGGTCAATATTCATAAAGGCGCCACGTCCGTGTGGCTTTCCCTATCACTGCTCGGAGCTCAGCGATTCATTGAACACCAGCTCGGCGCTGGCTATCTGACCGGCGGCGGTTACCGCATCGCCAGTGGTGGCCTGTGTGACACTGATTGCCAGCGCATCGGCCGCCTGCAGCACGGCCTTGGCGGTTTGCACATCGTTATCAAACTGGCGGCGCTTCTCGGCAATATCCGGCGCGTGTTTTTCCTCCAAAACGTCGCGATGTTTCGCCAGCATATCGGGATCAAGGCCGGTAACAAATTTAGGCGCACCCATCAGTGCGGCCAGGCTGCGGCCGTCGCCGTCCTCGGCAATTTGCCCAAGCCATTGCACCCGGTCTTTATGCTCAGCCGTGGCAAAACGCTGGACAATGGCGCTCGCGAATTGGTCGCAATTCACATTGCACCGCTCGCGGAATTCATCGGCCAGCGCGCCACGTCCGCCCCATTCGCCTTTTTCAATTTCTGCGCGGGCAGCCTGTACCGCCTCGGCATATTGCTTTGACATTTTCCCGAGGCGTGTAGCGTGCTGTGCCGGGTGCTCGCCTGCTCGGGCATTAGCCACGTCTGACAGCGCCTTACCGGCGCGGGCGATTCGGTCAACGTGTGCGCGTGCGTAGCTGTTTGCGCTAAGGCGTTCTTGTAACTTTGCTATTGCGTAGTATTGGTTGCTCATAAAAAACCCTCGGTTAAGTAATATCTCGCGGCCCGAATTCGGGGAAAATTTCATTTTTGTAAAGCGGCGGTCGGTTATCGGCGGGGATGCCGTAGGTGCCGAAAACTGCTTGCGCGCCCACAACGGGCGCGGTGGCATAAAGCACAGCACCACACGCAGCATTGGCCGCATCGTCATGTTGGTTTGCCGGGTGGCTGATTAAGTCTTTACCAGACCGGCTAACGCGGCGTTCAAGGTTGCACAATTCATTGATCAGTTGCTTGTGGTCGAGCAATTCAGCGCGGCCAGAATTAAACAGGGGCAGGCTATCGCGGTATATATCGCTCGCGGGTCGATCACTTAGCCGATACTGAACACCATGCTTGCGGAATATCTCGCGTGGATATTCACCAGCGAATCTATCGCCGGTCACTTCTCGGCAACCATAAGAGCGGATCACTTGCGCAAAGTCTTCGATCACTTGTGCCGGGCTGAACGGTGGCTTTACCACGCGTAGGGCGTCCAGAATGACCGCCTCGCCCTCTTTGTGCGCAATGCCAAGGGTCATGGCGTCCTGACCGCTTCCGCCTGCAGGGTCAGTGTAGGCGACGTATTTCACGCCTTTCATTGGTGGCAATTCAATGCGCCCATTGATAACGCAATCCTCCACAATTTCGCGGGTAACGAATGCGCCCACATCATCGCGGAACTCGCCAAGCCATTC
>Ga0079223_10001553_pt1 | contig 13741 bp, 15 predicted proteins | sample Stecom2011_FD_75072 | JGI IMG/M metagenome (GOLD analysis project Ga0079223, IMG submission 75072) | Agricultural soil microbial communities from Utah to study Nitrogen management - Steer compost 2011 | ecosystem: Environmental > Terrestrial > Soil > Agricultural land | place: USA: Utah... | reverse complement strand
GGGATCAATTTCGATGGCAATGACCTCTCTTGCCAGATCCAGGAGAGGGGCGGTCATCACCCCCAGGCCCGGCCCAACCTCCACCACAGTCTCGATACCCGTCAGTTCTGCTCCAGCCAGGCTGGCCTCAACCACAGCGGGGTTAGTCAGGAAATTTTGTCCCCAAGCCTTGCGGATCTTGGCATCATACTGGGCCAATATTTTACTTATATTTCGGGGGCTGGTCATATCCATTCCCATCATCCTCCAGCTGGTGAACGGCTTGCCGAAACTCTTGCTGGGTAACCCCCAGGGCATTGAGCCGCCACAAAAAAGATTTGCTATTTCCGTAACCAATGCCCAATATATCCCCCACCTGCCGCCTACGCCGGGCTGCGTCGGGTACCCCGGTGAGACCAGCGTTAACTAGGTCCTCCATCTGGAATACATCCCGTGGGGCCTCAGCCTCGCTGCGAACCTGGGACAAAGCCTTAACCACATCGTTTACCGTCGCAGCCTCCACTCCAACTTTGCCTCCCTTAATTGCTTTCTCTCGGGGTATGAAGGCGTGGTGACAACCAGGCAACAATTTGGACAGGCGCCGCCGAATCAATTGTCCCCCATGGTCGGGGTCGGTAAAAACAATTATGCCCCGACGACGATGGGCAGTCTGCAGGGCCTTGACTTGGGCCTTACTTAAACCCCACCCATGGGTAATCATCACATCAGCCTGGGGATAGGCGCGCCGCACCAACTCTGCATCATTCTTTCCTTCCACAACAATTAGTTCTTTTATCATTGTATCACCTGAAAAGGGACAGGTTTCCCTGTCCCAGTTTTGTCCTACTGCTGCTCAACACTATCTACGATAAACACTCTCACCGAGCGATGGCCGAAATAATAGGCAACCCAGTGTTTGTCAAAGAGAATATCAATGCGATTGCCCTTTATGGCACTGCCCACATCGGCGGCAATGGCAAAGCCATCAGTTATTACTTCTCCATCCCGGGTAACTACTCGGCCACCATTAAAGCTGAGATAGACCAAGGAGTTTAGAGGAATGGACCGGGGATCAACGGCAATGATATAGGGTTGCTCTCGGGTTCCCTTGCCCTGGCGGGCGGGACGCCCAGTGGAAGTATAACCACTGTTGTACTTACCTGTACACACTGAATGACCATTTTTGTCCAGGGGACAGCCAGAGCCCTCGGCCCCTGAACAGTAGGCGGTGGCTCGGACATCCAGGACACCGCGAATGCCAATGCGGTATCCCCCCCTGCTAATGGAGGAGATTGTCCCGTATTCTACAATGGTGTCTATGGCCGGTTCCGTCACTTCTGAGTCAATTTGGACTCGCTCAATCTCTTCATCGTCGTGATATGTTACTTGGATGGTATTCACCTGGCTGCCGTCAGCACCATTTTGTACCACCCGTTCCTGCCCGCGATACAATGAGCTGTTGGGAACTCGCATCACTGAATGGGGTAATGTCAATTCTTGATGAACCACATCTGATGTTACACGAACCACAGCTATGTTACTGTCTCCAGGCGGAGAACTTTCTGCCGCCGGTAGAACTATGTCCTGCCCCTGCCAAGTAACTTCGGCGTCGGCCAAAATATCTGCAACCTTATTGCCCACCGACCAAACTTCGGTGTTCTTTCCATCATGGCTGACGGTGTAAGGCTTTGCCTTAACCACAGCGATACCAGTCTGGCGCTGCAAATTCTCCTCCCGAGACGGGTAGACATAGTCTTCACTTCGCAACTCCAGCCCCATTTCATCCAGAACATCCTGGACGGTCGTCGCCGTGGTAAACCGGCGATGAATTTCGTCCTCTACATAAACGCTAACCCATTTAAAAGTAGTAAAGTAGACAGTCCCCACACCGGCCAAAATCAAGGCCAGCGCAGCAAAGACGGCAAACTTAAAGCCTTTTTTGCCTGGAATTGTCTTCATACTCACACCTCCCTGTGCCAATGCATGAGTCTCCCTATTTTACGCTAAAATAGAAAGATATGTCAATTGGACTTCTGCCAAGTATTCTTGACATACAGGTCAATCTTTATTCCTATACCCCAAATAAGGCATTGGCGTTGGTGGTACAAGCTGAAGCTAGCTCTTCCAAAGAAATGGAGCGCAGTTTGGATATTTCTTGGGCCACCAGGGGTAAGAATCCCGGTTGATTTGTCTTTCCCCGGTGGGGATGAGGGGCTAGGTAAGGACAATCTGTTTCTAAAAGAAGTCTATTTAGGGGGACAGCCTTGGCCACTTCTTTAACCCGACGGGCATTGGTGAAGGTCACCGGTCCACCCAAACCAATATGAAGGTTTAAATCAATGCATTGGGCCAAGGTCTCCAGAGAGCCAGAAAAGCAATGCATTACTCCCCCGTAATAAAAGGGCCCAAACTCCGTCAGAATCTCCATGGCATCGCCCACAGCTTCCCGTTGATGGATAGCGATGGGTAAGTGCAGATCCCCGGCCAGCTCCAACTGGCGTCTAAATACTTCCTTTTGCACCGGTCGAGGTGAGTAATCATAGTGGTAATCCAGACCTATTTCGCCAATAGCCACCACCTTTGGATGAGCGGCAAGCTCTCTTAATTGCTGGAAATCTGAGTCGGTCACCTCTTTAGCTGAATGAGGATGGATCCCCAGGGCCGCCCAAATATTGTCATGCTCATTAGCCAGTTTTAGTGAGGCGAGGCTTGAGTCCATATTATGGCCAATATTTATCATCTTAGTTATACCCATTTCCTGGGCATAGGACAGCACCTCTTCCAAATCTGAACTGAGGCGAGGATTGTCCAGGTGGACATGGGTATCAATTAGCTCAGGCATAGAACTTTGCTCCCTTCTGCAACCTCATCATCGACAAAAACCAATTCCAAATTGCCGCCGGACTCTAAGATCACAACTTCCCCTTCGGCAAAGGCACCGCCCACCTCCACAGGGTTCAAGTTAGAGACCATTATCACTTTGCGTCCGGACAGATGGTCTGCATTGTGGGAATGTGCCACTGGGGCCAACACCCTGCGCCGCTGTCGTCCATCATAGAGCACCAACTGAAGAAGGCCATCGTAATCTGCCACAGGTTCTGCCGACACAACCCGAGCCACCACCATACGGATTCGGGCCAGTTCCTCCCGCATAACCAGGTCTGGTTCTGGTCCCAGTTCACCATAGCCCGGGACAATTCGGGGAAAGAGGGCAGGTTGTTCCGTAACCCGGGTATTGACGGGAACTAGGCCCCATTGGCGCAAAGAATTCCAAGAGGAAAGGGAATCGGCTAACCCCATTTGCTGAAGGATATTTGCAGCAGCCTCGGGCAATAGGGGCTTTAGGCAAACTGCCAAAAAGCGTAGGACTTCACACAAATTATATAGTACTGTGTTCAACCTGGGCTGTTCCTGGGGCGAAGAGGCCAACTGCCACGGCATTGTAGCCTCGATAAAGCGATTAGCCTGGCCGATTAAGTCCTTGATGGCCTTAACCGCCAGATGCAATTCCTGTTCATGGATATAGGCCTCTATCTTGCCTGGGGTGGCTAGAGCGCTTTCCCGTAAATCTAAATCCCCGGTCTGGCGGGTAAGGATATCCGGCCGGGGAATTACCCCTTGGGAAAATCTGGTCACAAGAGAGATTATCCGCGAAACCAGGTTTCCCAGCTCATTGGCCAAATCTAAGTTAATTTGTTGGATTACCTGCTCTTCTGTAAATGTATTCTCTCCCGCCGTCATTTTCATTCCTAAGAGGAAATAGCGCAAGCTTTCGGTCCCATAGTTTTGGGCCAATAGTATAGGGCTTACGTCCTGGCCCTTGTTATCAGCAATCTCCAGGGGACTGTGGCAGATTAAGCCACCGGGAGCAGGTAAAGCCAAGGCGGAAATTATTCCACACCAATTATATATCGTTTCAGCCAACTCCCGGGGTATGAACACGTAAGTTTCGGTCCAAAGGCGAGAAAAAGATCCTTCGTCGCCGGGAAACCCGCTGTTCCCCAAAACCTGGGCTAAGCGCTGTAACCAGAGGGAAGGCTGCAAGTCTCTACCAACCCCACTTCTAACGGCCACTAGGACATCTTCAATATTCTTATTGGTAAAGCTGTTGACTAGGTCTTGGCGCTGGTAGCCGGGCATCACTATGCTGGGGTCATTCACCAATTCCATAATAGCCTGGGCCTGGGCTTCGCTGCGGAAGAAATATCCCTCCACACCTTCTGCCCTCACCGTCTGCCCCCCACAGATACAACTACTGCCCCGTTGGGGTCGCCCACAATCCTGACATAGATTGCATGCTGTCACTTGCTTGTATACGGCGCCTGCCTGTTGCAGACGCTTGAGCAAATGCGATACAACCGAAGAAGAATCCGTGGGATTGCAATCCTCGTCAGCACTAATTTTAAATACTCGGGTGAATTCATTCTGGCAAACAGAAAAATACGCATCGCGTCCCAGGAGGCGCTGGAGCCTGGCAAAGGAGTCGGCGGCCAGTTGCAGCCAGTCATAGCGGGATTCTCCTGGGATGACACAGATTTGAACCTGTTTTTTTGGCATAAAAATCCCCCATTAATTTTTATTTGACGGGCATGGAAGTAATTGGTATACTGTACCTGCTTAAATTTAATAACTGGGAGGGAAGGTCCATGAAATCCACAGGAATAGTCCGCAAGGTTGATGAACTAGGGCGGGTTGTACTCCCCATCGAACTCCGACGCACCCTGGACATCCATGAAAAGGATTCCCTGGAAATATATGTGGATGGAGAAAAGATTGTTTTGAAAAAGTATTCACCAGCATGTATATTTTGCGGGGAAAATGGAGAGATAAAATATTTTAGAGGCAAAAATATCTGCTCTAAATGTATAGAGGAGTTATTAAACCAAGAATAAGGACACTATGTGTCCTGTTTTTTTTTGTTTACCAAGTTGTAGATTTCGCGTCGAGATTGCTTGGTCTCGGCACTGACCCTACTCACGGCATCCCGGGTGGAGAAACCTTGTTCCAAGTAGTCCTGGACCATGGTCAAAACTTGCTGGGGATCAAAATGTTGCTGTTGGTGCTGCCAGGGGCCCAGCACAACGGTAAACTCTCCCCGAGCCAGGTTTTCCGAATGTATTCTGGCCAGTAGCTCCCTCGGCTTGCCCCGAAGGAACTGTTGGTGTATCTTGGTCAGTTCCCGGGCCAAGACCAACCCTCGCTGGGGCATATACTTATCCAGACTCTTTAATAACTTTTCGATTCTCTGGGGTGATTCATACAATACCACTGGATGCTCAGCATCTCTCAGGGCAGCCACCGCTTTGTCCAACCCCTTACGAGGCAAAAAACCATGGTAAGTAAAGGAAGCCAAGGGGTAGCCACTGGCGGAGATGGCGGTGATAGCGGCACAGGCACCAGGCAGGGGGTCCACCTCTATTCCCTCATTTATGCAGAATTGAATCAAGTGCTGGCCTGGATCGGAGATACCTGGAGTCCCAGCATCGCTGACCAAGGCGATGGTTTTCCCGGCCTTAATATTTTCCACCAGCCTATCCACTTGGTGTGATGAACTGTGTTGATGGTAACTAACTATGGCTGTGTCAATTTGAAAATGATTCAAAAGCCTGCGGGTCCGACGGGTGTCCTCGGCGGCAATTAAATCTGCCTCCCGAAAGACTCGCAGGACGCGCAGGGTTATGTCTTCTAGATTCCCTAAAGGTGTGGGGCATATGTACAATTTACCGTTTATGACAATCCCCCCTGAGTATCAGTGGCGGTAGGACTCGCAAGCCCGGCTTGGCTCCCTTTTCTGCCTCCACCAAAAGGATGTTAGCCTCCCGCTGGGGTCGGGGATGAACCAACTGAATTCGCTTTGGCTCCAGCCTGTGACCTCGCAGCAGAAAGATTATGTCAGACAAGCGCTGGGGTCGGTGGACCAAGGCCACCTTACCACCAAAGCGGACCAACCAGGCAAAGGCCCTTACCACGTCTTCCAACTGGCAACAGATTTCATGGCGGGCGATGCTGACAGGCTCCTGGCGGTTGAGCTTGGCGCCGGTTATGGGCATGTATGGCGGATTGCTCACTGCCAAATCAAAGGATTCTGGCGGCAGTATGTCGCGGACGGTGCGAATATCGCCCTCCACCACATGAATTAACCCCTCCAACTTGTTTAACCGCACCGAGCGACGACAGAGATCGGCCAAAGCCGGCTGTAGCTCCAGGGCCACAGCATGATTTATTTTTTTTCGCATACTTAACATAAAGGGCACTAAGCCTGTACCAGTACCCAAATCGATTACTCTATCATTGGTATGCAAAGTGGCAAATTTGCTCAGCAAAACAGCATCAGTGCCGAAGGCAAATAAATCTGTTCGCTGAATAAGTTTGAGGCCACCACCGATATCATCAATGCGTTCTGTCATTTTTTAAGCAGGGAAATACAGAACAGACAGTCTCCTTCAGTGCGGAGATTGCCATACTGCAGATGACAAATATGAAAGCCTTCGTTGTATAGCCGAGCCAAGGCATCCTGGCCTTCTTTAAAGGTGACCTCGCTACCCTTTTTGGGCAATTGTTCCTTTAGCCATTTATTTTCTTTCTGTAGTTTCTGGACTTCCATTCGCAAACGAGAACACTCTTTTTTGACTTGGGTCAAGGCCACATAGAACTGCTCCAGGCCATCCTCCATTTTTTGTAAATTCTCTTCCAAACCTATAACCTCCGTCAAGATCGCAAATCTTCAGGGTCCAATTCTACTACTGTCCCTTCATCCTGTAACTGGGCCCGGAACTTGTTCTTAAGAACGTTTACCTCAATCACTTTTGCTTTTCCCTGGGGAGTACTCACCATCTTGCCCACATTGGGCAGACTATTCCTGGCCTGATGATAATAATCTGCTTCATAACGCAGGCAACACATCAGGCGCCCGCAAATTCCAGAAATTTTGGCCGGATTAAGGGATAGGTCCTGCTCCTTGGCCATTTTTATCGAGACAGGTTCAAACTCACTTAAAAAGGTGGAACAGCACAGAGGCCGTCCGCAACTACCCAGGCCTCCCAGCATTTTGGCTTCGTCGCGCACACCTATTTGACGCAACTCTATCCGAGTTCTAAAGACGGAAGCCAAATCCTTGACCAAATTGCGAAAGTCCACCCGTCCATCGGCGGTAAAGTAGAAAATTACCTTAGAATTGTCAAAGGTATATTCCGCATCCACCATCTTCATCTCTAATCCATGCTTCTTGACCTTTTCCACACAGATCTCCAGTGCTTCCTGGGCCTTCTCTTTATTTTCCTCGAGTTTGCGCAAATCACCATCGCTGGCAACGCGCAACACCTTACGCAGGGGCATTACAACCTCATCATCGCTGACTTCCTTGGGATCAGCCACCACCAGGCCAAACTCCATTCCCCGCACCGTCTCTACAATCACAGGGGTTCCCTTGCTGAGGTGTTTGTTATCTGGATCAAAGTAGTATATTTTACCTGCGTCTTTAAACCTGACCCCTACCACAGTATATTTCTCCATTCTTACACCTCCCACATCTTGAGCAATAGGCTATCAAAGACCAGCCGGGAATTACAGCGGGCACGCAAGCGTCGACGCGCCAGCAAACATTCCTCCAGCAAAATCATGGTTTTATCCTTGGGGCAACGACCTATACAGGCTTCTATGCTCTCTCTTTCATCATTATTAACGGGAACATAATCTGGGGTGGTCTGGAGCAGCAACATATCCCGAAGCCAAGTCTCGGCCAAATCTAGACTGCGTTCCGGTGATTCACACCACCGTTCCGCCAAAAGAATTGGGTCCTGGGCACCGGCAAAGAGTTCTCGGATGGACTGGGAAAAATGTCGCCGCTGGGTCCAGAATTCCTCATCCTCCAGCATTGCCAGAGCCCGTCCCAGCACGCCGGCGGATAAACCAGCCAGGATCTGGGCCTGATCTGAGGAGACACCTCTGTCTCGCAAAACATCCATGACCATAGCATGGGGCAATGGGGCAAGGTTATATACCTGACTCCGGGAAACCAAAGTAGATAACACATTGTCTACGCTGTCGGCTGTAAGGATACAGATGGAGGCTGGTGGCGGTTCTTCCAACACCTTTAGCAGACTATTGGCAGCCTCCACGGTGAGCTTGTGACAGTCCGCCAAAACAGCGACCTTGTGAGCAGCAGTATTGGGAGACGTGCTAAGAAAAGACTTGACCTGACGAGCATGGTCTAATTTTAATATATCGTCGGGTATAATTACTGAATAGTCTGGGTGGGTGTGCCGGGTCAACATCTGGCAACTCTTACATCGTCCGCACATGTCAGGGCAGAATAGTTTTTGTACAACTTTGTCAGCCAAAGTCTTCTTTCCAGCCCCTATTGGACCAGTGAACAATAGGGTTTGAGCTAGAGTTTCAGTCTCCACAGCGTTGCACAGAGCTTCAACCACCCTGGTGTTTCCCAAGAACCCGGGGAAGGAATCAGACTTGCTCAAACCTCTCCACATCCACTACAAAAATTGTGGCCCCGCCCACCACAACCTCCACTGGGTAAGGGACATAGGATTCAACTGCCCCTCCGATGGGCGACATGGTGGTAACCATCTTTTCCCGGGACTGACAAACCCTGCGGATGACGCTGACCACCTCGTCCACTTGGTTTTGCTCTACACCGATGAGCATGGTTGTGTTGCCAGCTTTTAGAAACCCGCCTGTGCTGGCCAGTTTGGTGGCCCTATACCCCCTGTCCACCAAGTTTTCCATCAATCTTACACTATCCTTGTCCTGAATAACGGCAATCACAAGTTTCTTCATCCCCGCTCTCCCTTCCTAAATTATTTCTCTTAAATATGTTAGCACCTGCTGATGGACTTCCTGGGCATTGGCAGTGCCATCAATCCGAATAAGATTATACACCTGGGCAAGCTTGGAATAGCCCTGCCAAACTCGGTTAAAAAAACTTAGATCCCGCTGTTCAATTCGGTCCAATCCCCGCGCCCTGGCCTGGCGGGAAAGACCCGCCTGGGGGCTTACATCCAAAAGAAAGGTCAGATCAGGTAGTAAACCCTGAACAGCTTCCCAATTAACCTGTTTTACTAACTCCACATCTTGCTCCAAACCATATCCTTGGTAGGCGAGGCTAGAAAACAAATAGCGGTCGCAAATTACAACTCTTCCCTGAGCCAAGGCCGGCTTAATTACGTCTTGAACCAATTGGGCCCGGGCTGCTGCCAGGAGCAAGACCTCGCCCCATTGGGTGAGCACCGTGTCTGGGTCCAGTAGCAGAGCCCGAAGAGTATCCCCCACCGGCGTGCCACCGGGTTCTCGAACATGGGTGTATTCTATCCCGTTTTCCGCCAAAAAACCTGCCAGCAGTTGGGCCTGGGTTGTCTTGCCGCAGCCGTCCAAACCCTCAAATACGATAAATATGCCCTTCTTTATATTACTTCTATCCATTCAGGTATCACCTTCTCCGCCCGCAACTTTTCTAAGTAATCAATTTGCTCTTCACCCAATCTCTGTCCCGGCGCAACCACCATTGTCCCCGGAGGATAGGGCGCCACGACCTGACGAGAAACACGCCCCAGGGCTGAGCCGATGGACAACTTCTCTCCCGGACACAGCCACGCCTCCCGGGGCGTACATGCCTGGGTGGGTAGGGGTGGGACTGAAATTTCCCTTTCGGGCACAGGAGACCAATGAGGAAGATGATCCAGCACCTGCTGCAACTGGGCAATGCCTGCAGGCTGGATGGCATCGGCCATGGTCAACATAAACAATATCTTGTCCTGCTGCACCAACTCAGGATATATACCCTTGGCCAGTAACTGCTCCAGCAACCCCCGTCGGTTAGGCAGAAGAAATTTGGTCCAATCCGCCGCTGGTTCCGGTAGGTCGGGCAAGTTCAAAGGTGCCAACTTCGTGTCTAAAACCTTGGCCAGCAAGGAAAGACGCTTCAATAATCTGGCCCCGCGAGTTTTGGCAAAATGGGCGGCATATTCCAGGGAGGCCAGAAGTAAGTAGCTGGGACTGGTGGTATGGAAAATATTTAGACTCTCCTGCACCCTATCTACGTCGGCACAACCGATATGCATCCACGCTGCTTGAGTCAAAGCGGGCAAAGTTTTATGGGGGCTTTGCACAATTATATCACATCCGACCCCTACCCCGCTTTTGGGTAGTCCCAAACCCTGACCAAAGAACAGATGGGCGCCATGGGCCTCGTCGACAATTACGGGAACATCATGGGCATGGCAAACCTCTGTGATGCCCTGAAGATCGGGTACTTGCCCGTAATAGTCTGGATTTGTAAAAATGGCGGCCTGAACAGAGTGAGCCGCCAAAAGTTGATGAACCTGGTCCGGAGTGGGGGGTAGCCAAAGTTTCCGCCGAAGGCAAAATTCTTGCCTTACCCATACCGGCATGGCACCGCTATGAACTAGCCCCGCCAGCACCGATTTATGGCAAGTGGGTGTCACCAGAATTAAATCACCCGGTCTAATCAAGCTGGTAATGGCAGCCATAATTCCGGTACTACTTCCATTTACAAGAAAATATGTTTTATGGACCTTGTATATGTCAGCCACTTTAGCCTGGGCCCTGGCAAGCACGCCCTGGGGGCTATGCAAATTATCCAATCCCGGCAGTTCGGTGGGATCAAAGTCACCAAATACTGCTGGAAACTTACCTTTGTGACCTGGCATATGAAAGGGAAACCTATCTTCCTTGGCCAGTCGCGCCATCCTTAATTTTAGCTCCATAGGCAATTCTATCCTTTTTCTTTTATTATACATAAAAAAAAGGGGGAAAGGCAATTAGCTTTCCCTCAACCTGTCTGCCACAATTCTCGAAGCTTGGCGACAAAATCTCGATAGCGGGGATCCCCCACTTCTGTTTTGCTGATCTCCTTGAGGCAAGAGGCACAGATATAACCCTGAACCAGCCATATCCCCTGAGATTTATTTTGACTGCAGATGTGGCACTTAAATTGTTTGGCGGTTTTCATCATAACTCACCAGCTTTGTAAAAAATTCTCAATAATATTTTGCCACAAAATTCCCTGGGTATTCCCGTCTACCACATCTTATGTCAATTTAACGTAATTTGGTGCCTCAGAAGTGATTTGCACATCATGGGGATGACTCTCCTGCAAGCCTGCGTTGCTTATGCGCACAAAATGAGCTTTTTGCATATTTTCGATATCAGGGGCGCCGCAATATCCCATTCCCGAGCGCAACCCTCCCATGAGTTGGAACACAGAATCCGAGACAGACCCTCGATAGGGCACCCGCCCTTCAATCCCCTCGGGGACCAATTTCTTTTGATCGCTTTGGAAATAGCGGTCCTTGCTACCAGCCCGCATCGCGCCAATGGAACCCATGCCGCGATACACTTTGTAACTGCGTCCTTGATAAATTTCCAGCGAGCCTGGACTCTCATCTGTTCCCGCCAAAAGGCTACCTATCATAACGCTATCAGCACCAGCAGCAACCGCCTTGGCCACATCGCCGGAGTATTTTACTCCCCCGTCGGCGATGATGGGGACCCCTGTTCCCTGGGCAGCCTTCACACAATTCATTATCGCCGACATCTGGGGCACCCCTACTCCGGAAACAACCCGAGTGGTGCAAATCGACCCCGGTCCAATGCCCACCTTAACTGCATCTACACCGGCCTCAATTAAATCTCTGGTAGCTTCTGCGGTGGCGACATTACCCGCAATTATTTCCAGCTGGGGAAACTTTCGCTTTAATTTCTTTACAGTTTCCATAACACCGGCGGAATGGCCATGGGCTGTATCCACCACGATAACGTCCACATTGGCTTCCACCAAGGCCGCAACTCGATCAACTGTATCCTGGACCACCCCCACAGCTGCCCCGACCAATAACCTACCTTGGCTGTCCCGGGCAGAATTGGGATAGGTCCTAACCTTTTCAATATCTTTTATGGTAATAAGTCCCCGCAAATTGTAGTGTTCGTCCACCAGGGGCAACTTCTCTATTTTATGGGTGGCCAGGATATCCAGGGCTTGCTCCAGGGTGGTCCCCTCGGCAGCAGTTACTAAATTATCGCTGGTCATTATCTCAGCAACCTTGCGCTGGAAATCGGTTTCAAATCTTATGTCCCGATTGGTCACAATACCAACCAATTTACTACCCCGTACAATGGGAACCCCTGAGATGCGGTACCTTTCCATCAATTTGTCAGCTTCGGCAACAGTAGCTTCGGGCTCCAGGTAAAAGGGATTTGTGATGACTCCATGTTCAGAACGCTTCACAGTATCCACTTGCTTGGCCTGCTCCTCTATGGACATGCTCTTGTGGATGATACCGATACCACCCTCTCGAGCCATGGCAATGGCCATTCTAGACTCGGTAACAGTATCCATGCTGGCGCTGAGCAAAGGGATATTCAGCGTTAGATTACGAGTTAATTTCGTCTTAAGGCTAACGTCTTTGGGAAGGACAGAAGATTTTGCCGGAACAAGCAAAACATCATCAAAGGTCAAGGCTAGGTCCATTATTTTCTCCACTGGTACTACCTCCGTATCTGGTATATTGCGCTTATTATACATAACTGCCTGGGGTATTTCAATCTTTTCGGCCATAAAGGGCTTAAGCCTAATGTATTTATCCGTCGCTCCCATAATCCATTAGTCGCTGCATATATATTTAAATATGATGGGTGGTGGCGATATGAAACGGGTTAAGCTAATTTTTATAAATTTTGTTATCTTGACTGCTAGCTCCTTGGTCCTGAGACTGCTGGGGCTGGGATTTCAGGTTTATCTCTCCAAAAAAATTGGGCCGGCAGGAATTGGCCTGATACACCTAATTATGTCAGTATACTTCCTTGCCCTTACATTTGCCACTTCGGGGATCAGGCTTGCCGCCACCCGGCTGGTGGCAGAGGAGTTGGGCAAAGGCAATACCCGGGGGGCCAAAAGGGCAGTTCGCAACTGTCTTTCCTATAGTATCTCCTTCAGCGTCGTGGTTTCACTTATTCTTTTTTTTAGCGCAGATTACATAGGTCTAGCTTGGCTAGAGGATGCCCGAACCATTTTATCACTAAAACTACTGGCCGTGGCCCTGCCTTTTTTGGCAATGTCCTCGGTGTTTGGCGGATATTTTACCGCAGTGCGCAAAGTAATCAAATCAGCATCGGCTCAATTTATCGAGCACATAATTAGAATTATTATCACTGTGATTTTCCTAATGGCATGGATGCCCCGGGGAATGGAATACGCATGTGTGGCAATTGTCGTTGGCTCTGTTGTGGGGGAAATTTGCTCTTTTATCCTCTTATTTCTACTGTACCGCCACGATGTCAAAGCCTATACAGATCAAGGAAAACCAACCAAGCTTGTCCCCCGCATGTTTCGCATCGCCCTGCCCATAGCCCTAAGCGCCTATGTTACCTCCACCATCAGAACCCTGCAACAACTCTTAATTCCTTCGGGACTGAAAAAGAGCGGTGCATCCGGCGAAGTCGCCCTGGCCACCTATGGGACCATCCAGGGCATGGTGATGCCCATCCTCATGTTTCCCGCCACTCTCCTCTACGCCATCGCCGAACTTATCGTTCCCGAGCTGGCGGAATGTCAAGCCCAAAATAGATTAAATCGATTTAATTATATTATTACCCGAGTCTTAACCATCGGCTTGCTGTCCTCGATTCTCATCATGAGTGTCTTTTTCCGATTTGGCAACCAGCTGGGATTGACTATTTATCAAAGTGTAGAGGCCGGAAACTTTTTGCGGATTCTGGCACTACTGGTTCC
>Ga0079223_10001551_pt1 | contig 13746 bp, 11 predicted proteins | sample Stecom2011_FD_75072 | JGI IMG/M metagenome (GOLD analysis project Ga0079223, IMG submission 75072) | Agricultural soil microbial communities from Utah to study Nitrogen management - Steer compost 2011 | ecosystem: Environmental > Terrestrial > Soil > Agricultural land | place: USA: Utah... | reverse complement strand
TTGGCTCTCGATATCCCCTTTTTGGTGATGCGAATGGTACGTCAAAGAGACTTTTTCTTCTTTACCAGAAATAAAAGTATAGTAATTTTGAAAAACAGGAACCATTTCCTGAACAAAAGTCGCCCTTCGCTCATAAATCATCGCACCTGTGTGGGCCAGTTGGCTGTCCCACACTTCCAATTGCGAAGATGTGTTACCCGTTGCCCCTTTTAATGATTTAAGCAGTGTGTTTCGCTGTGTTAGGCCCCGATTGTAACGTAACACCTGATCCAAATAAGTTTTATCAAACTGCGTAATGACGCTATCGAGGTATTTTCGACGTTGATCACTCCCTTCCATAATTAGTTTTTCATCGCTGGGTGAGATGAGCACCAACGGCAACAAGCCAATATGATCTGAAAGTCGTTGATAATCTTTTTTGTTTCTTTTGAACTGTTTTTTTTGAGTGGGTTTTAATCCTACATAGATATTTTCAGGCTGATGCAAACGCTCATAATTCCCTTGAATTACAAAGAACTCTTCATCATGACAAATCAGCTGACTATCAATGGGGTTAAAATAACTTTTACAATAGGACAAGTAATAAATAGCATCCAATAGGTTGGTTTTACCTACTCCATTGTTACCCACAAAACAGTTAATACCTTTATTAAAGGTAAGCTCTGCTTGTCGGATATTTTTAAAATTTAATAGACTAATATTCTTTAAATGCATCGTTCATCTTTGTTTGATAGCAGCCAATTATTCAACTCTTCACAAAGGTAACAAAACAGTCGCAGATTATTTATTTCTCTCAAATGGATGAATAACTTACCGATGCATTTATTTTTTTTCAATAAAAAATTGTCCACTCAACTTACTGTTTTTCAGCAACAATGCTGATAGCATTCAGATGATTTTTATATTTTCTAAAGACTTTACGCATAGACCATATTCTTCCAAGAGCAATTGGATGGGTTAGAATATTGAAAGCGATCTTAAAGGTTCGTAAAACGCCTTCATCGTCAATTAGTCTTTTAGGTTCCAACAGGCTCATATCATTGGTTTCTATCTTCTTGATGATAAAGCCTTCTTTTTCTAACAAAGCTGTCCACTCGTCGATGGTGAGCGGTCGTGCGTTTACATTTATGACATCGGAAAGGGATTTTTGAATTTTAGATTTTTGCTCCTCTCCCATTTTGTTGGGAATCAATCCCAATTCATGAATACCATAAAGACCACCTTTTTTTAAAATACGAAACGCCTCTTTAATTATTTCCTCTTTTTTAGTGTCTGCTTGCATGGTAAGCATCGCCTCTCCCATTACCTTGTCCGACGATTCATCGGGTAAAGTAGAGTCAGAGGCATTTCCTACTATTATCTTTCGACCTTTTCCATGAATAATCTTTTGTAAGTTGATAGCTGCATCATTACTTAATTCGACCCCAGTATAAGATTCGGGATTCTTTTGCAATGTAATCAATGCTGTAAATCCTATTCCTGGCGCAAATTCAACTATATGATCAGTTGATTGAATGTTTAGATTTTCTATAAGTTTTAAAGTCAGCTCCTTTCCTCCTGGTCGAAGCACCTTCTTGCCCATCCTGGCTAATAACCAGTGGCCCTGTTCGTCTTTAATTGATTTTCGTCTCATTGATGTATATTTAAATTACATATCGTTATTTAGAATGATTCAAAATTACGATAATAAAAAACAATAAAAAACCAAAAGAGCTACTTTTAAAGACAAATTACTCCATAATGATTGGGATTGAGAATAAGATTGAGGTTGAGATTGAGGTTGAGAAGGAGGGTTGGAGGGATTTTAATGAAAATACTCAATTTCAAGTGAGGTGCAACTTTGATCCGTTCCTGACCATAGTTATCAAAAACATTAGTTGAAATAGGAAAAACCTTTATAATTAAGGAGATATTCGTAATAATTATCTTTTATATTTCAGAAATAAGAAACTTACTAAAGACCTCTTAATAAGTAAGATAAAGGATCTTTTTTATTTTTAATCTCTCTTTATATAATATGAATAGCCGAAAAAACGCAACTTCTATTTTTAATTTACCTTAAATGATTAAATTTGCGCTTCTATAAAACCAATGAAGTATGTCTAAGAAAGTAACAAAAGCAGATAGTAATCTGGAAAATGTAGAACAGGCCTTGGGCAGGACTGAACTATTTATTGAAAAAAATCAAAAGACCATTACGGTTATAGTTTTGGCATTAATCGTTCTGGTTGGCGGATATTGGGCTTATAAAAAGCTCTATATTGAGCCGTTAGAAGTGGAAGCACAACGCCAGGTTTTTTATGCTCAAGCAAGTTTCGGTAACGATGAGTATCAAGAAGCTTTGGATGGCGATGGCAATAGTCCCGGATTTCTTGAAATTATCGACACGTATGGCAACACATCCATTGGTAATTTAGCTAACTATTATGCTGGAATTAGCTACTTGCATTTGGGCGAGTTTGAAGATGCCATAAAGTATCTGAAAAAATTTAAAACCTCTGATATTGAATTAAAGTCCATTGCAGCAGGTGCCATAGGTGATGCGCAATTGGAACTTGGAAATAAAGAAGAGGCTGTTAAAGCATACAACAAAGCGATTTCCTCTCCAACAAGTGAAATTACTACCCCTTATTATCTTTTGAAGATGGGTATTGTATATGAGGAGTTGGGTGAAAATGAGAAAGCTTTGGAGGCTTATAAGTCTATCAAAGAAGATTATAAAAGCAGTGCAGAAGCGCGACAAATTGATAAGTATATTGTCAGAGTTAAGCTGAAACAATAAGTTGATTCTACACATTCAGCTTTTGTTAAATAAGATTTAAGAAAGAGATTGTCCGAAAAGACAATCTCTTCTAATGTAAATACCCATTGAAATGGCAACTATTTTAAAAAACCTCTCGACTTATGATGAAAAGAGTGTTCCATCGGCCGAGAAGATGAAGTTTGGAATCGTCGTATCAGAATGGAACAGTTCTATTACCAATGCTCTTTACCAAGGTGCATTGACCACTCTTTTGAAACATGGTGCCAAAGAAGAGAATATTGTTGTGGTGGTCGTTCCTGGAAGTTTTGAACTTACCTCAGGTGCTCATTCAATTGCAAGAGAGACTGATGTAGATGCAATTATCTGCCTGGGTTGTGTTATTCAAGGAGAGACGCCTCATTTTGATTACGTGTGCCAAGGTGTAACGCAAGGAATTACTCAATTAAATGTCAATTTTAATATTCCCTTCATCTACGGATTACTAACCACTCTTAATCAGCAACAAGCGGAAGATAGAGCGGGTGGAAAGCACGGTAACAAAGGCGATGAAGCTGCAATTACGGCAATTAAAATGGTTGAATTAAGTTGCAGTTTAGGAAAATAATTGTACTTTCGCACTACCAAATTTTGGGGGGATACCAAAGCGGCCAACTGGGGCAGACTGTAACTCTGCTGTCTTATGACTTCGGAGGTTCGAATCCTCCTCCCCCCACGGTGAATATAAAAATTAGTATTGCGGGAATAGCTCAGTTGATAGATCATCAGCCTTCCAAGCTAAGGGTCGCGGGTTTGAGTCCCGTTTCCCGCTCAAGTAAGAGGTAGTTTAACGACTACCTCTTTTTTATAGCTTTTATCACAAGACCAAAATCATTCAAAGCCTCAATTCAAGCTGTTTTCGTTCAGACCGAGTAGATGAATGATTCTTGTAGTGCTAATTGAAAGCTTTATTTTAAAACTTCGTGCGCATACAACCGCCCTTGCCAAGTATTCCGCTGATCCATTCTTTTTTCAATTTTCCTTACCAGCTCAAAGTTTTTCAATCCCCAACTTGGAGCTATTTGAAGTTTGCGAGGAGTTTCACTTGCGAAACGTTCCAAAATTATATCAGACCGTAATAATTCAATAAAATCAATGACCAATTCAATGTACTCTTCCAATTCAAGTACTTTATATTGATTTGGATTGCGAAGGAAATTACGTCCTAAGATAGAGCCCTTAACATATTGAAGTTGATGAATTTTTAGATAGTTAATGGGCAGTTCTGACAAAATGGAAGCGTGCATCAACATCTCTTCACGCGTTTCATCGAGCAGTCCCAAAATAAGATGTGATCCCACCCTGATTTTTCGCTTAGAGAGTTCTAAAACCATCTCGCGAGAAGAGGCAAAGTCATGACCTCTATTTATCTTTAACAAAGTTTCGTCTTTGGTAGATTCTATGCCCAATTCAACCGTTAAGTAGGTTCGATCGTTTAGCTCTTCAAAATAATCCAACAGCTCATCGGACAAGCAATCGGGCCGAGTTCCTACAATTAAACCTACCACTTCAGGATGGCTTAATGCCTCTTCGTACAAATCTATAAGATGCTGCAATTCGCCATACGTATTGGTGTAGGATTGAAAGTAGGCAAGATATTTAATGCCAGTATAGTTTTTCTTAAAAAAATCAACACCTTTTGTGACTTGATCACTAATAGACAAGATCGGCTCACAGTAAGCTGGTTTAAAAGTATCGTTGTTGCAAAAAGTACATCCGCCTACTCCTTTACTACCATCTCTGTTGGGACAAGTAAAACCTCCGTCGATAGATATTTTCTGCACTCTGTGACCAAAATGATTGCGCAAATAATTGCTATAATCGTTGTAGCGTCGAGTATGTCCCCAGGCATATTTGTGCATTTAAAAATGATTGATTGGAAATTACTAAAAAAGTGGCAAATAAATTAAAATATAAATGTATTAGGAAATATTACTAAGCATCATATACAAATTCTATGATAGGCTTTAGCAATACTATCGATTACCGTTTGATTATTAGCATATTTGTTGTTCATCTCCAACTCTATACCCGAATAACTGTTCCCAAATCGTTTTCGCAAATTGGCCACATAACCATCGATTTTACCCAAATAGGGATAGTTAAACCGAATTCTAAAGTGAGGAAATTCTTTTTCCAACTCACTCTTCCAACGTTTGGCCCATTGTTTTTCATCGTTATGGGCAGGGTGATACAGCAAACCAATATCGGCGGTACGAACCACTCCATTTAACTCTGGTGTAAAAGAGTGAACCGACACATGAAAAATTTTATCTCTATTTGAAACTACTTTTTGTGCAGCTTGGCCAAACGCATTTCTGAAAGGATAATAAAATTGGTTTAGAATCTGTTCTTTCTCCTTTTTACTTAAACCTTTTGTCAACTCTGAAAAAAGCGAACGACGATGTAAAGAGCGATTTAAATCCACCAACAAACGACTAATTTCACTATAAATGGAGAAGAATGTATTTTCAGAATGCATCGTCTTAAATAGCTCCAATGCACCAGGATCCCAGCCTCGGTGTGAAGCCAACAGACTTTCCGCATCTTTAAAAAGAGATGCGTACTCTTTTGGAATCTGATTGTCTCCATGCTCACAAGAAAGAAAGAATTTCATTTTTACGCCTTAAAAGGTTTGTTGTTGGCTAAAGACTTTGCCAATTCTCCATAAACACTCCTCATCTTTTTCATTGAAATATCGTCCTCCAAAGCTTTAACAATTCTCGAACTCAATGTGCCCCCTTGAATGATTCGTTTTATTAAATCGTACGTAGGTATTCGCAACGAAGGTTTTAGTTGTGCTAATATAGACAGCCATATTTCACTGGCCAATGCAGAAGAGTTTTTTAGGCCAAAAATCTTCAAATAATCAGCGTCGTGAACTTCTGCATTTTCTCCATCAAGAATGGTGGCAATCAAAATTTTCGCTAAGTCATCTTCATGCCATTTTTTCTGGTCGTGATAACTAATACTATGCTCATTAACCAACCATTGCAATAATACAACCAACAGCTCCACAATGGCTAAATCAGCTTTGGGGCATTCCTGAATATCAATAATTCGAATTTCGATGGCGCCACGATCAAAACGTGCTATGGCACCACGAGAATTTAAAAAGTGATGTTCTAAAACTCCTTCATGATCGTAAGGAGTAATATCACGAATAATGGGATTGAAAATTTTGGTGTAGTAGTCCTTCTCCGTAAAAACCGCCTCAGGAATCACCTTCCCTGCTATGGAGGCAATTTTCTTTTGATTGTGTCGATATTTTTCCAACCGGCTGTCGGTAAATCCTGTAATTACACCATCCAATATTGGTGTGCTGGCACATAACGCAGGAATCAATGGAAGGGCAATACGAATGGCGGCATGCAATCTTCCAAACTCTTCATCACCAGAAAAAGGCAGATTTATATGGGTACTTTGCAAATTGCTCCAACCGTGGCCACGACAATCAAAAATACGATTGTACAACTCATAGATGCGGTTGTAGTCGTGCTTCCACAACTGAGTCTCGGTGAAAGGATTCATCCAGGGATGTGCACCAGTTGGCAGCAACATGGCATTAAAACTGCCTAGAATCAAATTGATCTCTTGAACATTTTTGTAAAATTGATCTCCCAAACCTATTAATGAAACAACTGGACCATTGGTTTTTAGTTCTACCACATGATTAACCAACTCATTGGACCAAGCAATTTTTCCATTTTCATAGTCAGATGTGATTTTACCCGTCACCTCTTTTAAGAGTGTATCACACTCAGGACGAACGGACAAAGTGTTGCGATCCACAATCATATATTCCAACTCCACACCTGTTACTTCAAAAAGGGAGTAAGGATGTCTTTCATTATCCATAAACTTATTTTACGTCAAAATAAAAACAGATAATTTTTCTATCTATTTACCAAACTCAATAAATACTCAATTACCATAGTGTATATTTTATCATGCAAAATGGAGTCTTCCACGCCTGCGTCGATATTGGGATTATCATTAATTTCAATAATTACGGCTTTTCCATCTATCTCCTTCACATCTACACCGTACAGTCCATTACCTATAAGCTTTGTTCCCTTCAAAGCAGTTTCAATAATGAAGGGTGGCACTTCGTCCAATTCAAAAATATCAAAGTTACCCGTTACATCACTCTTCTTTTTACTTCCCCAATTGTAAATTTGCCAATGATCTTTGGCCATATAGTATTTACAGACAAAGAGCACTTTATTGTCCAACACCCCTACCCTCCAATCGTAGCTGGTGGGAATGTACTCTTGCGCAATGATCAGATCAGACACTTTGAGCATCTCTTTTACTTTCACTTTCATCTCCTCCACATTGGTCACTTTCACCACTCCTTGTGAAAATGAGGAGTCGGGAAGTTTTAATACACACGGAAAACCCAACTTGATTTCAATATCTTTTATATTATCCGATTGAATGATGGCTGTTTTTGGCGTAGCAATTTTAGCTTGTGACAACAGTTCTGCTAAATAGACCTTGTTTGCACATCTTAAAATAGACTCTGGAGAATCGAGCACAGCCAAGCCTTCCCGCTGTGCATGCCTTGACATACGATAGGTATGGTGATTAACAGCGGTGGTTTCACGTATAAACAAAGCATCAAATTGTGCAATACGGCTGTGGTCCTCTTTAGTGATTAATTCAACATAACAACCCAATTTTTCAGCAGCTTCTACAAAATTAGAAATTGCCTTTTTATTAGAAGGTGGAGAAGTCTCTTCGGGATTTACTAAAATCGCCAAATCATATTTGTACTTATCTACTTTGGCCTTGTTGTATCGCGAGAGCGTAAAATACTCTTTGGCAAAATTACCCACAAACTCCAAATGGTGTTCAGGCACATCTTTAAACGGGATGGTTTTCACCGAATGGATCTCCCACTTTTTTCCATCAAACAGAAAACGTGCCCGCGACATAGGAGCTTGAAAAAGTTTGTAAAGCACTTTAGCCAACTTATCGTATTGTGGAGAAATATTTCTACCAAAATAGATACTCAAAACAAACTCTGAAGAGCGGAGGTGTTTCAACGATTTTTGTATCAACAGATCCTCTGCTTCAGAAATAGATTTTACAATAGCCTGAGCTTTTAAATCAAGAATATTTTTTACGGATGGAATGACTTTTTGCCCCCTCGCTGCAGCTAAAAGTGACACATAATATCCTCGCGTCTGGTAAGCATAATCATAACAGAGATTAAAAACGCGTGCATTTTTCATTTTTGCATAAGTTTCTGATTCCAAATAGACTTTGGAAGAAACTACTTCCACATCGGGAATGTTAAAATTCCATTTGTGGGGATTGTTTATTACAATTATTTTTTTCATCTAAAGCAAAAAATCTCTTTTTTTGATAAGTTAAAGTTTATAGCTTGTCTTTTTTAGGCATAATAATGAGCATGTTGGCATCATAAGTTACAATGCCAAGTAGAATTGAGTTCATGAGTCGGTTGGTATCCACCTGGTAATAATTGTTTCCAGAAATAGGGTTTTCCTTGTAGGGATCGGCTACAAAAACAGTAGATTCATCCATCCCTGAAAGAACCACAAAATGCCCCATGGGTTCACCCCGCAAATCATCAAAAACAGATTTGTCGTGACGATTGGTGTATTCACGAGGAGAATTATACAAATAAGTAGCACTCAATCCAGTAAGGATAGGGATATCCTGATCAAAATAAGTTTTAAAAATTTGAGGATGAAGATCATCAAACAAAATTTTTCCGCCCAATAGTAAATACTTTTGATAAGCCCTTGTCGCTTGCTCAAATCTTTTACCCGTCTTATATTTTAATTGTTTCTCCAGCAGGTCAATCAGCTCAGAGTTAGACAACCCCTCCCACGAAGGATCAAAAATCTTTAAATTGTAGCTGTAGATCTTTGCATCAAATCCCTTTTTGAGAGCATCAATACCCAACATTACAGCTAAAGTACCACCGCCCTCAATAGAAAGCACGGTAGAAATTACATCCAAAAGATCTACTGACAGACCAAAATAGTTGTAAACAGCATGTAAACTGGTTGGACCACAGGTAATGTCATCGGGTTGAGTCAAAATATCTATAAATTGAATGGGCTTCATGAAATAACACTTTGACTTTTATACAATTAACTTAGAATAAAAATTGGCCATTTGACCTATTCAAATGAACGCATTTTTTTGTTTTGAACGGCTTCGCAAGGTGATTATTTTATATTTATATAACTTTGGCAAATAAATATTGACCATTCTTTAAATATGCAACTATTTTACGAACCTGACATTCTTACCAACCAAGGGGTTCTAAGTCCAGAAGAGTCCAGTCATTGTGTAAAAGTTCTACGACACAAGGCAGGTGACACTTTACATATTCTTGATGGAAAAGGTAATCTCTTTGAAGCACTTCTTCAAGAGGCATCACATAAAAAATGCAAGGTGAAAATTGTTTCTACCCAAAACGAGCCACAACCTTCTCCGATTTGTCATATTGCAGTAGCACCCACCAAAAGCAATGACCGTACAGAGTGGTTTATTGAAAAAGCAACAGAGATTGGGATAGAGATGATTACCCCCATATTTAGCAAAAACTCTGAGCGAAAGGTAGTTAAACCCGAACGTTTAGAGAAGGTAATCACTTCTGCCGTAAAACAATCTGTAAGTCTATGGCGCCCGCAACTGAATGAAGCGATGCGCTTTTCTGATTTTGTGCAACAAGCGTTTGATGGTGACAAATTCATAGCACATTGCTTGAAAGAAGAAGAGCAACATCTGCAAGACGCATGTACCAAAGGCAAAAACACATTGGTACTAATTGGTCCTGAAGGAGATTTTACAACTGAAGAGGTTGAATTGGCACTTCAAAATGGATTCTACCCTATTTCGTTGGGGAAAAAGAGATTGCGCACCGAAACAGCTGCTTTGATGGCTTGCTGCATCGTTGGATTGAAAAACCATTAAAGATAATCGCTGAGTGTTTTCTTTTGGAAGTAATTTTTAATTTCAAGGGATATTCGAGTAGAGATATCTCCTAAGATACATTTATCAAAAGGGCAAACTGCCTTTCCGCCTGGGCAGATATCTACATCCAGCTTACCTTCTATGGCTTCATAAATATCTAAAAGAGAAATTTCTTTTGCCGATTTCTTTAAAGTGAATCCACCGTTAGGTCCACGGTTTGAAGATACAAAGCCTTCTTTAGCTAAACGCTGCATGATTTTAGCAACATGGTGACGAGAACTGCAAATCTTCTCAGCTATCTGTCCAACATTTAAAACTTCTTGACTTTTAGCGATCAATACCATACTGTGAAGTCCGATGGATGCTGCTTCAGACAGAGCGACAATACTTGCCATACTTATTACTTAATTTGGGAAAAAGTTTACCAAAGATAGAGGTTTGTTTTATATCTGCAAAGTTATGGTTATTTACTCTTTCTTTTGTTTCAGAAGCTCTTCCAACTTAAACATCTCATCTCGATATTGTGCTGCAGAGATAAAATCCAACTCTTTAGATGCTTTTTCCATCGCTTTTTTACTTCCCTGAATGGCTTTCTGAAGTGATTTTGCATCCATATATGCCACCACAGGATCTGCAGCTACATCAGCAGATTCTGGTTCAACATAGGCTGATGCCATTAAGCTTTCGATTTTTGCACCAGGAATAACAGATCCTTTTTGGCGCACCGCTTGATGTGGAGTTATGTTGTGGGCTTCATTATACGCCAATTGTTTCTCTCGACGGTAGTTGGTGGCATCAATAGTCTCTTGCATGGACTTGGTAATCTTATCTGCAAACATAATTACCCGACCATTTAAATTACGTGCTGATCTACCTGCCGTCTGTGTAAGCGAACGTGCAGAACGTAAAAAGCCCTCTTTATCTGCATCTAAAATAACTACCAGCGAAACTTCTGGAAGATCTAATCCCTCGCGAAGAAGATTCACACCAACAATTACATCAAACAAACCTTCACGCAATCCCTCCATAATTTTCACACGTTCAATGGTGTCCACATCTGAGTGGATATACTCACATCTAATGCCCATTCGGGTAAGATAGGAGGAAAGTTCTTCTGCCATTCGTTTGGTCAGGGTAGTCACCAATACCCGTTCTCCTTTAGGAACCCGAATCTGAATTTCATTGATCAACTCATCAATTTGATTCAACGAGGGTCGAACTTCTATCTCAGGATCGGGCAAGCCTGTGGGACGTATTACTTGCTCCACAATGATTCCTTCGCTTTGCTGTATCTCATAATCGGCAGGCGTGGCGCTTACATAGATGACATTATTTACAAGTGCCTCAAACTCTTCAAACTTAAGCGGCCGATTGTCCATGGCAGCTGGCAATCGAAATCCATACTCCACTAGGTTCTTTTTTCGACTATAATCACCTCCGTACATGGCTCTTACTTGAGGGAGCGTAACATGGCTTTCATCCACCACCATTAAGAAATCCTTTGGAAAGTAGTCTAAAAGACAGAAAGGTCGTGTGCCAGGGAGTCTGCCATCAAAATAACGGCTGTAGTTTTCAATTCCAGAACAATAGCCCAATTCACGAATCATCTCCAAATCATAATTCACACGTTCTTCCAATCGTTTTGCTTCCAAACGCTTTCCGATATCGCGCATGTATTCCAAGTGAATGGTTAAATCGTCCTGAATTTCTTTTATAGCATCATGAATCCGATCTTTAGAGGTGATAAAAATATTGGCAGGATAGATTAAAAACCGATCGTAACTTTCTATAATGCTATTATTTAAAGGGTCGAAGGTTTGAATAGACTCAATCTCATCCCCCCAAAAAATAATGCGACATGCTTCATCCGAATAAGCTAAAAAGACATCTACAGTATCCCCTTTTACACGAAAATTCCCACGATCAAACTCTACTTCGTTTCGAGAATACAAACTATCCACCAAACTTCTTAAAAACTGATTACGACCGACATTGGAACCTTTTTTTACTTCAACTACGTTGGCATGAAAATCTTCCGGATTACCAATACCATAGATACAAGAGACAGATGAAACCACTATAACATCCTGACGACCCGACAAAAGTGCAGAGGTGGTGCTCAGTCGAAGTTTTTCAATTTCATCGTTGATGGCCAGATCTTTTTCAATATAGGTGTTGGTAACAGGGAGGTATGCTTCTGGTTGGTAATAATCGTAATAAGAGACGAAGTACTCAACTTTGTTGTTGGGAAAGAAGTGTTTAAACTCTCCATAAAGCTGAGCTGCCAATGTTTTGTTATGGCTTAAAACTAAGGTCGGTCTATCCAACTGCTGAATGACGTTGGCTACAGTAAATGTTTTTCCAGAGCCCGTAACTCCCAAAAGTGTTTGTGCTTTGCTCCCACTCGAAAACCCATCCAAGAGCTGCTTTATTGCTTCTGGCTGATCTCCTGTAGGCTTAAAATCCGATGTCAATTCAAAATTCATAATTTTCCCTAATCTTCATTACACCGTAAAAACGGATTAATGCGTCACTTGGTTCAAACATAATGCCACACAAAATCTGTGGTAATTAAGAGGACAAACGTACTATAAATTAAGAGAACCATTTCTCAAAAACGACTATTAACAATCCACAATAGTCATTTTTGACACTATTAAATTGAATGGTCTCCATCAACTTTACTTCCAACACATTAACATAACAAGTAAATTATTAAAACTTTTTTTAACCTTCTACTGAAAAAGCTCATGAAATCTCAAACAAGAATTAAAGTAAAAAAAGCATCTCAGTAAAACCAACCATTTCAGCAAGAAATAGGATCTATTCCTTAATAATCAGATTGACATTAGTTCAAAAATGTTCTATATTTAGTCTGTGGATAAAAAATCAACTTCGCACAGTCCTAACAAAATGCCCAAATCCATTTTATAATAACAACTCCTACATGAAGTTAAGGTTTGTTAATTGAATTTTAAAGGCATATAATTTGTCGGTTATATGAAAAACCTTTAAAATATAGACGATATGAAAAATAGAAAACAACTTATTACGATTTTTGCAGTTTCTGTGTTGAGTGCATTTATTGGGGTTTTTATTTTCTCCAAAATTAATGGTCCCACCATTCAAAGAGTGGAAGTGCCTGTTGAAGTAGTTCCTTCTGCACATTACACCTCACTCTCATCAAATTCAAGCGGTGGATATCCTGATCTAACTCTGGCAGCGGAAAGCTCGATTCATAGAGTTGTTCACGTTCGAACCAAAGGTTTGGCCTCCTCGTCAAATCCATATGCAGGAAACCCTTTGTTCGAATTCTTTTTCGGTCCCAGAGGCTTTCAACCCGGACCACAACAGCAACAACCCGTTATGGGAGCGGGTTCGGGCGTAATTATTACTGCTGATGGATATATTGTTACCAATAATCATGTCATTGATAATGCCAATGAGATTGAAGTAACATTAAATGATAAACGCACCTATAAAGCTGTAGTAGTAGGTGCAGACCCGACCACCGATATCGCTTTATTAAAAGTGGATGCTTCCGACCTCCCATTTATGGCGTATGGAAATTCCGATGACTTAAAAATAGGCGAATGGGTTTTGGCAGTGGGTAATCCATTTAACCTTACCTCTACAGTAACAGCAGGTATTGTAAGCGCCAAATCAAGAAGCATTTCAATTTTGGGTCAAATGAGTATTGAAGCGTTCATTCAAACCGATGCAGCTGTGAATCCTGGTAACAGTGGGGGGGCATTGGTAGATGTTTCAGGCAATCTCGTGGGCATAAATACTGCCATCGCTTCACAAACAGGTTCATACAGCGGTTATTCATTTGCAGTTCCAGTAAGTATCGTTAAAAAAGTAGTTGCAGATCTCTTGGAGTTTGGTGAAGTTCAAAGAGGGCTTATTGGCGTAAACATTCGTGAGATTGACAATCAATTGGCCGAGGAGAAAAATCTAAACGTAACCAAAGGAGTTTATGTAGTTGA
>Ga0079223_10001546_pt1 | contig 13757 bp, 12 predicted proteins | sample Stecom2011_FD_75072 | JGI IMG/M metagenome (GOLD analysis project Ga0079223, IMG submission 75072) | Agricultural soil microbial communities from Utah to study Nitrogen management - Steer compost 2011 | ecosystem: Environmental > Terrestrial > Soil > Agricultural land | place: USA: Utah... | reverse complement strand
TTCCGTATATTCTTATGCATACGCGCGGTACTCCGCAAACGATGAATTCAAAAGCAGTGTATAAGGATTTGGTCGGTGAAATCGTTTTTGAGCTTAGTGCAAAAGTCAATGCGCTTCGCGAATTGGGTGTTGCCGATATTATTATTGATCCGGGGTTTGGATTTGCAAAAACTGCTGAGCAAAATTTCGAATTGTTGAAACGACTCGAGGAGCTCACCATTTTCAACGCGCCCATTCTTGTAGGTATATCCCGAAAATCAATGATTTGGAGAACTCTTGGTATCACTCCCGATGAAGCGCTGAACGGAACGACGGCAATAAACATCTTGGCGCTGCAAAATGGTGGAAATATATTACGTGTTCATGACGTAAAACCTGCCCGGGAAGTAATAAAACTTTATGAAACGTATAGAGACGCTTGAACAAATGAATTCGAACTACAAGACGAATTTGGATAGTCTTAACGGTAAGTTGGTTTTTCATCGTATCGTTTCATTAACCTTAACTATTTCTTAAATCATCCTTTTCGTTAAAATCGTATTTTTGCACAAACCGAAAGTATGAAGGAAAGAAAAGATTGGCCGGTAATCGTAATTGGTGGTGGCCCGTGTGGAATTGCAGCTGCTGCCGAGCTGAAGAAAAAAGGCATTGAAAGTTTAATTATAGAAAAAGGTGCAGTAACCGAATCGATAAGGCAGTACCCAAAGCGTATGACCTTTTTTAGCACTGCCGAGAATATAGAAATCGCGGGTATCCCATTTCCCACCAGCAATGTAAAAGCCAATCGTAACGAAGCTTTACAGTATTATCGAAAAGTAGCTCAATACTTCGACCTTAAGTTTCAACTCAATACCGGAGTCGAAAAAATCGAGAGATTCGAGGATGTATTTACCGTTTTCACAAGTAAAGGAAACTTCACTTCGCGCTACGTGGTTGTTGCAACCGGATATTTTGACAAACCGCGATTATTGAATATTCCCGGTGAAGACTTGCCCGGCGTAAGTAGTTATTATAAAGAACCTTACGCTCACTCCTTTCAAAAAGTAGTAATCGTTGGCGGTGGCAATAGCGCCATAGAAGCTGCGCTCGAGCTTTACCGGCACAATGTGGATGTGACCATGGTAGTGCGCGGCCCCGATTTAAAACCAACAGCCAAATACTGGTTGGTTCCCGATATTCAAAACCGAATTAAGGAAGGAAAAATCAAAGTGATTTTTAATTCCGAAGCCAAAGAGATTCGCGAAGGCGAAATTGATATTACCCTTTCCAATGGTGATATTCAAACGCTCCCCGCCGATTTCATTTATATGCTGGTGGGCTATCTTCCCGATGCCGGTTTTCTTAAAGCCTGCGGTTTGAATCCAAATCCCGAGAGCCTGTTATTAGATTTTGACGAAACGACTTACGAATCTGAAACCGAAGATTTATATCTATGCGGCACAATTTTAGCCGGCATTCACACCGAAAAAGTTTTTATTGAAAACGGGCGTGAGCATGCCAAAGCCATTGCAATCGCTGTAGCTGAAAAAATGGAAAGTGTATTGAATGATTGAAGCATTCTTCACTGAATTTGAAGAGAGTAGTCCCGAGAGCGTTTCACTTCGTACGCTTTCGCGAAATGAAATATTGATAGCAACCGGACATCGCGAAACCCACTCCTATCTTGTTTTGTCGGGAGCGCTACGAGTAGTTTATCAAAGCGAATCTCAATCTCAAGTTATTCGCTTTGGATACCGCGGGTCATTTCTCACATCACTTCCCGCATTTTTTGATCAATCGCCTTCGCTATTTGATATAATCGCGATTCGAAAAACGCAAATTAAGTGTTTTGAAAAACAAGCATTGTTTCGATTTGCGGAAAGCTCGAGCTATTACCAAAAAGTATATCTAAATATCCTTCAGGATCTTATTAAACAACAAGTTGAACGGGAAATAGATATATTAACTCCTTTGCCCCACGACCGATACATACGCGTACTTGAACGAAGTCCCGAACTTTTTAAAGAAGTTCCGGCAGTGCATATTGCCAATTATCTACGCATGACACCCGAGCACTTGAGCCGCATTCGAAAATCTTGATTGGGATCAAGGTATAGTCCGATCCGTTTTTAGAAATTTGTTTAAACAAAACATCGGGACACATGCTTCAAAAGGAGATTATCAACGAATTAGAAAAAAGAATCACCAAAATTCGATCTTGGGCAGAATCTTTAAAGCAAAAGCCCGAATCAGAACTAAGAGCGCAACCGGCCGAGAAGAGTTGGAGTGCGCTGGAATGTATCGATCACTTAAACAGATACAATGATTTTTATATTCCGGTTTTCCGAAGAGCAATCGAAAATTCTAAACTAAAAACCTCGGAAAACTACAAGCCGGGCTGGCTGGGAAAAAAATTGGCCGAAGACATGCTTCCGAAAGATGGAAGGATAAAGTCAACTATGAAAACGTTTAAATCAAAAAACCCTTCGCTTGATGGGATTGACGCCAATGCATTGGAAAAATTTATCGCCTATCAATCAGATTTTATTTCCATCCTTCAAAAGTGTAAGTCTATAAATTTAGGTGGTAATAGGGTAAGCACGACTATTCCTATGTTAAAATTAAAATTTGGCGATGCTTTGCGATTTGTGGTTTACCATCAGGTTCGCCATGTTGAACAAGCTCAAAGGGCAATAAACAAGCACTTACAAACACCCTAATATGTAGAGCTTAAGGTGCATATCTAAAAGACTTATTCTTATTTCATAAAAAAAGCCGTTTTAATCTTTCGACTAAAACGGCTTAAGGGTGTGCCCAGGACTGGACTCGAACCAGCATGAGCTTAAGCTCACTACCCCCTCAAGGTAGCGTGTCTACCAATTTCACCACCTGGGCATTTCGGGTGCAAAAATAGTCATTTTAAACTATTATAAAACCCTATTTCAAAAATAAACAGTTTTGACTAAACTTTATGGGAGGCAATTGGTTTGAACCGTAGTGATATGATAAGTAATTAAAAAAAACATCCGTTTTAATGAATCCTTATTTATCTTTGAGTAGTCTAAAACCAAAATTTTGAATGATGCAACATAAACCAAAAGAGCAAGGGACTACAGCGCTATTCAAGAATCCTATCCTGGAAAAGCTGGCACGGACACATATTTCGATTCCCTTAATAATTTATTTCGTCGGTTCAGCTACCTTACTGTACATAAATTATACACGTGAATACACCACTGTGTGGGGCGGTATAGGGATATTTTTTGTAGGATTAATTTTTTGGACATGGTTTGAATACTTTATGCATAAACGAATCTTTCATATGTTGCCTACCAATAAGTACAAAAAGCGTATCCAGTATATGTTTCATGGAGTACATCACGAATTTCCACGCGACAAATCACGACTTGCTATGCCTCCCGCAGCGTCTATCCTTATTCTCACCGTTTTATTTTTTGTTTTTAAACTTATAATAGGCAATTACACTTATACATTTTTGCCCGGATTTGTAATGGGTTATTCGCTCTATCTTTTTGTACATTATTCGATTCATGCATTTAAACCTCCTAAAAACCGGTTGAATACACTTTGGATATTTCACAGTATTCACCATTACAAAGACGACACTGTGGCTTACGGCGTATCGAGCCCGTTATGGGATTATATTTTTAGAACCATGCCCGAAAACACGTATAAGAAGAATCGGGAAGGTAAGCGTCATATAGATCAATCGCGCGAAGGTCAGCCCGTATAGGTCGGAATTAACCAACTGTAATTCAACTCGAAGGGACAACAAAATGTCCCTTTTTTATCTTACAAGTGTGTTATTTACTCTCAGATAAGGCTTGTAGATAGGTTGGCCGGGTTTTTCATCATTCACCCAGGTTTTATTGAAATTGGCAAAGTCATTCCTCGACTGTTCGATAACCACGTACGGACTATTACTTGATTTCACCCAAGCACCTTGCGGCCACCAGGGAATGTTTTTAAAAATATAATTCCCGTTGTTCATAAGCCAAATTGCCGGACTGGTTTTGCTGCCGGTTTGTAAAAACAATCCGTCGACATTCACGATACTACCATTGCTACGAAAAACAAGTGCGCCATTGGTCGGCACGTGCTCTAGGTGGAAATTTTCAATGGAGAAAAATTTCGCGGTTGTGCATTTCGAGGCATCAAAAAATACTGCGTGCTCATTTTCCCATCCTTCAGATATACAATCGAGTAAGCGGACGCCTGTACTTTGCAAGATTTTGAAAGAAGTCCCGGTGCATCCCTTTTTGTTGTAAACGCGACTGCTCTGCACCACGGAGTGATTGCACTGAGAATTATTAAAACTCGTGCCCGGCCATTCTTTTTCGCCGGTTTCACTATTTACTGCCGACCGCAATACAATTCCATCGTGCCCAACATTTGTTACCAATATATTTTCTACCGTAGACATGAGGCAAAACACCAAATCGATCGCAGCAGTAGATTGCCCGATAAATTCAATATTTCGAATGACCGTGTTAAAGCTCGAGCCAATGAATATTCCGCGGCTACCACCTTGAATCTTGCCAAAATTCTCAATCAAAAACCGGGTTTTATTCCAGATCATAGCTTGAGATTGATCCTTGGGAATACTTCTAAACACCTCCACTCCCGCTTTAGCTTTCAGGTTCGCTCCCTGCCCATTTATAACTACGAGGCCACCGGTTCTGGGAAGTTCCAAACTTTTAGAAATAATATAATCGCCCGGTTCAAAGTTTATTTTCTTAACTTTCTTCATTTGCGCTATTTCGCTAAAGCGCAGGTAGACGTCGTCTCCCCTTTTGATTAAAATCTCATTGAGATCATCTTCGGGAGCAATTGTGATGATTTCCTCCTGCGTATTATTGACAGAAGGTTCTGTTTGTGCATCTTTGCGGACAACCGAACTTGAGCAGCCGACCAAGACCATTAATAAAAACGAAGTGTAAAAAGTAATCTTACGATATATCATGAGTGATTTTTTTAAAGACCTAAAAGTCATAGAACTCGCCGGAGTTCTTGCCGGACCAAGTGTAGGCATGTTTTTTTCCGAACTCGGTGCCCGGGTTGTAAAAGTAGAAAATAAAAATGTGGGTGGTGATGCAACCCGGAACTGGAGATTACAAGGCGAAACCGAAGAAGGATCTTCAGCCTACTTTTCATCGATTAATTACAAAAAGGAGTATTTGTTTTTAGACCTTACGAAATCCGAAGATCGTCAAAAAATATACGATGAACTTACCGATACCGATATCATTATTTCCAATTACTCAGATCGGGTTGCCACAAAACTCGGTATGACATATCCGGAACTTTCAAAAATAAACAGTCAAATCATTTTCTTGCAATTAGACGGTTTCACCGATTCACGCAGGCTTGCATACGATGTGGTTTTGCAGGCCGAAACAGGTTGGATCTCAATGACCGGTCATCCCGAAAATCCTTCAAAAATGCCGGTAGCACTAATCGATGTTTTGGCCGGACATCAATTAAAACAAGGTGCCTTACTCGCCTTGATCCATCGAATGAAAACCGGCGAAGGATCGAAAGTAACTTGTAATCTCGAACAAGCCTCGCTCGCAGCACTTGCAAATCAGGCAAGTAACTTCCTTATGAACGATGCAGTTGCCCGGCCAATCGGAACGCTACACCCGAATATTGCGCCCTATGGCGATTGGTTTACGACTTTGGATGGTCAAAGGATTGTACTTGCCGTGGGAAGTGAAAAGCAATTTGAAAATTTAAACAATATTCTGGGTTTGAACCTACATACCAATCCCTTATTTAACTCAAACACCAATAGATTACACAATAGAGCCAAGCTGCAAAAAGGGCTAAGTCAAAGCATAGAGAAGTTTAATTATAATGACTTATCTTTAAAACTCGATGAGTTGGGCGTGCCTTTCGGCGAAATAAAAACCCTGGATCGCGTGATGGAATCAAAAGCCGCAAAAGAAATGATATTGACAGAAATGCAAGACGGAAGAGAAACAAAAAGACTGAGCGGAAACGCTTTCAGATCTCACTTTTTAGAGACTTAGATATTTCTCTATTAATGAGATGAATAAGTCTATCGCGAACCTTGTCATCTATTTGCATGGCAAATTTTACAAACCTTCCGTTGTAAGTAAATCCAATTTTCTCGCCACCGAGCACCCACCAAGCGTTTTCATAATTATAAGCAAGCGATGTTTTCTTCAACTCAATAGGTTTTAAATCAACGATTTGCCTTAGGTTATACGGCTTCGATTTGCCGTAAGTGAAGAAGCTCTTTTTAAGCCACATCACATCGTCTTGAATTTGGATTAGCTCATTTCCACCCCTTCGGTATAAAAACACCCGAACTACACGCCATAAATAGTATGCCCAAAAGATCAGGAAAATGAACAAGATCATCTTCAAATCCCTATCCTCGGCTTTAATATGTTCATTGATCACTACGCCACCACAAAAAATCCATGCCAGAACCCACCCCAAAATGAGCGACTCTTTCCAACGCTCAATTTTACCGAGGATAATAATTTGCAGCCTGCCATCCTCCTGAGCATAGCTTACTTTTTCACTCAATAATTTAACAGCCATTATATCACCGTTTCTTTTTCTGGATGCAACACCCGGTTATAAAGATCAAGATACATGGGCAAGATTTGTTTTATATCAAAATCGGCTGCCCTAGCCCTAGCATTGATACTAAACTGCTGAAGTGTCTTATCGTCTTTGAGGATTTTTAGCGCGTTTTTTGCCATATCATCTATGTCACCCACATCGCTTAGGTAACCCGTAACCCCTGCAGTATTCACTTCGGGAAGGCCTCCTGTATTTGTTGATATCACGGGGACTCCGGATGCCATAGCTTCTAATGCTGCAAGCCCAAAACTCTCAGCCTCCGAAGGCAATAGGAAAAGGTCAGAAATGGCCAATACCTCTTCCGGATTTTTGAGTTTACCCAATATACTCGTGTGTTTGCACGTACCTAGCTTTCTGCAAAGCTGCTCTACACGATACCGATCCGGTCCATCACCCACAAGAATGAGTTTTGCAGGAATTTGTTCGAGTATTTTCTGAAAAACTTTTACAACGTCCTCCACCCTTTTTACCGGTCTAAAATTACTGATATGCGTGACTATCCGCTCTCCATTTGGCGCGTACTCCAATTTAAAATCCTTTTCAGGTTTCAATAAATAATGTTCGGGACAAATAAAGTTTGGTATTACCTCAATCTCTCGAGTCATTTCAAAATGGCGATATGTATCCGCTTTTAAACTTTCAGAAACTGCAGTAACCGCATTGCTCTTATTCATGGCAAATGTAATAGCCGGTGCAAAGGATGGATCCTTACCAACTAATGTAATATCCGTACCGTGAAGTGTTGTAATAAACGGAATATGAATACCTTGAGTGGCGAGAATTTGTTGAGCCATATATGCGGCCGACGCATGCGGAATGGCGTAATGTACATGGAGTAAATCGAGTTTTTCGAACTTTACAACATCCACTAATTTACTAGCTAAAACCGTTTCGTACGGTGGATAGTCAAATAAGGGATAGTCTGAAACATTTACCTCGTGATAAAATAAGTTTTTGGTAAATGAACCCAACCGTACCGGCTGGTTATATGTAACAAAGTGAACTTCGTGTCCCATTTCAGCCAGCGCTTTTCCAAGCTCTGTGGCCACTACACCGCTTCCACCAAAAGTAGGATACAGTACAATTCCGATTTTCATATTTTAAAATTATTCTCGCAAAGATAATGGATAGGATTGAGTAGTTGATATTCTCGCCAATGTTTGCACTATTTTAAGATCGAAGAATGCTTTCTATCCATTCGTTATCAAACACGGCATTCGTAAATATCAATTTTATAATTAATCTCAAACGGAACTAAACTGCCAAACCCCAGAATACTGACGCCATACATCCATCCTATTAACCACTCCTCATTCTTTATTTCAATTATAATTGGTTTTCTATCTTTAGTCATTTTCATTTTATACTTTTCAAAAAAATTACAAACCAATATGGCTACGCTTCGCATTCAGAACTTATCTAAAACATACCCAAACGGGGTAAAGGCATTAAATGATGTATCGCTTGAGATTTCAAACGGAATGTATGGCCTGCTCGGTCCCAACGGCGCGGGAAAATCGAGTTTGATGCGAACCCTCGCCACCTTGCAAGAGGCCGATACGGGGTCGGCATTTTTAAATGATATTGATATTCTTAACCAACCTACGGAACTGCGAAAAGTACTGGGATACTTGCCCCAAGAATTTGGGGTATACCCGCGCATTACCGCCGAGCAACTTTTAGACCATGTAGCTATTCTTAAAGGTGTTGCGAACAAAAAAGAACGAAAAGAATTGGTGGGATTTCTTCTCCAAAAAGTGAACCTGTACGACAAGCGGAGTAAAAGTGTAAAGGGATTTTCGGGAGGAATGAAGCAGCGTGTGGGAATCGCTCAGGCACTGATTGGAAACCCGGAATTGATAATTGTAGATGAGCCTACCGCCGGACTGGATCCCGGTGAGCGCAACCGATTTCACAACTTACTCGCCGATGTTGGCGAAAACGTGATCGTAATACTTTCCACACATATTGTTGACGACGTAAGAGAACTCTGTTCGAATATGGCCATTATGAACGATGGAGAAATTGTATACGCAGGTACACCGGTAGCCGTTCTCGACGAATTAAAAGGAAAAGTGTGGGCGAAAACCATTACCAGAGATGAAGTGGATACTTATAAATCTATGCACCATGTCATTTCAGATAAAATGATAGCCGGTCGGCCGCAAATACATATTTTGAGTGACAACAATCCCGGCGACGGATTTACTCCAGTAGAGCCCAATCTTGAAGATGTTTTCTTTACAAAAACAAACCCTGCTGTTAAAGCTTAATACCAAAACCTATGTTTTTTGAATTCTTAAAACTTGAGTTACGGTCAGCTTTTCGCAGCCCGATGCTCTACATTTTTTTCTTTTTAAGCGCGCTTATGGCCTTTGGTGCCGTATCAAGCGATAATATAAGCATTGGCGGATCTATTGGAAATGTTTATCGAAACTCGCCTTTTACACTCACTACTTTTATTCTTATTCTCGGGATATTTGCGATTATCTATGCGGCAGCTTTTTTCAACAATGCCGCACTACGCGATCACAATAATCGGTTTAACGAAATTATGTTTCATTTGCCCATACGCAAATCGGGATATTTCTTTGGACGTTTTGTCGGAGCACTTATTCTCTCTAGTATTCCCCTGCTCGGCGTGTTTTTGGGCGCTTGGGTGGCAGCGATTATAGCTCCAATGGTTGGGTGGATTGAGCCCGATAGAATCGGACCGTTTTATTTCGAAACAATAGTCAACAATTACTTCATTTTTATCCTACCCAACATGTTTTTGGCGGGCTCGGTGATTTTCTTTCTTGCCCACAAATTCAAAAGTACCATCATTTCTTTTGTTGGCGCCCTTGCCATTATTGTTGCGTATTTCGCCTCGGGTACTTTATTGTCTGATATTGACAATGAAACAATTGCAGCTCTTACGGACATCTTTGCCATTGGTACTTATAGCGTCTATACCCAGTACTTTACACCTATAGAAAAAAACACGCTTAGTCCGGCTTTCGACGGTTTAATAATGAATAACCGATTAATTTGGTTGAGCGTTGGAATTGTTATTTCATTTATATCCTACCTATCCTTTTCCTTTAAGGAGAAACTTCGCTTCAAAAAGCGAAAGCAAAAAGCGGAGACTAAAGAAGAATTTCCCATTCCAAATGCTATTCCTGCTGTAAATCAAAACTTTGGCGAAGGCCTTGGCTGGAAACAGTTTAAGAGTTTTTATACAGCTAACCTTCTGAGTATCACCAAGAGTATTGTCTTTAAAATCGTTGCTATTTTCGGAATACTGTTACTGTTTATAAGTCTGTTGAACGGATACGAATACTTTGGTTTACAATCCTATCCCGTAACATATCGGGTTATGAGCGATATTAATGGATCGACTTCCCTTTTTATGCTTATCGTGATCGTGTTTTATAGCGGAGAATTGGTTTGGCGCGATCGCATAAACCATATCGAGGAAGTTATAAATTCCACTCCACACAATTCTCATGTAGCTGTCTTTGCTAAAGTAGGCTCGTTGGTAACCATTGCGATATTGCTTCAATTTGTTTTTATCGCGATGGGTATTTTATCACAAATTTTAAGAGGGTATACCCATATCGAGTTAGATGTATATCTCATTGATTTCTTTGTAGATGCGCTGCCCGGATATTTTATTCTCGCAGCTATTTTTGTACTTATACAAACCTTAGTTAGCAATAGATATATAGGCTACTTTCTTGGAATTATTGTATTGTTTGTATGGTCGCTTGTGCTCAATATGCTCGAGTGGTCATCAAATATGCTTAACCCCGGAAGTACTCCCGGAATATTTTATTCGGATATGAGCGGATTCGGTCCGGGTATGAAGGGCACTCTCTGGTTTGACTTATACTGGATCATTACGGGAATAATCTTTATCTACATAGCCGGTTTGTTTTGGCCGCGAAGTGTGTTGAGCGGCTTGCGCGAAAAACTAAGCGTGGCAAGAGCCAATTTTAACGGGATTACCCGATCGGCATTTTTATTCCTCGCAGCCGCATGGATAATTGTAGCAGGTTATGTGTTTTACAACACACAAATATTAAATGAATACAAAAGTCAGGACGAACGCGAGCAAATAGCGATTTCATACGAAAAAACGTATAAAAAATACGAAGACCAACTTCTTCCGGTTCTAACCGATATAAATTACTTTATCGATATATTTCCTTCATTGCGAAATGTATATGTAAAAGCGGATGCACGGTTTGAAAACAAAGGAGATGTTCCTATCGATTCCTTGTTTTTTAATCTGGATCAAAGTTGGAATCCGAAACTCACCATTCCCGGCAGTGAACTTGTGCTCGATGATAGGATTCTTGAGTTTCAAATTTACAAACTGGATAAACCACTCTTGCCGGGCGAGACTATCGACCTGAAAATAGAAACATCCTATATTACCAAAGGCTTTCAAAACTCTATGGGCAACACGAGTATCTTGAAAAACGGCACATTTTTAAATAATATGGAAATACTTCCGTCAATGGGTTACGTGTCGGGAGTAGAGATAAGCAGTAAAAACGATCGCAAAAAATTCGGCTTACCGCCAAAAGACAGAATGCCCGAGCTGGAAGCAAATTGTACCGATAAGTGCATGAAAAATTATCTCAGCGATGGACTATCCGATTGGGTAAATGTAGAAACCGTTATTTCTACATCTAGCGATCAAATAGCTGTCGCTCCGGGATCGCTCGTAAAGGAATGGACAGAAGGTGATCGTAAGTATTTTAAATACAAAGTAGATCATCCTTCGCAAAACTTTTACAGCTTTATGTCGGCACGATACGAAGTGGCTCGGGAAAAACACAACGATATTGATATTGAAATTTATTATGATGCCAAGCACAGTGTAAACATTCCATTAATGATTGATGCGGTGCGAAAGTCGCTTGAGTATTATGAGAAACATTTCGGTCCCTATTACCACAAGCAGGCTCGCATTCTCGAATTTCCGCGATTCAGCAATTTTGCACAAGCATATCCGGGTACAATGCCATACTCTGAAAGCTTTGGGTTTATTACAAATTTGGAAGATGAAGGCGGCAATAATGTCGTAGATGCGGTAATAGCGCATGAAATGGCGCACCAATGGTGGGCACATCAGGAAATCCCGGCTCTAATGCAGGGTGCAACCATGCTTACAGAGAGCTTTTCAGAGTATTCCAGTCTTATGGTTATGAAAAACCAAAATAAGGGCGATGACGTGAAAATGAAAAATTTCTTGAAGTACGATTTCAACAGATATCTAAGAGGACGCTCATCAGAGACAGAAAAAGAATTGCCTTTATACAAGGTAGAAAACCAAACCTACATCCATTACGGAAAAGGAAGTGTAATTCTCTACGCTTTACAAGATTACATTGGCGAAGACAGTGTTAACGCAGCCTTGCGCAGTTTTCTAAACGAATACGCTTATGCCGAGCCGCCCTACCCTACTTCGCTCGATTTCCTCGAGCATCTCGAGCCGCGTGTACCGGATAGTTTGAAGTACTTAATTACCGACTGGTTTAAAGAAATCACCCTTTACGATTTCCGACTTAAATCTGCTACCGGAAAAAAACGCGACGACGGCAGGTATGATATCCAGTTTGATATCGAGTCGTATAAATACTATGCGGATTCGATTGGAAATGAAACGCCGCAACCCTTGAACGAATGGGTTGATATTGGTTTCTATTCAGATGCGGCGAGCGAGAAGCTCAAAGACTGGAAGCGGGTGAATATTACACAAGAGCAATCTGTCTTTTCTCTTATTGCAGACAGTCTTCCGGCAAAAGCGGCAATAGACCCGCGACGCATGTTGATAGAACGCGTGATAACAGATAACGAGAAGACAATCGAGTTGAAGGAATAGCTTATCGCGGAATATGCTTATTAAAAAACCGGGCTAACGTCTCTCGAAATACCGGAAATCCATTCAAATTTCCGTGACCACCACCCGGGATGGTCAACATTTCGGCTTCAGTATGGTCCTTAAGCGACTTGTAGAGTCTCAACCCAGATTGATACTGAACGATTTTGTCCTTGGTTCCGTGTGCTATTAAAATAGGTGATTTAGCCATTGTAAGATGCAGGTCGTTTCGAAAAGTATATCGCAAGAATAATTTTACAGGAATAATTCTACTGTGGTGCATAGCCACTTCTATCAGATTATTGAAAGGAGTTTCCAGCACAATCGCAGCCGGGTTTGTGCGCGCAGCCAGCCAAGATGCCATAGCTGTTCCCAGTGACCTGCCATAAATGCAGATTTTATCATCGGGATACAGCTCCTTAACCTTTTTATAGCAGAGCATTGCATCACTATACAGCGTTTCTTCAGATCTCTTTCCGCGGCTTTTTCCATAGCCGCGATAATCGGGGAGAAAGATATCAAACCCAAATGACGTAAGTTCTTCTGCTATAGCTCCCCAACGATGGATATCCCCGGTGTTTCCATGAAAATAAAGTATTATACCACGTGGATTCCTAACTTTTATGTGAATGGCATGAATCTTGCCATTTTCAATGCCATCGAGGAAATACTCCGTAAATTCGGAGCCTAATAAGATAGGGGCGTTGCCGCGCTTTTTCACCCAAGGCACAAATATAATTCGCTCTTGAAAGAAATAATAAAAAGCGCATAGCGCAAGATAAAGAAGGACAACACCTAATACGATATATGTAACACTATTCATCTGCTTTTACAAGTGGGCGAATTTAAACCGAATAATAACACTTTTATAGAACATTAATATATGAATAATACAATTGCTAAAGCATTAGAAAACGCCATGACCTACGAAGCGTACATGGATAAGTTTGAAAATTTGGTTAAAACCAATGGCACAACAGGTGCCGATCAAAGTGAGTTGCTCGTAAATTTCACCAAACTAAATTACCGACGGATGACGCGTTTAAACAAAACCGTCATACCATCTGACGAATTAATAGCTAGTATTTCCGCAATCCCATTCAAAATGAAATGGATAATTATCTCAGAGGCATGGTGTGGAGATGCGGCTCAAAACATTCCTTACATCGCACAACTCGCGAAGGCAGTAAACAATGTGGATTTAAAAATTGTTTTACGAGATGAAAACATAGAACTTATGGATCAGTATCTTACAAATGGTGGTCGC
>Ga0079223_10001545_pt1 | contig 13762 bp, 15 predicted proteins | sample Stecom2011_FD_75072 | JGI IMG/M metagenome (GOLD analysis project Ga0079223, IMG submission 75072) | Agricultural soil microbial communities from Utah to study Nitrogen management - Steer compost 2011 | ecosystem: Environmental > Terrestrial > Soil > Agricultural land | place: USA: Utah... | reverse complement strand
CACCCCGCTGCTGGCGGCCGCCCGAGCGCGCGGTCTCACCGCCCTCGACGGGCTGTCGATGTTGGTGTGGCAGGGAGCCGAGTCGCTGCGGCAGTGGACCGGAGCGGAGCCGCCCGTCGGCGCGATGCGCGCGGCCGTGGGCGCCTGAGGGGGACCGCCGTAGGCGTCGCCGACGGGGTTACACTCGCGCCGGTGCGGCTCGCTGTCATCGCCGACGTACACGGCAACCTGCCGGCGCTCGAAGCGGTCCTCGACGACGTCTCCCGCCAGCACGTCGACAGGCTCGTCGTCAACGGCGACCTCGCGAACCGCGGCCCCGACACGGTAGCCGTGTTCGAGCGCACGGCCGCCGCGCTCCCCGGCGACGCGACCCTCGGCAACCACGACGACCTCATGCTCATGTGGTTCGGCCGCCGCGGCGACCGCTCCGAGCCGTGGTTCGACGACCCCTTCTGGGGCACGGTGGGCTGGTCGGCGGTGCGCCTCGAGGCCGCCGGCTTCATCGACGCGATCGAGCGCCTCCCGATGACCCTGACCGTGCACGAGGAGGGCACGCCGAAGCTGCTGATCTCCCACGGCAGCCCCCGCCACTACCGCGAGGGCTACGGCGCCGAGCTGTCGGCCGAGACGATCTCCGAGATCACGGAGGCGCACCCCGCCGACGTGCTCGTCGGCTCGCACACGCACCGGCCGTTCCTCACGTCCTGGGGGCGCTTCACGGTGATCAACACCGGCGCCGTGGGCGCGCCGTTCAACGGCGACCCCCGCGCCCACTACCTGATCCTGGAGCTCGCGGGCGGCGAGTGGGTGCCGGAGTTCCGGCGCGTGCCCTACGACGTCGGGGCCGCCCTCGAGCGTTTCGAGTCGAGCGGCATGCTCGCGGCCGGCGGCCTCTCGGCCCGCATCTTCCGCGAGGAGGTGCGCTACGCCCGCTCGTTCCTCGTGCCCTTCCTGATGTGGTGCGAGACCGACGGGCGCGAGCGCAGCGAGGCCGACTGGGAGGAGTTCCGGGAGCGGTTCGCTACCCGGTTCCGCCCGCCGCCGCGTTATGAAAAGGTGAGCTCGTCGCGCCTGCCCGAGGCGGCGGGCGAGCCCCGGTAGGCGCGGCGCGAAGCGGCGCGTCGCCGGCACTACCCCGATCGAACCCGATCAGCCGAAGGTGAGCGATGGAGGAAGGCAAGCAGCACTACGACGGCCGCCTGAGCGACAGGCGCGCGATGTGGCGCGGCATCCGCGGCCGCTGCCCGAACTGCGGCACGCCGATGTTCAAGAGCCTCTGGGGCCTGCACGCGAAGTGCCGGGGCTGCGACGTGCGCTTCGAGCGCGACAACGGCGCCTGGCTCGGCGCCATGGTCATCGCCTACGCGTTCGCGATCGTCGCGATCGTCGTGGTCGGCGCCGTCACGATCGCCATGCACGGACTGTACCGGGGCCTGGAGCTCGTGCTCCTGGGCACCGGCGTCGTCGCCGTGGCGCTGGCCTACCGCCCGGTGAAGGGCTTCTGGGTGTGGAGCATGTGGGCCGCCGGCATCGTCACGACGGACGACGAGCACGGGCGCGACTTGCCAGCAGCAGCGCCGTGATGATCGTGAAGGCCGTCAGCGACAGCACCGGGATCGTGATGAACCCGAGCCACTCGATGTACTTCACCTCGCACGGCACCCCGCCGGCGCACACGCCCATGCCCCTGACGGCAGGCACGTTCTCGTAGAGCACGTGGTAAGCGGCCACGACTAGCCCCGCGATCGACAGGGGGAGCGTGTACGCGAAGCTCCGCTCGTCCTGGCGGTACGTCGCGACGCCCAGCAGCAGCACCAGCGGGTACATGAGGATGCGCTGGTACCAGCACAGCGGGCAGGGCACGAAGTGCCGCACCTCGCTGAAGTAGAGGCTGCCCAGCGTGGCGACGATCGACGTCAGCCACGCCGGGTAGAGGAGGGGTAGCCTCACCTGCCGAGGGCGGCGTCGACGGCGCTACGCACGTTGGCGAGGGTGGGGTTCGACACGAGCCGCCCGTCGACGAACACCGTGGGCGTGCCCTGGACGCCGAGGCTGCGCGCGAGCTGGATGTCGGCGTCGACGGCGCTCGCCGTCTGTGAGCCCTGGACGCAGCTCTCGAGGGCGGGCCGGTCGAGGCCGGGCACGAACTCCTCGGCCAGGTCGATCGCGCGCGCGACCGTGGTCAGCGTCGACTGCGCGCGCAGCAGCACGGGCTCGAGGACGCCGAAGCCGTCGCGGCCCTGGCGGTTCACGCACTCACCCAGGATCGCGAGCGTGCGGGACATGCCCTGCGGCGCGATCACGGGGAAGTTCGCGAAGTGGATCGCGAGGTCGCCGTTCGCGACGTACTCGCGCTTGAGCACCGACGTCACGGTCTCGGAGAACGTGGCGCAGTGGGGGCACAGGAAGTCGAAGAACACCAGCATCTTCACGGGGGCGTCGTCGCGCCCCACGATGGGCTGGCCCGAGTAATCGATCGTCGCCGCCGCGGGCTGCTCGGAGCCGCCGAGACGGGGGATGACGATGGCTGCCGCGAGGATCAGGACGACCACGGCGACCGTGGCGATGGTCATCGTGCGGGACTGGTTCATGGGCACAAGTCTACGCATGCGGCGGACTAGGATGAGCGCATGAGAGAGGGCGTCCCGAGCGCTTTCAGGGCGTTCCGCGTGCACGTCGACGAGGGCGGTGTCAGGCGGGGCGTCGAGGAGGTCCCCGTCGAGGTCCTGCCCGACCACGACGTCGTCGTGTGGGTGAAGTACTCCTCGCTGAACTACAAGGACGCTCTCTCCGCCAGCGGCAACCGCGGCGTGACCAAGGCCTACCCGCACACGCCCGGCATCGACGTCGCCGGCGAGGTCGCCCACAGCCGCGACCCGCGCTTCGCCGTGGGCGACTGCGTGATCTGCACCGGCCACGACCTGGGCATGGACACGCCGGGAGGCTTCGCCCAGTACGTCAGCGTGCCGGGCGACTGGCTCCTGCCGCCGCCCGAGGGACTGCCTCCCCACGGCGCGATGGCGCTGGGCACGGCGGGCCTGACGGCGGCGCTGGCCCTGAGGCGCCTCGCGGCCGCCGGCGTGACGCCGGCGCTGGGCCCCCTCGTCGTCACCGGGGCCTCGGGCGGCGTCGGTAGCCTGGCCGTGTGGCTGGCTGCCAGGGCGGGCTACGAGGTGCACGCGAGCACCGGCACGCCGGAGGCGGCCGAGACGCTGACGCGCCTGGGCGCGGCGCGCGTCGTGCCGCGCGAGGAGCTGGCCTCGCCGACGGACCGGCCGCTGCTGCGCGGCGAGCTGGCCGGCGCCATCGACACGGTCGGGGGCACGACGCTGGCGAACCTGCTCAAGCGCACGGCGGTCGGCGGGGCCGTGGCGGCCTGCGGCCTCGTCGGCGGCGCCGAGCTCGTCACGACGGTGTTCCCGTTCATCCTCCGCGGCGTCGCGCTCATGGGCGTCGACAGCCAGCACGCCCCCCGCGACGAGCGCGTGGCGGCGTGGGAGGAGCTCGCCGCCGCCTGGCGCGAGGACGGGTCCACCGTCGAGCGGATCATGACGGTGGCGCGGCTCGACGAGCTCGAGGAGCACGTGCAGCGCATCCTGGCCGGCCGCACCGTCGGCCGCGTCGTCGTCAGCCCGCAGCCGCCCGAGGACTGATCGCGGCGTCGAGCGGCCGGGACGACGGCCGCGACGGGCCGAGACGCCGTGCGCGAGCCGTTGCGGCGCCGGCCGGCCCTCGCCTGCGCGTACCCGTTCTCGTCGCGAAGGCCGTCGCACGCGAGGGCCCGCTCTCGCGCCAGGCGGCTGTCGCATGCGCGGACCCGGCCGCCTTGTGACCTCTGCTACACTCGTCCAGGACGTCAGGACCGGCGCGGCTCGGCGCGCGCCGCCCGCAAGCCCCACACAGCGACGCGAAGGGAGAGGAAGAGCATGGCTTTCCAGCTACCCGACCTGCCTTACCCCAAGGACGCCCTCGAGCCTCACATCGACGCGAGGACGATGGAGATCCACCACGGCAAGCACCACGCCGCCTACACGAACAACCTCAACGCGGCGGTCGAGAAGCACCCCGAGCTGCAGGGCAAGAGCGCCGAGGAGCTCCTCCGCGACCTGAACGCCGTCCCCGAGGAGTCCCGCACGGCCGTCCGCAACAACGGCGGCGGGTACGTCAACCACAACCTCTTCTGGGAGATCATGGGCCCGAACGCCGGCGGTGAGCCCGGCGGCGAGCTGCGCCAGGCGATCGACAGCGCCTTCGGCAGCTTCGAGCAGTTCAAGGAGCGGTTCGAGAAGGAGGCCGCCGGCCGCTTCGGCTCCGGCTGGGCCTGGCTGGTCGTCGATGGCAGCGGCCAGCTGAAGGTCTACTCGACGCCCAACCAGGACTCGCCGATCATGAACGGCGACACCCCGATCCTCGGCCTCGACGTCTGGGAGCACGCCTACTACCTGAACTACCAGAACCGCCGTCCCGACTACATCAAGGCGTGGTGGAACGTCGTGAACTGGGACGCCGTCGCGCAGAAGTACGCTGCGGCGCGCTGAGCTAGGGCGGGCACCGGGCGGTATCGGGCGGCCAGACGGCCCCGCCGCCGCGTAGGCGCCAGCCCGGCACGACCCGGCCGGCGCCGAGGCGCCCGCCGCGAAGGACCCGAGACACCACGGCCGGAGCCCACGGCGGCTCCGGCCGTCGCGCGTCGCGCCGCTAGCCTCGCGGCGTGGTGCTCAGCGAGAACGCCCTCACGGCGCTGCTCACCGGGGTCTGCCTCGCGGGCGGCGCGCTGGCGTTGGCGCCGCGCGCGATCGTGCGGCCGGCGCCGCTCGTCGTCGAGCAGCCGCCCCTGGAGGTCGCCGTGCTCGGCGAGGTGGCGCGGCCCGGCGTCTACCGGCTGCCCTTCGGCTCCAGGGTCGAGGACGCGGTCGCGGCGGCGGGCGGCCTGCTCCCGACCGCGGCGCCCGACCTGGTGCGCCTGGCGGCGCCCCTCACCGACGGGCGGAGCGTCCACGTGCCCGCCGCTGCCGCGGCGGGCACCGACCGGCCGCGCGTGTCCCTCAACGCCGGCTCGCTCGAGGAGCTCGACGCCCTCCCCGGCGTCGGGCCGGTGATCGCGCGCCGCATCGTCGAGAACCGCCCGTACGACACGCTCGACGACCTGCTGGCCGTGCCCGGCATCGGCCCAGCCACCCTGGAGCGCTTGAGGCCGCTCGTCGGGCTGTGAGGTGGCCGGCCGCGCCTTCGTCCCCTGGTCGATGCCCGCCGCCCTCGGCCTGTGCGCCGGGGTGGCGCTGTCGGCGGCGGCGCCCGCCGGCCCGGCCCTCGCCTGCGGCGCGGCGGCCGTGGTCGCGGCTGCCGCCGCGCGGCTCGCGGGCCCGCGGGGCGCCCGGCCGCCGGCCGCCTGGCCGTTGGCCGCCCTCGCGCTCGCCGTCGGGATCGCGCGACACGAGGCCTGGGAGGCGCGCCCCGACCCCGTGGCGGCCGTCCTGGGGGAGGAGCTGGCCTGGACCGGGCGCTTCGACGGCGTCTGGTTCGAGGCGGCCTCGCCCGTGAGGGCGCGGCTGGCACTGGTGGCCCGCGACCCGCCGCCCCCTGGCGAGCTCGAGCTCGTCGGGACCGCGCAGCGCGCTCCCGGCAAGCGCAACCCGGGCGGCTTCGACTACGGCGCCTACCTGGCGCGTCGCGGCGTCGCGGCCCAGCTCTTCGTCGCCGAGGTCACGGCCGCCCGCGCCCGCGACGGCCCGCGGCAGCGCCTGGCGCGCGGCGTCGGCGCCGGCCTCGAGCCGCGGTGGGCCGGCCTGCTCGCGGCCATGACCCTCGGCGTCCGCGACGACCTGACCGACGAGGACCGCGACGCCTTCGGCCGCTCCGGGCTCGCCCACGTGCTGGCGCTCTCCGGGCTGCACGTCGGCGTGCTGCTCGCCGCCGCCGACAGGGCGCTGCGCCGCCTGGGCGCGCGCCGGCGGCCGCTGCTGGCGCTCCTGACCCTGGGGTTCGTCGCGCTCGTCGGTCCCTCGCCGAGCGTCGTGCGCGCCGCCGCTATGGCGCTTGCCGCGCTGCTCGCCCTCGGCGCCGGGGTCGGCAGGCTGCGACCGTGGCCGGTGCTGGCGCTGGCCGCGTGCGCCTCGCTGCTGCTGCAGCCGCAGATGCTCCTCGACGCGTCGTTCCAGCTCTCGTACCTGGCCCTCGTCGGCCTCCTGCTCTTCGCCGGCCCCCTGGCCGGCCTGCTGGGCGCGGCCGCGCCCGAGCGTGACCCCCTCGCCCCGGAGCTGCCGGCTGCCGCCGGTAGCGGCGGGCCTCGCGGGCGCGCCCGCGCGTTCCTGGCGCAGGCTGTCGCGGCCAGCGTGGCGGCCCAGCTCCCCAGCGTGTCGCTCGTCGCCGGCTCGTTCGGCGCCGTGCCCGTCCTCTCGCCGCTGGTGAACATCGTCGGCGTGCCGCTAGCGGCGGTCCTCGTGCCGCTGGGGTTCGCGGCCGGGCTGCTCGGCCTCGTGTGGGAGCCGCTCGCCGCGGCCTCGAACGTCGTCACGGGCCCGCTCGCGACCGCGCTCGTCCGGCTGGCGCACGCGGGCGCGCGGCTGCCGAGCGTCGCCTGGTCCGAGGTCGGCTGGCTCGGGCACCTCTGCTGGGCCGTCGCCGTCGCCGCCCTCGCCCTGGCGGCCCGGCGCCGCCTCGCGCCCCGGCGCGCGCTCCTCACGCTGCTCGTGTCCGGCGCCGTGCCGTACGCGGTGGGCAGCGGCGCCGGCCCGCCCGACGTCTGGTTCCTCGACGTCGGCCAGGGCGACGCCGCGCTGGTGCGCCTGCCCGGCCGCTACGAGGTCCTGATCGACGGCGGCGGCACCCCGTTCTCCGACTACGACGTCGGTGCGCGCGTGGTGGCTCCCGCGCTGCGCGCGCTCGGCGTCGACGAGGTCGAGGTCGTCGTCGCCACCCACCCCGACGTCGACCACGTCGAAGGGCTCCTCTCGGTGCTGCGCGCGGTCCCCGTCGGGACGCTCGTCACGGGCCCGCCGCGCCCCGGCGACGCGCTCGACGCCGAGCTGCGCGCCGTGGCCGCGGCGCGCGGCGTGGCCGTCCACGTCGCCGCGCGCGGCGAGGCGCTGGTCGTGGGGCGGGGGCACGAGGCCCGGCTCGATGTGCTGAACCCGCCAGCCGGACCGCCGGGCCCCTCGGGCAACGAGGACTCGGTGGTGCTGCTGCTCAGGCTCCGGGGCCAGGCCGCGGTCCTCTTCCTCGGCGACGTCGGCTCGGTCACCGAGCGCGAGCTCGCCGTGCCTCGCGTGCACGTGCTGAAGGTCGGCCACCACGGCTCGCGGCACAGCACGTCGGACGAGCTGCTTACGGCCGCCCGGCCGTCCCTCGCGGTGGTGTCGGTGGGGCGGAACACCTACGGCCACCCGCACCCCGACGCGCTCGCGCGCCTGGCCGCCCACGGCGTGCCGGTCCGGACGACCCAGGTCGAGGGGGCGATAAGGGTGCCTCTAGACCGCGCGGTCTGGCCGTGATGGTAGATTGTTCACAGATGCTCCTCACCGTGCGCGTCCTCTCCGAGCACGGTCCGGTGCGCGTCGAGCTCGCGAGGTGGCGCAACCGGCTGGTGGTCGTGAAGAGCCTGCGCGGCTTCCACCCGGTCTTCAGCCAGCGGCTCGAGCGCGAGGCCGCCGTGCTGGGGAAGCTGAGGCACGACAACATCGTGCCGCTCCTCGGCCACGACGGCTCCTCGCTGATCTACGAGTACTGCCCCGGCGTGACCCTGGAGGAGGCCCTTGAGCACGGGCCGCTCCGGCCCAGGCGTGCCGTCAAGATCGTCGCCGACGTCCTGCGTGCGCTCCAGTACGCCCACGACAACGGCGTGATCCACCTCGACGTGAAGCCCGCCAACATCCTGATCAAGGGCGAGCGGGCTCTCCTCACGGACTTCGGCTTCGCGAAGGACCTGGGCCTGACGGCGATCACCAGCCAGGACATGATGATGGGCACGCCCAGCTACATGGCCCCCGAGCAGTTCCAGGGGGTCCGCACGGACCAGCGCTCCGACCTCTACGCCGCCGCCGCGGTGCTCTACCACATGCTCTCGGGCCAGCCGCCGTACGGCGGCCAGGTCGTGAGGTACCTCGCCGGCGACGACCGCGTCCCCCTGGCCCCGCTCCCGGAGGAGGCCAGGTCGTACGAGGCCGTGCTGCTGCGTGCGCTATCCCGCGACCCCGAGGCCCGCCACGCGACCGCGGCCGAGCTCCTGGCCGACGTGCTGGCGGTCGTCGACGCGGCGTGATCCTCTCGTTCAGCGGCGACCCGTTCCTCGCGCGCCGCGCGGCCAAGCGCGCGCTCGCAGAGCGCGGCTTCAAGGGCCCCGACGTCACCGAGTTCGGGGAAGGGCTCGAAGCCTCCCAGGTCGCGCAGCTCGCTACCCAGGGCGGGCTCTTCGGCCAGGTCGCGCTCCTGCTCGACCTCGGCGCGGCCTTCACTGGGCAGGCGGGGGTCAGGCCGCGCGAGGAGCTGATGGCGGCGCTGGCCGCGCTGCCGGACACCGCGCTGGTCGTGGCCGTCGACCCCGACGCCACGCCGGCCAGGCAGAAGCGCTGGTCCGCGCTCGGGCCCCACGTCGCCACCCCCACGCCCCGGTTCGAGGCCCTGCCGCGCTGGGTGAAGGGCGAGCTCGACGCCGCCGGCCTGCGCTACGAGCGCGACGTGCCGGCGGCGCTGGCCGAGCTGTTCGGCGAGGACCCGGCCGCGATCCTCTCGGAGGTGAACAAGCTGGCCGCCCTGGACGAGGTGCTCACCGCCGAGCGCGTCAGGCAGGTCGCGAACCGCGCCGCGGTGAGGGACGCCTTCGACCTCGTCGACGCGGTCGCGCAGGGCGACTCGGCGCGGGCGCTGGCCATCGCCAGGCAGCTCCTCCACGACGGCGAGGCCGCGCAGCGCGTCATGGCGGCGCTGGCGTGGCAGTTCACGCTGCTCGCGAAGGCCGTGGCGTTGCGGTCGCGCGCGCCGGGCGGGCGGGTAACCCCCCAGCAGGCGGCCGCCGCGCTGAAGGCGAAGCCGTTCGCCGTCCGGAAGACGCTTAAGCTCGCGGGCCGGCTGACGCCCGACGACGTCACCACGGCCCTCGCCGCGCTGCTCGAGGCCGACGTCGCCAGCAAGACCGGCCGGGACCCCGGCTGGGCGCTCGAGTCGGCGGTGTTGACGCTGGCCGGCCGGTTCAGGGCCGCGTCGTCCGGGCCGCGGTAGCCTCGGAGGATGCCGGTCGGTGCCACCCAGGACGCCGAGCTCGTCGCCCGGGCCGAGCGCGGCGAGCAGCGTGCCCTGGCCCGCATCCTCACGCTCGTCGAGGAGGGCGGCGAGCGCGGCGACGAGCTGCTGAGGCAGCTGCGGCCGCGCACGGGCAGGGCCGCCGTGGTGGGCGTCACGGGCTCGCCCGGCGCCGGCAAGTCGACGCTCACCGACGCCCTCATCGCGCACTGGCGCGAGGCGGGGCAGACCGTGGGCGTGGTCGCGATCGACCCCTCGAGCCCCTTCACCGGCGGCGCGATCCTCGGCGACAGGATCCGGATGACCCGCTGGTACGCCGACGCCGGGGTGTTCATCCGGTCCCTGGCCACGCGCGGGCACCTGGGCGGCCTCTCGGCCGCGACCCTGCGCGTCGCGGCGGTGCTCGACGCCTTCGCCTACGACGTCGTCGTGATCGAGACGGTGGGGGTGGGCCAGTCGGAGGTCGACGTCGCCGACGCCGCCGACACGACTGTCGTCGTGCTCACGCCGGGCAGCGGCGACGCCGTCCAGGCCTTCAAGGCCGGGATCATGGAGGTCGGCGACGTGTTCTGCGTGAACAAGGCCGACCTGCCCGGCGCCGACCGCGTGCGGCGCGAGGTGCGCTCCGCGCTCGACCTGGCGCCGTCCCCGCCGGGCGCGTGGCGGCCGCCCATCGTCGCGACGGTCGCCTCCACGGGCGAGGGCGTGCCCGGCTTGGCGCAGCGCATCGCCGACCACCGGGCGCACCTGGCCGCCGCCGGCCGCCTCGAGGAGGCGCGCAGGCGCCGAGTGCGGGCCGAGGTGCTGGCGCTCCTGGGCGCGCAGCTCAGGCGCGCGTGGGAGGAGCGGCAGGAGCGGGCGGTAAACGACATCCTCGCCGGCCGCAGCACGCCGGCGGCCGAGGTGCGGAGGCTCTGGGCGACCGGGGCCTGACGCCGGCCGGCGTTACACTCTCTCTCATGGTCCACGCCGTCTACCCGGGGAGCTTCGACCCCCTCCACAACGGCCACGTCGACGTGATCAGGCGCGCGGCCGGGATCTACGACGGCCTGACCGTGGCCGTCCTCCACAACCCGCTCAAGGCCGGCTCGCTGCTCACGACCGAGGAGCGCGTGGAGATCATCCGGGAGGTCGTGGCCGACATGCAGAACGTGGTCGTCGACTCGTTCGACGGCCTCCTCGCCGACTACGCCAGGAAGATCGGCGCCAGGGTCATAGTCAAGGGCCTGCGCGCGATCTCCGACTTCGAGTACGAGCTGCAGATGGCGCACCTGAACCGTCAGCTCAACCCCAACGTCGAGACGACGTTCATCATGACGGCGACCCGCTGGTCGTACGTGTCCAGCTCGCGCGTCAAGGAGATCGCCCAGTACGGTGCCGACGTCTCTAAGCTGGTACCGCGGGCCACCCTGCTCAAGCTCAAGGAGCGGTTCGCCCAGGCGGCGGTCTGATGGGCTGGCTGTACCGCGGGATGGCCGCGGACGGCGGGATCCGCGTCGTCGCGGCCGACACCACCGACGTCGTGCGCGAGGCGGTCGCGCGCCAGGGCGCCAGCGCCACGGCCGGGGCCGCGACGGGCCGCACCATGACGGCGGCGCTCCTGCTGTCGCACGTGCTGCTGAAGTCGCCTCGCGACCGCGTGACCCTGCGCCTGGACGGCGGCGGGCCGCTCGGCCGCGTCACGGCCGAGGCGGGGCTCGACCACGCCGTGCGCGGCTACGCCCAGAACCCCGAGGTCGAGCTCCCGCTCAGGCCCGACGGCAAGCTCGACGTGGGCGGTGCCGTCGGCCGGGACGGGGAGATCCGGGTCGTGCGCTCTCACGCGCCGTACGGCGACCCGTACACGACGAGCCTGGCCCTGACCTCGGGCGAGGTCGGCGAGGACGTCGCGACCTACCTGGCCGTCTCGGAGCAGATCCCGTCGGCGATCCTCCTCGGCGTGCACTTCACCGACGGCCACGTCGACGCCGCGGGCGGCGTCCTGATGCAGGCGCTGCCGGGGGTTGACCCCAACGCGCTGACGCTGCTGGAGGCGAACGTGCGGGACCTCGGCCAGCTCACGGCCGCGATGCGCCGCGCGCCGCTGCTGCAGGTCGTGTCCGACGAGCTGTGCTGGGGCCTCGGCTACGAGCCGGTGACCGACCGGCCGCTCGAGGTCAGGTTCGAGTGCCGCTGCACCGACCGGCGCGCGCTCGAGGCGCTGGCCTACTTCACGCCCGAGGAGCGGGAGCAGATGATCGCGGAGGACGGCGGGGCAGAGGTCGTGTGCCACTGGTGCGGCGAGCGCCGCTGGATCGAGCCCGACCAGATCCGCTCGCTGAGCGGCGCCGAGCTGCGCTGCCCCGAGTGCGACTCGTTGTGGCATCGGGAGGGCCAGCCGGCCGTCTACCGGCACGGCGAGAGGTGCGCTTGCGGCCGGCCGGTGGAGCTGCCCGCCTGATGGCCGTCCCCGTCGGCATCGCGGTCCTGCTGCTGGTGCAGGCCGCCGTGTGGGGCTCCGCGTTCCCGGCGATCAAGCTGGGCCTCATCGACCTCAGCCCGCCGCACTTCACGCTGCTCAGGCACCTGGTCGCGTCGCTGACGTTCGTGCCGCTGCTGCTCGCCTTCCGGGCGCGGCTGGCGCCGCGCCGCGAGCACCTCCTCGCCTTCCTCGGCCTGGGCGCGTGCGGCTTCCTCGTCTACCACCTGGCGCTGAACTACGGCTCCGAGCGCGTGTCGGCCGGCGCCGCCAGCCTGATCATCGCGACGGCGCCGGCGATGACCGCGATCCTGGCCGCCGTCGTGGAGCGGGACCGCCTGCCCGCGCTCGGGTGGGTCGGGTCGGCCGTGTCGTTCGCCGGCGTGGCCCTGATCGTGATGGCGGACGGCCGCGAGGCGGCGACGCAGGGCTTCACGTTCTACGCCTGGTTCATCGTCGTCGCGGCGCTCGCGACGTCCGTCTACGCGGTCTACCAGCGCCGCATGTTCGCCCACTACCGCCCCATCGAGGTGGCCGCGTTCGCGACCTGGGCTGGCACGCTGCCGATGCTCGCGTTCGCCTCCGGCCTGGCCGGTGCGGTGGCCACCGCCGGCGGCGCTTCCCTTGGCGCCGCGCTCTACGCCGGCGTGCTGCCCTCCGCCGTCGCGTACACGATCTTCGCGTTCGCGCTCTCGAAGGCGAACGTCACGGTCGTGACGGCGTTCCTGTACCTCGTGCCGGTCTTCGCGCTGCTCACGGCGTGGCTCCTGCTCGGCGAGGTGCCGCCGCTCCTGACGATCGCCGGCGGCGCGATGGCGATACTCGGCGTCGTCCTGCTGAACCGCGCCAAGCGCGCGGCGGCCGCGCGCGCCGTCGCCGTGTCGACTACGCCGGCTTGACCTTCTCGCCCAAGCGGCGCTCGGTGCCCGCCATCAGGCGCGCGACGTTGTCGCGGTGGCGGAAGATCGTCAGGGCCGCCAGCGCGACCGCCAGGAACAGGTGAGAGGTGGGGAAGTTGCCGCCCGCGATCACGAACAGCGGCAGCGCGAACATGCCGACGAGAGAGCCGAGCGACACGTAGCGGCTCACGAGGATCGTGAAGACGCCGATCAGCACGCAGAGCGCCGCGGTGAGCGGGTCGACGACGAGGAAGACGCCGATGCTCGTGGCGATGCCCTTCCCGCCCCTGAGCCTGAGCCACACGTTGAAGCTGTTGCCGACCACGGCCGCCAGGCCCGAGAGGGCCACGGTCCAGCCGCCGGCGCCGAGGACCGTGGGCAGCAGGGCCGCGAGCGCGCCCTTGACGGGGTCGAGGACCATCACCATGGCCGCTGGGAGCACGCCCAGGGCCCTCAGGACGTTGGTGGCGCCGATGTTCCCGGAGCCGACCTGCTGGATGTCGACGCCGCGCCAGCGGGCGACGAGGTAGCCCGTCGGTATCGTCCCGAGCAGGTAACCCACCACCATGAAGACCAGGGCTATCGCGACGTCGAGCAAGTCAGGCTGCCTCCGGGGGCGCGGGCTTCCCGTGCGCGTCCAGCACGACGACGGGCACCGGCGCCGGGCGGGCCGCGCCGCGCTGCCACGATTCTACCGATGCGCCTGAACCCGCCCTGAGCGGTTAGCATCGCACGGTGACTCCGGCCGGGCTCGCACTGCTGCTCCTCGCCTTCGCCGGCGTGTCCTCGCTGCGCTGGGCGGCGCGCTTGGCGCCGGCGTTCACCGAGCTCCCCATGCGGTCGCTGATCGCCACGCTGCTGTCGGTCCTGGCCCTCGCGGGCGAGCTCGGCTGGGCCGCGCCGTCGCCGGCCCTGAGGCTCGCCGCCCTCGTCGTCGGGCCGGTGTTCGTGTTCGCTCCCCTGCTGCTGCTCGCCGTCGTGCGCGCCGGACGCGCCGGCGCGGCCGCCGGCCTCGCGCGCCTCCTGTACTGGACGCCGACGGGGCGGCGGGCGGTCGGCCGGTGGCTGGCCGTCGCCGCGCTGCAGGAGGGCGACCCCGTGGGCGCCCTGCGGCTCGCGCCCGACCCCGACGACCTCCTGCTCGCCCAAGCCAGGGCGCTGCAGGGCCGCT
>Ga0079223_10001544_pt1 | contig 13765 bp, 12 predicted proteins | sample Stecom2011_FD_75072 | JGI IMG/M metagenome (GOLD analysis project Ga0079223, IMG submission 75072) | Agricultural soil microbial communities from Utah to study Nitrogen management - Steer compost 2011 | ecosystem: Environmental > Terrestrial > Soil > Agricultural land | place: USA: Utah... | reverse complement strand
GCCGGGATAATCTCCACCACATCCCCGCGGACCCGGAAGGTTCCGCGACTGAAGCCCAAATCGTTCCGGGAATACTGGATCCCCACCAAGCGCCGGAGGAATTTATCCCTTTCCTGCCACTCCCCACGGCGCAGGGTAACTGTGAGCCCCTTATAATCTTCCGGTGAACCAAGACCGTAAATACAAGAGACGCTGGCTACGATGAGCACATCCCTCCGCTCGAAGAGGGCGGAGGTGGCGGCGTGGCGGAGCCGGTCAATCTCCTGGTTAATACTGGCGTCTTTTTCGATATAGGTATCGGTCTGGGGGATGTAGGCCTCCGGCTGGTAGTAATCATAGTAACTGACGAAATATTCTACGGCGTTCTTCGGGAAAAACTCCTTAAACTCACTGTATAACTGCGCGGCCAGGGTTTTGTTGTGGGCAATAACCAGGGTGGGCTTTTGCACCCGGGCAATAACCCCGGCCATGGTAAAAGTCTTCCCAGACCCGGTCACCCCCAGCAGGACCTGGTCCCGCAAACCCTTCTCCACCCCGGCGGCCAAGTTGCCAATGGCTTCCGGCTGGTCGCCTTTGGGCTGGTAAGGAGCGATTAATTCAAATCCGGCCATTTTTTGCTCTCCCTGTTATCCAGTATTCGTCACGCGCCGTGCGATAGTTATAATAGCAATCCTAAACCATAAGTCAATTTGCTATCAGTATCCGTCGCGCGTGTGCGATGATTATAATATCAATTATTTTAGATTTTTCAATCGAACATATATTCGATATAACCGCCTGGGCTCCTTTCTCTTAACCCATATTTAACAAACCCCCCGCCGGAAAAACGCACCCCTTTTGCAGAACCACTGGCGGGCGGTTTTTTATTCCACTAACTCCGAAACTGGGACAATCTCCACACCCGCCGCCTGAAAACGTGGGAGAAAGCCGGCAAGCGCTTCCGCCGCCCCCGGCCGGGGGTGAAGGATCCCAATGGCGCTCCCCTGTTCTAGCGCGGTTTGTAACAAATTCTCCAGTTGCCGGGGGATGTCTTCCGTCCCGTAATGGTCCAAAAAGAGATCCCGTTCCGCCGCAGGTACTCCCAGTTCCCGGGCGGTCTGTAGCCCCACCGACCCCTCAATGGTAAAACTGTCGACAAAAAAAAGCCCTTCCGCCTTGAGTTCTTCCATGACCAGGCGCATCAACGCCGGATCTTGGGTCCCCTTCGAGCCCATATGATTATTAGCCCCCGTAATCCCGGGGATACTCCGGATATTGGCCCTAAGCTGCCAACGGTTCTCTTCCAGGGAAGCATCTCCATAGAGGGTTCCCGGTCCAGGCAAGACCGCCGGGTCCAGGGGTTCCAAAGGAAGATGCAGCATTACCTCAAAACCATGGTTCTTTGCTTTTTCCGCGTGTTGTTGTGAATATTCTCCCCACGGTAATACCGCCAAGGTCAAAGGGGCTTCGATCAAAAAAAACGCCTCCACCGGCTCCCGGACAAAGCCGACATCATCAAGGATCAAAGCCACCCGGGGTTTAAACGGCAGAGAAGGCGGTAGTTCCTGCCGGGGGGGAATACGGGGGACCGGTAAGAAACGGGAAAAAGGGAGAACCCCTGTTTCCTGTCGCTCTCCGGGGAGGATCAGGCACGAGGCGGCAAAAGTAGAAAACCCGGGAACAGCGGTTCCCCGGGCTGTATCCGGGTTGGCCGGCAGCGGGCTTACCGGGGCATAATAAGTAATTAACGGCAGGACAAGATTGAGGAAGAGCAAAAAACCCCAAGCTCTTCCCCGTCTTTTTGCCATGCGTACGCGAATTTCCGGATTTAACTTGTTCGCCCTGCGCGCACATGCGCGGATATGCCTTAAGCCGCTGCCCTTTCCGGACGCCATTCCGCTGTCCTTTCCGACCGCCGGGTCTGAAGGATTTTATCCCTCAAAACCTCTCTGGCCTTTTCTTCTGTTCTCTCGTCCACTTCCTCCAGGGCTTCGATCTGTCCCTCTTCAACCGCCTTTTCCAAGTTTTCATCGATCTCCGGGGTAAAATCGGGATTGATCCCTTTCTCGTGAATAGAATGGCCCCCGGCTGTCAAATAGCCGGCCACAGTTAAAGTGAACGCTCCCCCGTTGGCCAAAGGAATAATATCCTGAACAACCCCTTTACCAAAAGTTGTTCTGCCCACCAGGGTTCCGATCTCATAGTCTTTAAGCGCTCCGGCTAAAATCTCAGCGCCGCTGGCACTCCATTCGTTGACCATAACGACCAGCGGCAGCCCCCACTTTTTCCCGGAAGGGCCGGTATAGGTCTTAACCCGTTTTCCCCGTTGGGTAATATGGACTACAGGTTTCTCCCCGGCAAAGCAGCCGGCGGTTTCCACCGCAGCGGTGAGCAGCCCGCCAGGGTTATAACGCAAATCCAAAAGCATCCCGGAAACCTGTTCCCCGGCTAAAAAAGCCAAGGCTTTCCGGAGATCCTCCGGGGTTTTCTCATTAAACTGAAGGATATTAACCAGGCCGATTTTTCCGGCCGCCGGGTCTTCTTCCACCTGCCACTCAACGGACGGGATGTCAATCAAAGCCCTAGTCAATTCGACCGTCTCCACCTGGTGTTCTTTGCCTTCTCCCCGCTCTATGGTGAGAGCAACCTTTGTCCCGGGCGGTCCCTGGATTTTTACCACCGCCACATCCAAAGCCATCCCCGCGGTGGATTCCCCGTTTATGGTCAGGATCCGGTCCCCTGCCCGCAACCCCGCTGCTTCGGCCGGGGTGTTTTTGATCGGCCTCATAATCGTTATGTGGTTATCCTTAAAGACAACATAAAAACCGACCCCTCCGTATGTTCCCTCCGTCTGGGTCAGTAATTGTTTGTACTCATCTTTATTGAGATAACGGGTATACGGATCACCCAAACTCCCCAGCATCTCCCGGATATTGCCGTTCCGGATATAACTGCCGATCAACCGGGAAAAAGGAACCGGTTCAATATAATAATAACGGACCACCGGTATCACATAAATCGCCAAGCCGATGTCGCGGTACTTGCCCCGCGCGACCGCTCTGGCCAGCCCCAAAACGGCCAGAAAAATAAGGAAAACACCAATCCTCCTGATTACTTTGGACCGGTTACCGGCCCCCTCTATCTGCTCCATACAGGCACGCCTCCAAGCTTAACCCCATTTACCTTCTATTTAAATATGTGCCGGACGCCCGGTATATACCTTTATCTGCCGGGCAAATACAGATAAGGATTTACGCGCATACCCGCTCGCTTTAAATACTAAGATACCTCTTCACCGAAAGAAGACTCCCCAACGCCCCGAAGAAAATCCCGATCCCAAAGAACCCGCCGATAACGTAGGGGGTGATCTCCGCCCTGGTCAACAGGGAAAGAACAGTAGATACCTGTCCGAGCCGGTTATTGAGAAAGGCATATGCCTCAAGCACAATAATCACGGCAATCAGTGCCCCGCCAAGCCCCAACATAATACCTTCCAGCATAAAAGGCCAACGGATAAACCAGTCGGTAGCCCCCACCAGTTTCATGATTTCAATCTCTTTCCGCCGGGCGTATATGGTCATCTGGATCGTGTTGACGACAATATAAAGGACGGCCAGCATAACCAGGAATAAGAGGCCGAACCCTATCACCCAGATCAGCCGGACAATAATATGCAAAAGCCGGACAAACTCCCGGCCGTAAACAACTTCATCAACACCGGCAACCCTCTGTACTTGCCTGGCAATATTTTCGACATTCGCCCCCCGGGCCGGATAGACATTGATACTATTTGGCAGCGGGTTCTCGCCGCCAAGAAACAATCCTTTATTGCCCAAGGCCTTCTCAAGCCAGCGGGCGCCTTCCTCTTTTGAAATAAACTTCACCCTTTGTACTCCGGGGATAGCCTGAATCTCCGCTTTTAGCAGTTCATAATTGCGGGCACTCTCACTTAAGAAGGCCCGTATTTCTATCCTGCCCAAGGCAAGATTACTGAAATACTGGAGATTGGTGGTGAACAGGCAGAATACGCCGAAGAGCATTAAAGCTATGGTGATAGTCCCCATAGCCGTCAAAGACATTAACCTGTTCCGGACAAGCCCACGCCAGGCTTCGCGGAAAAAATACCTGAAAGTCCTAAGCTTCAACCGCATAGCCTCCTTTACGCTCATCCCGGACCAGCCGACCTTTTTCCAGGGCAATGACCCTTTTTTGCATGCGGTCGACAATCTCCCGGTTATGAGTGGCCATCACAATGGTTGTGCCCCGCCGGTTAATCTCCCGGAGAAGCTCCATAATCTCCCATGACGTATCCGGGTCAAGATTCCCGGTGGGTTCATCCGCCAGTAACAACAAGGGCCGGTTAACGATGGCCCGTGCCAGGGAAACCCGTTGCTGTTCCCCTCCGGACAGTTCGGAGGGGAAAACCTCCGTCTTATGAATCAGTCCCACCAAGTCCAAGACAAAATTAACCCGGTCCCGGATTTCCATCGGGTCCACCTCTATGACTTCCAAGGCAAAGGAGACATTTTCTCCCACGGTTTTGTTGGGAAACAATTTATAGTCCTGAAAAATATAGCCTATTCTCCGGCGAAAAAGCGGGATCTCCTGTTTTTTTATAAGCGTCACGTTTCTCCCGGCCACAGAGAGGAAACCGTCTGTCGGGATTTCCCTGCGAATGACCAAGTTCAGAAAAGTGCTTTTCCCGGCGCCGCTGGGGCCCACCAAAAAGACAAATTCTCCCTTTTCTATGTGGAGCGAGAGATTCTCCAGGGCAAGCACTCCGTTGCCGTATTTTTTCGTCAACCGCCTGGCCTGAATCAATAACCCACACCTCTCTCCCCATGTGCAAACGGGTATGCACAAGTATTTCTGCTAATTTTCTTCGACACTACCTGGTGATCTCCTGCCGTCTGCTCTTGCTGTCCGTGGAATCCGTGAACATTTTTACAAAAAAAACTGCCCTGTGGGCGGGGCGCCCCCGGGGCAGGTACCCTACGGGCGGGCGCCCTTCGGCTAGGCGCCTTCCCCCGGGTGGATTAACAGTTTAGCCGGGACCGGACATAAGGGATCAGGCCGCCGGCGGCGATCAGTTCCCGCATAAACTTGGGGAAGGGCGCGGCTTGATAAACCTTACCGGTAGTGGTATTAATAATCTTCCCTTCCTCCAGGTTGATCTCCAGTTCCTCTCCGGCTTTTATCTCCCCGGCTGCCGCTGGGCACTCCAGGATCGGTAAGCCGATATTGAGGGCATTCCGGTAAAAGATCCGCGCAAAGGTGGCAGCAACCACACAAGAGATTCCGGCCGCCTTGATGGCCAGCGGGGCATGCTCCCGTGAGCTGCCGCAACCAAAGTTGTTCCCGGCGACAACGATATCACCAGGCCGGACCTGCCGGGCAAATTCCGGGTCCGCGTCCTCCATGCAGTGGGCTGCCAGTTCTTTCGGGTCTGAAGTATTAAGATAACGGGCGGGAATTATGACATCGGTGTCGATGTCATCCCCAAACCGCCAAGTTCTCCCTTTAAGCACCATTACCAGACACCTCCTCGGGATGGGCAATCCTGCCCTTAACCGCTGAAGCCGCTGCCACCGCCGGCCCGGCCAAATAAACCTCGCTCTCGGGGTGCCCCATCCGCCCGACAAAATTCCGGTTGGTGGTAGCCACCGCCCTTTCGCCATGGGCCAGGATCCCCATGTATCCCCCGAGACACGGCCCGCAGGTAGGGGTGGAAACAACCCCGCCGGCTTCAATAAAAACGGTGATCAGCCCTTCTTTCAAAGCCTGCAAATAGATCTCCTGTGTTCCCGGGATCACAATCAAGCGGACCTCCGGATGTACCCGCCTTCCTTTGAGCAATTGGGCCGCCTCCCGCAGGTCTTTCATGCGCCCGTTGGTACAAGATCCGATCACCACCTGGTCAATGCGGACATCAGTAATCTCGCTGACCGGCCGGGCGTTCTCCGGCAGGTGCGGCAGGGCTACCTGCGGTTCCAGCCGGGAGACGTCAAATTCGTACTCTTTGGCATATTCCGCCTCCGGATCGCTGGCATAAACTTTGTGAGGACGTTTAAGGCGGCCATCAATATAGGCAAGGGTCTTCTCATCCACCGGGAAGATCCCGTTTTTTGCCCCCGCCTCGATCGCCATGTTCGCCATGGTAAACCGGTCATCCATCGTCAAAGCGGCTACCGTCTCTCCGGTAAACTCCATGGCTGAATATAACGCACCGTCTACTCCGATCCGGCCGATGGTGTAAAGGATCAAATCCTTCCCGCCGACCCAGGGCGGGAGCGTCCCGTAGTAATGAAAGCGGATGGACGGCGGGACCTTCAGCCAGACCTCGCCAAGGGCCATGCCGGCCGCCATATCCGTGCTGCCAACGCCGGTGGAAAAAGCGCCCAATGCCCCGTAAGTACAGGTATGGGAATCGGCGCCGATTACCAGATCCCCCGGCCCGACCAGCCCTTGTTCCGGGAGGAGACAGTGCTCAATCCCCATCTTGCCGACCTCAAAATAATGGACGATCCCGTATTTCTTCGCGAATTCCCGCACCATCTTTGCCTGCTCCGCCGATTTGATATCCTTGTTTGGGGTAAAATGGTCCGGGACCAGGGCGATCGCCTCCGGATCAAAGACCTTATCCACCCCAATCCGGGCAAACTCCTTAATCGCCACCGGCGCCGTAATATCATTGCCCAACACCAGGTCTACCCGGGCGTTGATCAGTTCCCCCGGTTTTACCTCTTGCTTTCCGGCATGCGCCGCCAGGATCTTTTCTGTTATTGTCATTGCCATCATCCTCACCTGCCGTTCCTCCATGTTTTGCAACCGAGAGTATTCCTAATATTATAACACCGGTTTTCTACTGTATCAATAATGTACGCCCTATCCTTAGAAAGCGATGACCAATCCGCCCTCATTCCCGTAGACAGTGGTGATCCCGGACCCGTCAAAGATGATCACATCCTTAAAATTGAAGCGTTCGCGGATCTTATCATAAAGTTGCTGTGCCTTCTCAAAACAGTTGATATGGGCGATCCCGCAAATTTTTTTCTCAAGATTACTGCCGGTCTCGGCGATTAAATCCACAAGCTTTTGCATTGCCCGTTTTGTTCCCCTGACCTTCTCCACCAGATCAATCGTGCCTTCCGGGCTCCGCCCAAAAACCAGCCGGATATTAAGGGCCGAGCCCAACCTGGCCATCATCTTACTGACCCGGCCCGATTTGACCAAATTGTCTATGGACTCAAGAAAACCGTAGGTGTTCAGGTTTTCAATATAATCGTTTACTTCTTCCACAATCTCTGTTTCTGCCCGCTTTTCCTCTATCAACTCAAGTACCTTTAGGGTGACCAGGGTTTGGCCGACCGTCGCATTTTTGGAATCAAAGACATGAACAAAACGGGTGAGCTTCTTTTTCCTGGCCATCTCCGCCGCAAGCACGGCATTGGCGTACGAACCGCTGAGTTGGGAAGAGATGGTTACCACAAAGACACAGTCCTCGCCGGTATATTCCCGGAGAAAATCCCACGGTGAAGGGCTGGCGGTCTTCGGCGCCTCCGTTGACTCCTTCATCGCCCGTAGCAGCTCTTTTAGATCCAGCTCTTCATCATCCACAAACTCCCGGTCGCCAACACGAATCGCCAGCGGCACCCGGGTGAACTTACCGCAAAGGTCTTTATTGATATCACCGGCGCTATCGGTAATCAGTTTCACGTGTTTCAATCTGATTCTCCTCCCTTTTTGTTTACTGTAAATACTGGGCTTCTGCCATGAAAAAACAGTCCCATCTTCATTATGGCCAAACATATCTCATTCCAATTAGTTCCGCCGGACCATGCATTTTATTATATCATAGATTATAACTCTATTCGTAGGCGTTCTGTAAATCCCTGCATTCTATTTTCTAAAACTCTCTTTTCTGTGCTATAATTAGACACATACAAATTATGGGAAAAGGGGGCTGTAAAAAATGAAAACAAGCCTTTACTCTTCCTTCTCCCATCCTTCCTGAGCTCCGGGATGAAAATGGCCGGTCTTTATAAAAAATACGCCGGCATGACCCTGGGGAAATTCACCGGGGCCGCATACATGTTGGGGGGAACGTTCGCCACCATATTTGAGGATTACTGGACTGTTGCCGGGGGAATGCAGTCATGGGCTGAAACCTGCTTGATGACCCATCGGCTGTTCCTCCGGAGTTTTTGGCCAAAGTGGAAGAGACCCCGGTCTCTGAAGGGGTTGTCACCGCTTGTCTCGGTTTGTCCCTTCCCAATGAGAGGTTACAGGCATATTTAAAACTTCCCCACCTGTATTACCTTGTGGGCGAAGCCGGCGCTGAGCTTCGTGACCCATCAGACCGGGATTATTAAAAAAAAACCGGCGCCACGCATTATTCCCCTTCCCTGCTTAATAAGAAACTGGCGCCGGAGTTGGAATCCACAGAACAAATTCCATGAGAGCCTGATGAAAAAAATCTTATATGATCGCAACCAACTCAATGTCGAAAATCAGGTTCTGCCCAGCTAAGGGATGATTTGCATCCAACTTGATGCTTTTCTCTGTTACCTCAACCACTCTGACCAACAAATTTTCCCTTCCCTCCTGGTGAACCTCTAAATGCTGCCCCACCTCGGGTTCTAGTCCAGGGGGGATTTGTTCCCTCCCAAGGTCCAGCACCAATTCTTCATAATGTGGGCCATACCCCTCATCTGGCGTCAGATTGACTGTCTTGGTCTCCCCCGGGGTCATCCCGATCACCACTTTTTCGAACCCGGGGATTATCTGACCTTCTCCAATCGTGAACTCCAATGCTTCGCGATTCTCGGTGCTGTCAAAGACTTGCCCGTTTTCCAATCTCCCCGTATAATTCACTTTTACAGTATCACCCTGCTTGGCTTGGCTCATACCGGCACTCCTTTCTTCTAATAATTATACCCTCAGTTAACCAGTTTAACCTTGCTGAAAAAATCCCTCAGTTGCTCACGTTTTATAGAGGAATCAAAGTGTTGCAGGACAACTTCAATATTTACAGGATCAAGGATTTTATCAGCTACGCTTTTTATCAACTCCTCCCGCCGGTTGTCAAACTTATATAATGCAACCAGTTTTCCCAATTGTGAACATGTTATCTTCCCATTACCCAAGGATTTCTGGATTAATTTTGTCTTCGCAGAATCTGATATTTCATTTTTAACGTTATTATAGAGAATGATAAAGGCTTCTTCACCCATTATACTATGGTGATATACCGGACCACTAGTGAGCCCGACGACGAGCTCTTTAGTTTCATTCATTATCTTAACGGCTTCTCTTCTTTCATGCGGGCTTAAGTGCTTGAAATACATATTTTCTATGTAATTCAGGTTTTGTATAATCCTGCTCTCCGGATCAGCCCCGAAAGGGAAGGTGTGCGAATAAGCAAGCCCCACACAAAGCAAGAAGATACTGGGGAAAATTAACCTTTTCATAAACAACCTCCCAACTGTGAAAGACTCTTCTCCCATGCCCATAATACCATTAACTGTCATTGCCGTCAATAAACCGGCACATCAGTAGTTCAAAACTACCGCCTCTGTAACGGCGCCTCTGCCATTGCTGTTGGCATTAATCGCCCGGTTTGCCCGGACTGTTTCAACCCGGAATCCCTTGTACAATTCAAAGATAAAGGGGGTATGTGAGTTGCTCAGCATACAGAGACAGCCCTTGGCGGTCAGCCGCGTAAAGACCGCAGCCAGATCCCGCTGGTCTTCTTCGGAAAAGCTTCCCGCCGTATATCCGGTAAAACTTGACGTCTTACTCAAAGGGTGGTAAGGCGGATCAAAATAAAAAAAATCTCCAGGTACGGCGAGTTTAACCACTGAACGAAAATCCTTGACCTCAAGATGAACCCCTTGTAACGCGCAACTGTCCGCTTTCAACAGTTCCGCATCGAGGATCTTCGGGCTCTTGTAACGGCCGGCCGGCACGTTAAAATGGCCTTTTTTGTTCACCCGGTAGAGGCCGTTATAACAGGTCCGGTTCAAGTAAATGGTACGCGCCGCTCTTTCCGGAGCACTCAAGGCATTCAAACCGCTTGTCCTCCGGTCAAGGTTACGGATCTTATAGTAATACTCCCGGCAATGCCTCTCTTTATGCACAGCAAGAATTTTTATCAGTTCGTCCGGGTTATCCCTGACCATTATATAAGCGTTGATCAGTTCCTCGTTGTTGTCAAAAAGATAGGCGGCGCCGGGCAGTCTTCCTGTCTTCCGCAGGTGAAAAAAAACGGCGCCGCCGCCCAGAAAGGGCTCAAAATAGCGGTGAAAACCGGTGGGGAAATACTGTTCATAATCTGCCAGAAGCTGCTGCTTTCCCCCAGCCCACTTTAAAAAGGGCCTGGCAGCAGCATACCCGCGGTCCGTGCGGGCAGCAGAACCGTGGACTCTTTTATCATAACCTTTAGGACCAAATGTCATATTCTCATTCCCTGACATGCGTATTCGCCTGCTGTGATCGGTCTCGACCGCATGACCCACACCAGAACTACTGCTTAAAACTCCAGGCATCGAAGGCAAATGCTTCTCCTGTAAAAACAAAGAACAGATCATGCCGGCCTTTAACCTTTTCCACATCAACAGTTACTTCGACAAACTCCTCCAGACTTCCTGTCTTGGGGACTTCCACCTTACCAATGGCCTCGCCCTCCGGCCCGCCGATATGAATGGTAATGGTATTCCCCGCGGAAAGGCTGGCGACTTTAGCCGTAAAGCTCTTGGGGCCTGTTTCGCCAAAATCGACCCCCGCCAGACCGGTGAAACTACCAGTGGTCATATCCGTGACAACCATATTAACCTCGCCATAGATTGTACTTCTTTTCTTCGTCGGTTTCGTTGTTATCCCGGCGTTCCAGGCCATGGTCTCCGCCTCGTTTTTCTGATAGGGGTTAAAGGCTTTAATTTGTTTGACTCCGGCGAATGAGCCGCTAACCCGTTGGATAGCCCCGTCCGCTGTGATCGACATTTCCTCCACGTGAGTACTGCGGTAGCCGCCGGAAATCCCCATAAGATCCTGCAAAAGCTGGGTATGGTAGAAGAAAAACCATTGGCCGTTAAACTTCACAAAACTGTGATGATTATTGCCGTAACTCCCGAAAAACACCCCCGGGTTTCTGAAGAAGGTACCCTGGTATTCCCACGGCCCCATTGGGTTATCACTGGTCATATAGGCGATTACCGCCTTCTCCGGAACGTCTTTATCAACAGGCCGGGGTGCCCAATTGGTGCAATAGGAATAATAATAAGTTCCCCCGATTTTATTGACAAAGGCCGCCTCAAAAAACCAAGGTGCTTCTACCACTACGGGGGTACCGGCGAGACTGATCATATCATCACCCAATTCAACCACCCGCCCGGTATTGGGCATCTCCGCCTGGTCTTCCGGGACCCCGCCGCCGAAATAGAGATAGGCCTTGCCATCGTCATCCACCAGGACGGCGGGGTCAAAGAGCCAGACCACATCGGCGCAATTCGGGGTCGCCCTTGTGACCAACGCCTCGCCGAGGGGGTCCGTATAAGGCCCCACCGGGTGATCGGCGGTCAGGACCCCAATACCATTACCCGAGTTGGCGAAGTAAAGGAAAAACCGGTCTTTCCCGTCGATTTTTTTATAAGTTACCGCCGGCGCCCATGAATTCCGTGCCCACTCTGTAATACCGCCGATTCCATTATCAATCGACCACCCGGCCTGGATCCATCCGTGATCGGTCCAGTTGACCATGTCATCCGAGGAAAGACAGTTAATGGAGTTAATTGTGCTGTATGTGTTTTGGCTAATTTTTCCATCCTGATCCCTCTCAATCACGTCATGGGTCATATAGACGTAAACCCGCCCGTCATAAACCATGGCATACGGGTCGGCGCCGAACCTCTGGGTCATGATGGGGTTATGGTCGCTCAGATCTTTGTAAGCGACCGGTCCCCCCGTATCATCCGCGTGCGCGCGATTTACCGGACCCGTAAAACCACCTGCCAATAAAACCGCCACGACCAATAATAACCACCGGACTCTCTGCCTTTTCATGCTTACCCCTCCTGTCTTTCTGTTTTATTTTTTCCTTTCAACCCATTGGCGTGGAGACACGCCTCGATTTTGAAATAATCAAAATCCACAAAACCGCCGGGTTCTCTTGTCGCATAGTTGAACAAGGCAAACCTGTAGCCCATGAAATGGGGGATTGTATAGGACATTTGTAAGGGTTCCCCTACAGCCTGCCATTCTTCCCCGTCAAGACTGGCAAAGAAATATGCTTTATCCGCCCGGTTCTTATAGTCAATGTCAACTCTTAAATAGACCCGCTCTTGAGTAAGGGGAATCCTTGCCCTCTCCTCCGGCGGGTCGCAACCGCCGTCCACCATAATAATAAATTTGGAGCTTCCGGCGCCTTCTGCGCGCGCGCACGCGACCCCGACAAAACCGTACTTCTTTTGCAGGACGCCAAGACCGGCCAGATCCCCCTCTTTCATCTTGCCGGTCTCCATGGCAATAGTTGCCGAACATTCCGGCCCAAATGTCCTTTGGGTCAGCGTATTTACGGTATCAAGCAGACCCGTGGCGACTCTTCCGTTAATAAGCCGCAAATACCCGGGACGGTCACGCAAAGACCAGTATTTGTTCTCCGGGTTGTGGTTCCACTGCCATACAAGCTTAAGCTCCTCCAGGTCAAACTCATCCGAGGCGACAATACCGGGCTGTAAACCGCCAGCTCTAACCAGAGCCGGCAGATCCGGAAGACCCTTTGTTTCCATGGGATCCGCTGTTGCCATTACCGTTGACAACGGTGTTGCCAATGCAGTTGACACCACCGGCCACCCGTCTTCCCAGCTTACCGGAAGCAAGTAAGGAATGCGCCCAACCGCCCCGTGATCCTGAAAGAGCATGGCATACCAATCTCCCTCAGGGGTATCAACAAGTCCCCCTTGGGCGATCCCCGCCTCCCTTAGGATCACCCGGCCTTCATACGGACCGGTTATGCGGTCTGCCCTGTAGACCAACTGGGTACGCATGGCGCGCAGGCCCCCGCAACTCTCCCGCGGCCAGGCAATTAAAAATATGTAATATTTGCCGTTAATCTTATGGATATGGGCGCCTTCGGCCGGTACATAAAAGCTGGTACCGGCTATGCGGCCGGCCTCGGGGATGATTACTTGATTGACCCCTCCTTCTTTCACGGCGTTTACTTCCGCGGTCAATTCAACAACTCCGATGTCCCCGCTCCCATAAACCAAATAAACCCTGCCATCATCATCAACAAGCAGGGAGGGGTCATGGTAAACTTTATCCAGGGTTATCCTTGTCCAGCGGCCCTTCTCCGGGTCAACAGTCTTGTAAATATGGGTTTTTCCAGTTGTATAAGAGAAGGTAACCAGGTAATAGCAGCCATTAGTATATCTCAGGCTGCTGGCCCATGATCCTTGCCCGTAGGCGTTTTCGCCGTTCCTGAGAGCCAGTTTGTCATTGCCGGCTAGTTGATCATAGACATAATTGACGATCTCCCAGTGTACCAGATCCCAGGATTTCATAATCGGAACACCGGGAGCCAGGTGCATTGTGGTACTGCTCATATAATAGGTAGGGCGCCCGTGCGCACCGTCCACCCTGATCACAGAGGGATCCGGAACGTCGGCCCAAATAAGCGGGGACCGGCACGGATTGCAGTATTTCTTCATTTTCTGGTCTCCAACAGTTTCTTCATCCGTATGACATTCCAGGAAAGCCTGGGCAAGACAGCCCGGAGGAAGCCATCTTC